>Ga0082212_10003662_pt1 | contig 21680 bp, 17 predicted proteins | sample TergutNt197P3_FD_71548 | JGI IMG/M metagenome (GOLD analysis project Ga0082212, IMG submission 71548) | Neocapritermes taracua P3 segment gut microbial communities from Petit-Saut dam, French Guiana - Nt197 P3 | ecosystem: Host-associated > Arthropoda: Insects > Digestive system > Gut ... | reverse complement strand
AGATGAAGGCGCCGGCATTGTCATGGAACAGCTATGGCTAACCGGCATTCATTTCAAAGACGGCAATTATTACGGAACCGTTGGCGGAGATCCGGTACACATAAGCGGCATGAAAAAGGGCGATACGGCAGCTTTTGACGAGGAGATGATCACCGACTGGATGTACATACGGAACGGAAAAATCTCCGGCGGCCGCTCAATCAAGTACCTGCTTGAAACGATCCCCGAAAGCCGCCGCAGCGAAGGGCAGCGGAAAATGCTGGCAATGTTTGATGACTGGGTTAATTGATATTTTTGTAAATATAGTCTAATATATTATGAGATTTGTTTTCAGACATTTGGTAATATTTTTCTCAATAATTTTAATTATACTGTGTTGTAAATCCGTTTCCGCATTTACGCTTAATTCTCCTGAAGATTTGATTGAATTATTGCTAAGAAATGGCGGATCAATTAACGAAGATGAGATGGGCTATACCGGAATGAGGAATTTGGATAAATATGGTAATGGCTACGGTTTATCATATTCAGGAAATGGAAATTATGATATAAGGTGCACTATTATAAACATTCCGGATACCGATGTATTGTTTCAGTTGAGAAATTATATCAATTCAATTGTAATTGTATTTAATAATCCAATGGACATTACTTTTCTGGAAAATCTTTCGCAATTACAATCATTGACCATAATAAACCAAACCATAGAAAATTTTGAACCATTGGGAAAATTATTGAGCCTTAAGTATCTACGTATTAACAATACCGATACTATCAACATCGATTGTTCAATATTTACAAACCTAAGCAGCCTTGAAACTCTAATATTCTCCACTGATAGAATTGTAAACCTGGAAGCAATATTTGATAAATACCATGATGATATAAAATTACCAAAACTTTACTATATTTCTATAGGTGACTATGCTTATAATAAAAACGCATACGGTTATTTTATGATTAATATAGAGGGATTAACATCATACAATAAAACATATAGGGAAAAATACGGCAATGGGATTAATGAAAATTATGTAGATCAGTTCGAAAACAGATATATTGGAGAATTCGGAGAAAAAAATAAAATTTCTGTTGAGATTATTAATGTTCCTGATATTGATGTTTTGTTGCAATTAAAAAATAATATTACAAAATTTTCTATTTCAAAAAATGCTTCAATAGCGGATATATCATTTTTAAAAGATTTTACCGGATTAAATGAATTACGAATAACCAACCCAAGTGTTTCAATTCTGGAATCAATGCGGGATTTAACGAATATTAATTCCATAAATATTATTTTAAGTAACCCTGACAGTAATGTGAAAGAATCATTGGAACATTTATCATCACTTGATTTTTTATCCATTGATTTAACAATTAGTAGGGAATTTTTACTAGAGAATGATTACACTGGCATTTTGGATTTTTTACATTTATTCAAGAATTTGGATAAAATAAATCAATTATTATTAATCAATGAAGATATTGAATCCAAAGATGAAATGTATGTATTGGCACATGAAATATTCAAAATATCCAGTATTCCGGAAATTAGAATAGGTGAAAATTGGTTTCACAGAGATAATAAAAAAAGTTATGAATTTAAATTAGGAACACATCTTATTTTGCAGTATAGGGCAAATGTAAGAAATGAGCCGAATAGAAGGGGCGAAGTCATTGCAGTATTAAATCTGCATGATGAAGTTGAAATACTGGAAAATACATTTATTGAAGAAAAAATTAATGATGTATGGGGATTTTGGTATAAAATAAAATTTGATAATATTGTGGGATATACATTTGGAGGAAATATTGCATTGAGATTTTTAGTAACAGATATTGATAAAAACGGCGTAAACGATTATTTTTATTGGCGCTATACGCGTGATGGTTATAGATATATAATTAACCCGCTAACTGATGTTATAATATATATTAACAATAAAAGAATAAATGTCGATGTTTTAATTGAAACAACACGCCATTTTGCTGATAGTCCTTATGAGTCGTGTAGATTTGAAGAAGGGGACGATGATGTACTGATAGGCTTAAGTCAATACGGAAGGCACGATTATGAGTACATGAATATTTTTAAAGTTACAGGAGCAGGTAAGATAGAATATATAAGCAATTGGGACGAGATAGATTATTGGTAAAAAAGGTTTTTGTACTGCAAAACTGACTAAAAGCAGCTTGCGATGGCGTTCTCGAATGCGTCCAACTGCGGGGGGATAAGTGCGATTGGGTCGGTTTTTTTCTGTAAATTCCTGAATGTTTCTGATGCCGGAATTTTCTTGCCTGTCGCCTCGTGTATCAGTTCGGGGTATTTCGCGTAATGCCCGGTCGCAAGAACCACGGTATGGGTATGCCCTTTCCAGTGATGGCTTTCGGCGACTTGTTCCGCGGCGGCAAAGGCAACGGCGGTATGTGGATCGATGTGGCGGTTATATTTTTTCCAGACATATTCAATGGTCATCAGGGTAAGTTCATCGCCGGTGCTGGCGGGATGCACCATGTTTCGCATAACGGCTGGGGATTCCCGGTAGAACGATTCAAGGCGGCTGAGGTTTGACGGGATGCGCACGTCGAGCGCCGGGGAATTGGTTGCGGTAAGCGGGCGGGGAGCGAACGGAAGCCCTTTGAAAAAATCACCCATAACGTTGTTGGAATTCATCGCGGCGACAAAGCCGTTTACCGGCATTCCGAATTTCCAGGCATACAGACCGGCGATAAGGTTGCCGAAGCTTCCGCACGGGACGCTGAATGCAAGACCGCCGGAAAGTTGTTTCTTTACTTTAATAAAGGCATAGATGTAATACAGGGCCTGGGGTAAAAGCCTGCCTACATTGATAGAATTGGCGCTGGTAACATTATAGCGGGCGGCAAATTCGCGGTCGAGGATGGTTTCGCATATGATCCGCTGGCAGTCGTCAAAGGTTCCCCGTATCTGGATGGGTATGATGTTGCCGCCGTTGGGGACAAAAGCCGAAGGATCAAGCCCCCGTATGGGGCCGGACGGATAGACCAGAACGGCGTTAAGTCCCTTGCGCCCGCTGAAGGCATTGGCCATAGAGACGCCGACATCGCCCCGGGCGGCGGCAAGGACAAGGTGGCGGCCGGAATTTTTTCGCAGTTCCTCAACCGCCGCCGCCAGAAAAGCGATGCCAAAGTCCTTAAAAAGCCCCGTCGGGCCGCCGGTGAGATCCAGCAGCGAATAGTCGTCGTCCAGCCGGATAAGTTCCGGCTCAAAATTAAATGCGCTTTGCTCGGCAAGCGATGCCGGCTGCAGACCGTTATCGCCGACGAAGATGTTTTTAGCAACCGTTGCGACCAGATCGTGAAAGCCGGTGTCCTCGTTCATACCGAGGATAATTTGGCGCAAGTCCGCCATCATGTCGGGAACGTAGAGTCCACCGTCTGCCGGCAGACAGCCGAGAACCGCGTCTTTTAGCGAGACTGTTTCATCGTTTGAGTTGGTGGAACGAAAGCGCATTGGACCGGCGGCTATTTATACGTTACCAATTCGGCGGCGGTTTTTCGGGGCGAAGCGGCGCTTGCAGCGTCAACGTTTCCTTCAATTCTGCCAATGCGGACCAGCGCGACGGCATTTCGGCCGGAAGGAAGGCCCAGATCGGCTTTTAATGTTTTATTCAGGTTGTCGATGGGGCCGGTGTAAATCCGCGAGCCATAGCCTAGCGCCTGCGCCGCAAGGTATATGTTCTGCGTTGCCAGGGCGCAGTCAAGTATTTCTCTGGAGGCGGCGCTTTCGGCGGAAATAATGATGAGCACATTTCCCTCTACCATTTGCGGCACGATTTTTTTTGCAAGCTCAAAATTCTGCACCACGGTAAAAAACCATGGCTGCCGGTTACTGGCGCTGGGGGCGCGGATGGCCGCCTGCACAATGGCGTTCAAATCCGCCTGCGGTATCGCGCCTGTAATAAAGTTACGGGCCGCGTAATGGCTGATCATAACACCGGCGCGGGCAGACGCGTCCTGGGCAGACAGGCCGAGAACGCAGAAAACCGCTATCATCAATACTGCAATAATCGTCTTTTTCATTTTGGTGCCTCCATAAATAATCCTACTTGAATAAATACAAATTTTCTTCGTAATTTTCTACAAAGCATTGTTTGCCCTTTTGAATGATCTTGTGGCCTTCGGCTTCCAGCCGTATTTTGTGGCCATCAAGTCCGTCGGGGTATTTTTCGTTCAGCAGCCCGCCCTTTTTCAGGGTGCGCCACCAGGGTGTCTCGTCTGCGCTGCCGGGATCCTGAGCAAGCCGTTCCTCGCTGGCCTTTGCGGCGATGTTTACGAATATGCCGGCAGTCATGGGGCAGGCGCAGCCGGCGTTGTGCTTTTTCGCCAGGCGGGACATCATCCGGTCGATGGTGGTAAGTTTTCCGGCGGGGACTTTTTTCATCAGCCGGTCGTATTCAATTGGGGCGGCGATGACGATGGTAGTTGCCTTGTACCGTTCAATAAGACGGGGATCGGTAATTTTTTCAACTTTGGGCAGGTGGCCCGGAGAATTGAGTTTTTCGTTAAATGTTTTTTTTGCCATAATGTGCCGCCTATTCGATCCTGAATTTGGAAAGTTCGGCGAACAGCGAATTGATATAGTCCTTGTTGATGTTGCTTATCTCGCTTGCCCTGCCCACCGCATTTTCTATCTGTTCCACGCTGTCCGACATTTCTGTTACGCTCGCGGTAATGTCGCCGGTGGCCTGTTCCAGGTTCCGGCTTTCCGTTATTACCCCTTTTGAGCCTTCGAGCATTTCGGACGATCCCTGTTTAACCATCTGCGTTATTTCGTTGAGCGTGCTTACTGCCTGAAGTATCTGCTGGCTGCCCTGTCCCTGCTCTTCCATCGCGCTGCGGATGTTGGCCTCCTGATCCGAGACGGTTCTGACGCGTTCTTCAATGGCCTGGAATTTCTCGATTACCGTGTTGGTCGATACGGTAATGGAATCAATTTCTGTTTTGATTTTTTTGAGTACGCTCCCGATTGTCTTTGACTGCTGTCCGGCGTTTTCCGCCAGCTTGCGGATCTCGTCCGCCACCACCGCGAAGCCTCTGCCCGCCTCGCCCGCGTGGGCAGCCTCGATGGCGGCGTTCATGCTCAGAAGGTTTGTCTGGCTGGCGATGTTCTTCATCACGGCGTTTATCTCCAGAAGTCCGGCGGAATCGCGGGCTATTTCCTGAATCTCGCTGGAAACCCTCTGTAAACTCGATTTGCCTTCGTCCGATACGGCGATAAGCTCGTTCACGTTATTCTCGTTCTTTACCAGCGTGCGGGTTACGCTCTGGATGTTTGCCAGCATTTCTTCTATCGCCGATGATGAGCGCGACACGCTTTCCGACTGCGCCTCGACGTTCTGGCTGAGCTGGTCGATGTTGCCCGTTATCCGTTCCATCGCCGAGTTTGCCCCGGCCACCGACCCCGACTGCCGGTTTACTTTTTCCTTCACCCCCTGAATGTTGCTTACGATGCTGTCCACGGATACTGTGGTCTGTACCATACTGCCGTTTAGTTCGCCGCCGATGCTGAATAGTTTTGACGCCTGATCTTTGATGATTACAATGAGGTTTTTTATCTTATCCAGGGTAAGGTTAAAATGTGTGGCAAGTTCGCCAATTTCGTCCTGGTAGAGTATCTTTATCCGGTGGGTCAGATCCCCTTCGCTGGAAGAGATTTGCTCCAGTATGCGGTTGATGTTACCCAGCCTGGTAAAGATCATCCGGGTAAAAATAACCAGCAGCACCGCCGCAATTGCCAGGGAGCCTAAGCCTATGAGGATTTCCCGTATCAATGTATCCCTGATTGTATTGGCAAGGAATTCCGCTTCAAAGTCGCAGCCGATAATGCCGACCACAGCGCCGGATGAGTTAATCAGGGGAGTGTAAACAGAAAACATCCAGCCCCATTCTTCCTGCAGGGTCAGCCTGCTTACTTCGGTTTTACGGGTTTGCAGCGTTTTCGAAAAAGCGGCATCGTAGCCCGAGGTATCTTCCTCGTCGCCGATGGCGGAAAAATCCTCGCCGCCCGGTTCGTCGCTGCCGTCTATGATATAGCGCCACGTTGAGCCGGAAGCGGGGGCCATGGTATACAGGTACGTGCAGCTTGAATGTTCCTTGAGCGAATATAGTTCCCGGCAGGCATCCTGATAATAGGGATCATTTTCATCAAGGGATTTTGTCAGCCTTTCAAAAGCGTTCACATCTATGATTTCGACGGCTCGTTCAACCAGAAAAATACCCTGGGTGGAAAATATATTCGACGCTACCCGTTCCATTTCCTGAATATTTATTATCGCGCCTGCAACACAGATACTAAGAATAAGCAGCGCAAACAGAAGTATAAATTTAGACTTTAATGACTGGAATAGCTTCATTTTTGCTCCTTATGCTTCATTACGTCCCGGAAAATCTGGTCTGCGTCAATTTTCTTGTCAACGCCGAACATCGGAATTATTCCCTGGTCATCGACGCTGCGGAACATTACCCCCGCACGTTCAGAATATGCCCAGCTTGATTCCGAGTTAACCAGATAATCCAGAACGGTCGCCGCCGACAGCGAAAAGAAAACAAGGGCGGCGTTGGTTCGCTTGCCGGGACCGAGGATCGCGTCAAGGCGTTTTGAAACCGGGTTTGCAACTTCAAAATTGTACTGTTCCCAGGGGTTGTTGATGCCGTCGCAGGGGGCTTTTGCCTCCATGCCGCCCTTTCGGTTCCCCTGCTCAATGCCCGAGGCGACCGACGTGAGGCATCTGCGGAGCGTGCGAACTTCGGCGTAAATGGCGAAAATGTCCTGTTTTTGAAAGGGCGGCGGCCCCAGCGATTCGAATTTATAGTACGGCAGGAAATACAGCCGCTTGGTCCAGCGCAGTTCGTTCAAAGTGCGCTTGGCAAACGGCGAGGTTCTGGTTTCTGTGGAATGTTCCAGCAGCCGGCAATATTCAGAAAGGCGGGGCAGGTACTCCTTTCCAAAGCCGTCGTCGATGTAGCTCCGCCAGTTGGTGATTGTCCCTCCGATCATATCCTGCACCCCGGTAAGGCTGCCGTCCGGGGCAGAGACGCGCCCGAATGACACATAACGCAGCGCGACGCAGAGGTCTTCCAGTATGTGCATCAGTACGGCGACCTGCTGCAGGGGATCGGTCGGGGCGATTAGTTCATAGCCCCGGCGCAGTCCGTATACGTTGACAAAATAGGGGTACAGATCGGGGAAGTCCGACAGTTTGTCCCAGCCGGCCAGGGGAAACAGCGTATCCATTGCCGAAAGGCTGTGTCCCAGCGCCCTGTTCTCCGCTTCGGTTGCCGCGGCTTTTGCCTTGCGTTCGATAACTTCGGGATCGTTGGGGTCTTCCCCGTCCGGATCCTCGGCCATTGCCGCTTCTTTTTCCTGCTCTTTCTGGATGTCTTCTTTTATTACTTCCAGGTTTCCGTTTTCCACCTGCTCGGGGCTGAGCGTAAGGGGCTTGATCTGTTCATTTTCGGTGACGCCAAGGAACGAAATATAGCGGCGATGGCGTTCGATAAACAGCCGGTCATAGGGGAACCAGCGATCCGAGATGAATTTCATGAGCAGGGGATACAGGCCGAGATGCACCTCGCGGCGGATGTCGGCGAATGATGCCAGGGCGATGCGGACCAGTTCCTGGTTCTTGTCCTTGGACTCCATCGGGTCTTCAACAAATATTAATTTATAGAGCAGCTTGTACGCGCCCTTGATGTGGGTGTCTATGTCGAGCTTGCCCAGGATGTACAGGGGTTTGTATATCGCCCGCAGGATGTCGGCAAATTCTGAGACCTTTGCCGAACGGGGATGTGCCTGTATCTTGGCGAGGTCCCCGTCGATGCGCTCTATGTTCCAGTAGCGAATGGTGTCAAGAATCGAAAGCACAAAGGGCGATGTTTTTTTAAGCCGCTCCGTGCGCCGGGCGTTATTGCGGGGAAACAGCCCCCTGGTCGAAGTGACAAGCTTTTCGATCTTGTTGTAGTAGGCGTTCATCCGCCGGCTGACAAAGCGCGGGTTAAGATAGTCCACCGGTTCGTTCACAAACGAAAGAGCCGAGACGAGCACCTGCATGGAATTTTTTATTTCGTATTCAAATTGAGAAGCGTAGCGGTCCATTTTGACGCGTTCAAAATACGGTGTTTTCAGCATGATTGCCGGATCGTCGGCGGGATCGCCCGGCGACGATTTGCCGCCGGAACTTTCACTTTCATCCATGCCGGGGAGTTCTACGGCCCTGCCCGGGCGCCTTTTCCGGCCGCGCCCCGGAATCGCCAGTTCCACCGTTTCCCGCTTGATATGTCCGGCGCTTTTTTGGGGCTTTTGCCCTGCGGCGCCCTTCTCCATGCCAACCTCTCCGCCGAGAATCTGGGCCATCCGCTTTGCTTCCGCCTCGTCGATGTTGCCCAGCTTTCCCCGTACCCGGTCAAGTTCACCCGGTTCATAAATCGCACTCGGTTTCTTTGCCATAATCACACCCTTAAAAAGAGTTTTTCGCCTATGCCCCAATGGTTCCGCAGTTGAATCCGCTCATCATTGGCGCTGACCAGCATTCCATTATAATAACCCATTGAAATGAAAAAATCACCATTGGCGAGCAGCATTCTGCTCCCATACCGGCTCATTTTTTTCGGAGTGAACACCAGGTCTACCATGCCGTCTACATCCTGTATTACCCAGTCAGATTCCAGACCGTTGGGCATGGTGATCAGCACTGGGGGAAGGGGAGTTAAGCCCCCGTTTATCCACAATGCGTTTTCGTTGTTTTCCCGGTTTTCTTTTGCCTGATTTTCGGCGATATGAAAGCCGAAGCGCCTGCCCTCTTCGTCGAAACCCATGCCGCCGCAAAAAACGCCCTTCATCCGGTAGGGGAAAAAGCCCTTGTAGTCGCGGAAGATGCCACTGCAGCGCGCCGCATCCAGGCTGAGGCGCTGTCCTCCCAGCACAATATCGCCCCGCACCGGCGCGAGGGCTTTAAACGCGTACATGCTGCGCGTTTCGTTGAAATTGAGGGACACTGCGGCGGGCGTAACTTCCTGGCTTCGCATGTTAAAGTCCAGGTGGGCGGCAAGGGCGGGCTGCTTTCTTGTCGCCGCGATGTCAAGTTCAAGTTTGACCGCATCGGCGTTCAGCCATGTATGTATTCGAAAGAAAAAACGGGGCGAACGACATTCAACCGAAGCATGCGCGAGCCGCTGCGGCAGCTTCCAATTGCCGCCGGGCAGATATTTTCTGAAAACGTACTGATCCCCGTTTTCCTTGCCGTACATAAAAATCTGGGCCAGCCGGAACAGCTTAAAATTGCCCATGGATGCTTCCAGAACGAAACGTTCATCCTGTACGCTGAAGCTTTCCCATTCCTTTATCCGTTGCGCCCTGAGCCAGCGTGGAAGCGGCAGCGGGTAGGGGCGGCGGATATCCAGCAGGTTTACCTGGGCAAAGGCTTTATCCCAGGTTCCGGGCAGAGGCTTTCCGTTTTCAACAGGAGACCCCCTCGGGGCCTGGATCTCCCTAGTATACACACTATAACTATACTACATTTTGCCTATCTTGTGGCTATTACCCGCCATAGTGCCAGATGGGGACGAATAATTCCGAGGAAAAGGGATTGGGGCGGCGGAAATCGGGCAACCAGTCGCTGCCGGTGACCAGTTCCTGGCAGAAACCGTCCTCGATGCCGAATTCTTCCAGCCAGCCCAGGACGGTTTCGTACTCCCGCCTGCTGACAAAACGGTCCGGGGCTGCGGATGCCTTGTCCATGGGGGTGTACTGGCTCATCAGCGAAAGGAGGGCGCCGTCGGCGTTTTCGGCAAACCAGCGCAGCACGGAACGGGTGGATTCAAGGCAGCCGGGCAATATCAGGTGGCGGACGATAACACCCCGAGGCCTGTTTTTCAGCATCCAGCGGATAGCGGCCTGGGCTGCCTGGGGGTAATCGGGCGCGCCGAACAAACGAGCCGCCAGGCTTGAGTCCAGGGTTTTAAGGTCGGGCAGCCAGGTGTCGACAAGGCCGTCCAGAAGCGCAAGCGCCGCGACGCTTTCGTAACCGGACGAGTTCCACAGCACAGGAATTCGCAAGCCCCCGGTTTTTGCAGCGCGCAGCCCCTGGACAATGGCCGGAATCGCATGGCTGCCGGTAACGACGTTGACGTTCTGGGCCCCCCTATCCTGCAGCGCAAAGCATATCGCGGCAAATTCCTCCGTTGAAACGGCGCGTCCGAGCCGCTCCTCCACCGCCCTGCCGCCGCCGCTGGAGATCTGCCAATTCTGGCAGCAGGCGCAGCCCAAATTGCAGCCGCTGACAAAGATCGTCCCCGAGCCGCCCGTCCCGCTCAGTGGCGGTTCTTCCCCTAAATGCAGCCCCGCAAAAGCGAGCCGCAATTCCGCCCCCTCCCCGCACCGCCCCCGCCCCCCCGCAATCCGGTCAACCCCGCACCCCCGCGGACACATAATACAATCGCTATACAAGTTTTTCATAAAAAAAGCCGTTTGTGTAACAAACTTGAACCATATCAGAAATGTATGCAAAGCATAGTAACGGGGGTGTCGGAGGCAAGCGTGCCATGCCGTGCATGGTGCGATTGGCCTCCGACGGGTCCCGAAATAATTGTTTAAGCATACATTTCTGTAATACCCACAAATTTGTAACAATTCCATCATAGACGATAATTGTTTTTTTAAGTAGACTATCTTGTATTGAGGTAACCCCACTTGGATAAAAAATTATTGGATGTACTGAGAATCGGCATTTTTTATGATGGCTATTATTTTTACAAGGTAAGCAACTATTACAAGTACGAACACGAAAAAAAATCGAGGATAAGCATCAGCGGCCTGCACGAGTTTATCAGAAACGAGGTGGCAAGCCTTATCGAACTGGACATCCGCAAATGCCAGATAATCGACGCCCATTACTTTAAGGGCAGGAGCCTGGCAAAGGACATGGGGGAAAAAGTACAGAGCGAGCGGGTTTTTGAGGACATTCTCATGCGGGAAAACATCGTCAGCCATTATCTGCCGCTGCGCTATGCCGGGGAGGGAAGCGCCGGCCAGGAAAAGGGCATCGATGTCTGGCTTGCCCTGGAAGCCTACGAACTTGCCATTTACAAGCACTTTGACATCCTCGTGCTGATTGCCGGCGACGGCGATTATGTCCCCCTTGTCCGCAAACTCCACACCCTCGGCACCCAGGTAATGCTTATCTGCTGGGATTTTTCCTATCACAACGAAAGCGGCGACATAGTGGAAACCAAGACCTCGCGGCAGCTCCTTTCCGAGGTGTTTTTCCCCGTACAGATGAACCTGAAAATCGAGCAGAACAGCAACGACTACATCAAAGACCTGTTTGTGCCGGAAAGACCCCAGGAATTTGTGTATAATTTCAATCCAACTGCCGGGACGGCAAACGCCGTATTAACGGGAGAGCCGGAACAGGCGGAAGAATTTACCTCCGCTATTCTGCTCATCAACCCCAACGGATATGGTTTTATCCGGGACGACGAGAAAAACAACATCTTTTTCCACTATTCCAGGCTGACAAACTGCGATTTTTCCGATTTAAAGCCCGGAATGAAGGTCAAATACATGGTGGAAGAAGACGAAGAACGCAGCAAACGCTTCGAAACGCCCTGTTTTCGCGCCACCAAAGTAACCCTTGTTGATTATTAGGCCTTTATATGGTATATTAATTATATATAGAGGAATACCATGGGAAAAAAACCAGCTTTTCTTGCCGGCGCGATAATTATCGCCCTTCTGATTCACGCCTGTGAATTGCCCACTTCCGTAAAAATAAAAGCCGACAATCTCAAACTCAGCATACCGATAAGAATCGGCCGTTTTGATGTCGCCTCCATGATATCGGATCTGCTCGAAGATTCGCTCAAGGACTTTGACGGAGAGCTGAGAATATACGATATGGAAGATTATACCGACTCACAGGCTTTTCTTGTCTCGGTAAAAATGGATATGGCGGAATTATTCGACCCCGGCGAATACCTTGATCAAATCAAGGATCAGTTGGGATCGATGGATGGCATTATGCCGGGAGATTCACCTGCTATTACTACCGACCCGATAGAAATGCCGGAAATAGATCCGGTAAATATAACGGAATCACTGTCGATTGAATTGAAGGAAGAATTTCAAACTATAGAAGATCAAATGAATGGTGTCAGTATAACCGCTCAAGTTTTACCTGTCCCTGTACCCGCCAATAATGCAGAACTTCCTATTAATAATTTACCAAATCTACCCACTTTTATGCTATGGGACGAAAGCATTGATGTGGTATTTTCATCAGCAGTTGTTCATGACGGATATATGAAACTTATTTTTACTTATGATGATACAGGTTTGGACTCTTCCGTTAGCATCTGGTTGAGAGGCATTCAATTAAAAACCGACAACGGCGACTTTAACGCTGTTCCCAGTGATGTTTTCTTCGATTCTGCAAATCTTACGAAAACCGTTAATATAAGCCTTGCGAATGCGGTAATTTCTGGAGTTAATCCGCCACAGATTGTTTTTAACGGTATTGAGACTACTAATACCACCAGCGTTATTGTTCCTGCCCCCCTTAATATTCAGCCAAGCTTACATGAAATAGAACTTAGGGGAATAAAGGGACTCATGCTGGATGATTATGTGATAGACGATGGTGAGTTACTTGAAAATATTGAGAATGCATTGAAGAAACTGAGCGATCTACCATCCGAATTAATCAATGCCGAAATCGGAATAGGAACGCTTAGTATCAATTTAGGTCTACCCCAGGAAAAAGACGATATAGGTGAAACATATTGTAAAGGCCTGAAAGTGTCTTATGAATTCTATATTAATCAGGGGAAGTACAATTTTGGAGGCGATTTTTTTCCCGGTTTATCCGGAGAAAGTGGCGACCCATGGGAAATCTCCGGCTCTAATTCGCAGGACTTATTTATTGATTTTGCTGTGACAAAAAAAGAAATAAATAAAGAAGATGTTGAAATTGTCTATAAACCTGGGGAAAATGGCAAATACTGCAAAATCGCAATGAGTACAGGCGACGGCATTGATTTTGAATTTTTCGGTGATACCGACTTAGCGGATAAAACCTTAACCGTAACGATGGTAATGGATTTTGTTATCGAAGAATTAAAAACGGTGCGCTGGATACGGGATGCTAATATCGATGAACTGTTTTCTGAAAAGGAATTTACAATAGATTTTAATGAAATAGGTGGCGAAATAAAAATCAAAGAGTTCATTAACAGTATTATTTTTGGCGATGTTACTGTGGGACTTGATTTTACTATTAAGGGAATTGAGGGGAATCCCAACAAATGCGGACTTCCGAAGGCTTTACAGGGCAGACTTGGTTTAAGTTTGACATGCGATGCTTTTGACTTTGATGATAATTTCAAGCCGCTCAAAACCGGCCTTCCCCCTGGTGATCCAGGTCCTTTTCTGGTTGTATTCTCAGCCGGGCACCAGGAATTCATAAAACTCCCGGATACAATAACGATTCAAACAAAAATAATACCGAAAATCGGTAACGACTATATTAGTAATAGTGGCTACATTGAAATTGGACCTGTATCCGTTGGAGAAAAATTCGAACTGTATGCTAAACCCCATTTCGATTTTGCCTGGGAAGAAGCTTTAGTCGATATCAAAAAAGCATTATCAGCGGCGAATGTAAGCCCCGATGAGCTTGCGGGAAAATTCCCCGAAGCAGAAAAAAAGGGAGTAGATCTAAAGGATAATGCGGGAAAGTATATGAGCGGTATTTCTTTGAGCGACAAGCTTAAGGCAAAAATATTTTTTACAGGCCCAAAACAACTGATCGACGCATTGGCGCCGAAACTGAATTTCGGCGCGGAATGGCAGGACGAAGATGATGAAAACGAAACTGTTGAAGAATTATTTTTCAGAGATACTCTCAAGATGACGGATATTTCTGATTATAATGAACTGCTGCCTGATAAAAATGATAAAGGCCAATACATCTATAAAGGCACGGAACTTCCCGGAAAACCAGGTGAGGGAATGGTTCTTGACGGTTTCAGTCTTGTAAACGCGATATCCAAATTTCCCCGGGATCTGCGCTTTACCTATGAATTGGAGATGGATACAGTAGTCGTTTCGCCGGGCATGTTTGATTTTGAAAATGATGGCAACGATGGCGATCTTTCAATATTGTTCGTGATGATGGTTCCGCTGGAATTGGTGGTTGAAAAGGATGGCAAGTTCATGGTTCCCGACGATGTTTTCGGAGACGAAGGCAAAGACCTCTTTGGCAGGGAAAGCCTGGATGAGGATTCTGTTTTTACCGACATTAACGTAAAATCGCTGACTCTCAGAATCGACTTTCACGATGCGCTTTTCCGGTGGGCTGTCCTGTATCTCGATGCCGATCGCTTTGAAGAACCAGACCCCGGAAACCCCAATTGGGAACCGCCCGATATTCTGTTCCCCAATGGCCTTTCGCTGGACAGCGGCAACAGCATTCAGGTTGTTATGAGCAGCAAAGACTGGGAAATAATCAGGAGTAAACTTATTGTCCCGAATATAGAAATTATTTTTTCTCGAGAGTCAAAAATCAAGATTCCCAGAGAATTTATGCCGACAAAGATAACCATTGCGGCCAGCGGCGATTATACGATCGATTTGGAAGACCTGGATATTAAACTGTGAAACAACTGATGAAAAAAACTATTCTTGTTCTGCTTATGCTGCTCCTCTCCCTGTCCGCCTGGGCGAGGGATGATGATGACGATGATTATGACGACGACGAAGACGCGGTGGAAGTGCAGGCGCAGGAAGAAGAACCGGTACTGCCCATAAAGAAAAATTTCGGCTTTAGAAACCGCATGTTTGAATTGAGCCTTTTCAACATGGGCTTAAACGTATCTAACGATGTTATCGCGGCTGCGGACCTTCTGCAAAAAACGGCTGTTATTAACCTTGATGACATTATGAGCGGCATCCGGCTTGATTTCGGCATGTCTGTTACGCCCCTTTCGCTTAATTTTAACCTGAAAGACAGGTGGGGTTTTGGCCTCGATCTTGCCCAAATTGACATTTTTGGGAATGTATCCCTTTCGGGAAATTTGATAGGTTTGGATTATGCGGACAATTTAACAACCGGCGTGGGAGCGGCAGTCTTTGTCGGCGTTGTGGGTGTTCCGATTTTCTTTCATGTCAAAAACGTTAAGGTAAAAATACGGCCCTCGGCGTATTTGCCGGTGCTGTATGCCGAGCCAGGCGTAACCTACAGCTTTAATGGCGAACGCCTGTCGCTTAAATACGACATGGAGGTATACAGCATCATCAACCTGGATGGAATTGGCGGCGACGGCATGGGCGCAATTCAGGATAATTTTGACGTTAACGACATTCCCGATATTTTAAACAACAACCTGGGTTATGACCTGGGACTGGGTTTGGAGTATCCCCTGTTTTCGTGGCTGGATCTTGGGGTGGACATTGTCAACCTTCCCGTCCCCTTCATGGGAGCAAAACTTAACCACTATCTGAAACTAAAAGACGAGGTATATGTTGACACCAGCGATATCGACATACTCGACCTGATTGACGGCGGCGATTTTCCCGAAGATGCCTACTATTTTCCCGAAAGTTTTGAACCCGAATACCTCTACAATTCCAGAGGCAAAGCGCTGTACCGCCCGTTCAAGATGCTGTTTTACGTCAACTACCGCTTCTTCGATTCAAATCTTCTCACCCTAACTCCCCAGTTGGGCTTTTCAATAAACAGGCTGTATCCGGAAATTGGTTCCATTGAAGCCGGCCTCAGCGCCCGCCTTGACCTTGGGAATGCTTTTGTTACCACCCTCGGCACGGGTTATCTGGATCGCAACTGGAAGCACAGCCTCGATTTTATTTTTAACTTCCGGGTTTTTGAAATTGATCTCGGCGTTTCGGTGCAGTCGCCGGATTTTGTCAAGAGCTTCCGGGGCGCGGGCGCCGGCGTTAATTTCTGCCTAAAGATGGGATTGTAGGCGAAGTTCGGCGCGGAACGCCGGCTGGCCTTCGGACTTTATTCCTTCAAAGGCAAAGGCGTGAATGCCGGCTTCCTCAATCGGCGCAGAGCGGATGACGGTAACCTCATTTGGCAGTATTTCGTTCATGTAGTTAATGTCCAGCCGCATCCGCTTTGCCTGTGCCAAAAGCGCCGGATCGACGGAGTCTTCGATCCAGCGGATATAGGTGACGTTGTTTACATGGCCGTTGTAGTCCACGTCGCTGTACATTGCCCGGCGTTCCAGAGTTTGCTGCAGGGAGGGGCGCTGCACAAGGGCGGCGGCGGAGGGCAGGGAATCGAGGCCGTCGTTCAGGGGCATGGTTTCCATAATGGACTGGGGGCGCATGGGGCGGCGTTTTTCCATGTCGATAATTATCCAGCAGCTTCGGGCGCGGACGGCGGGAACATCATCGGCGCCGCGTATGTCGTAATCGCGCAGGGCAAAGAGCTTTTCCCCGCCGCGGGGCCATGTGCGTACCGTGACGGTTTCTCCGAATTCCGGCCGACGATCCACCTCTACCGACATCCGCGAGAGCAGCCACACCTGGTTTGTCCGCGCCATCGCCTCGCGTCCCACCCCCAGATTTTCCGCATGGCTGATCGCCGCTTCCTGAAAGAAATTCATCACCGCATCCAGCGTCATTGTATTTGATTTGTCAATAGCGCCAAAACGCACCATGCAGCTTTCCGACCAGACATCGACTCTTTCCATGATTGAATAATAGCAGAGAATATGCCATTCTGGAAACATGGCATTGAACATAGACAGGGAAAAAACGAAAAAAACCATCGCGCTCGTTCTTGATAATATCAGAACAGAAGCGGACGCGGATTTGCTTGATGAATATCACCGCCTTTTCAAAAAGGAAGTTTCATTGTTCCACCGGACAACGGCGGCGGCATATCTTTTAATGCTCTTCGATCAGGGGAAGAACCTCCGCGCCGCGCGGGGCAATTATGCGGGAGCGGAAGGAAAGCCGCGCAGGGCCGAAAAATATTCCGGAGATCCGGAGCTGTTGCCCCGGCGGAGGATTCAATTGGCCGAGGAAGAATCCAGAAGGCTGTTTTTCAGCGCGGGCCGCAGCCGCCGCGTTTTCCCCCGCGAGATACTCGGGCTTATCAATACAAAAACCGCCATTCCGCGGGAAGACATCGGCGCAATCCGCATTCTTGAAAATTATTCGTTTGTGCAGGTGCGGGATACCGTTGCGGAACAGATAATCGAAGCGCTGAACGGGATTATGTTCCGGGGCAGGCCGCTTACGGTTAATTACGCCAAATCGCGCAGAGACGGGGAAGCCGATAACGGTGACGCCGCAGATACCAGCGCCGACACCGACACCGATGCCGACACTGACGCCGATGCCGACGATGCCTGGAACACGGCGGCGGACTCGGACGAATACGCCGATAGCGAAAATCAGGATGAGTACGCCGAGGAAGACAATTTGCCGGAAGATGCTCCGGATTCAGAGCAGCGACAGGACCAGGCTGAGAAAGAAGATATTTAAGGCGACTCCGGCAAGCAGTACAAACCAGGCCAGCGTCTCCAGCAGATATGACGACGTCATATACCGCCTGGCGTACTTCTGCGGCTCGTGCGGAAGTATTCCGAAAGTGGCGAAGGGGTCTTCGCTCTGGCAGGGCAGTTCTTCGCCGTCGCGCAGGCTGCCGAAGACAAGCCAATCGCCGCCGGCCCTGGCCTTTGCCAATTCCGGCAGCAGCATGGGAATATTTCCCTCCTGCGCTGGCAGCGGCAGTTCCGCCATGCGAACAAAACCGTATGCCTCGCCGCCGGGGAGCATGCAGTTTTCGGCAATGCCGCTGTCGCCCTGCCCGGCCAGGTAGCAAAGGGGCAGCAGGGCATTATCGGCATACACCCGCAGAAGCCGCGCCCGCCAAATAAGGCGGCGGTGCAGGACGGTAAACAGCAGGCCCGGCGGAATAATCGGATACAGCGGGACAAACAGCGCGATAAACGAGACGATGACCGTCAGGCGGTATGCGGGGCGGGAAAGATAGGTGACAGCCATGAGTATCTGGCAGAGCGCCCCGACGATAAGCGAATACGGCGTAATTGAATTCCAGTAGTCGTTGCGATGCCTGCCCGCCTTTATTACCTGGGAGGGCAATGCCGCGCCCGGGCCGTCGAAAAAAATCACGATAAGGGGATTTTCCTTCGTAGAGGCAAAACTCCGTCGTCCGTTCAGGTTTGCCAATACGCCGCCGACAAAAACGCTCGCCCCTTCGGTCAGCGCGGAAACCCGTTCCCACTTTATTTTTTCCGGGGTTTCGTCGTCGGGATCGATTATTTCCGCCGTGCCTTCGTTCTTCTGCATCGGAAGCAGATAGGTGCTGGCGTTTTTCAGGGAAACGGGAACGGTCAGATCGTCGCTGCGGATCCACAGGGTTTGTCCGTCTGTTACCGATTCAAAACCGCCAACAAAACGGAAGGTGTTTGACTGTGGATCATCAGCCTCTTTCTGCCAGTAGCGCCGGTAGTTCAGAATGGGGCGCAGCCTCAGTTCGTTAAAACGTTTTCTGAGCAGGCGCCATTTGTACCGTCTGCCCAGCGCGCCGAACATGGGGATCAGGCCATACCAGAGAATAACCATGCCGATAATCACTAGAAAATCAATCAGTCTCAGGTTATTATTCCTCCATGCAGAAAATATACAGTATTACCGTCGGGGATATTGCCACCAATTGCTGGATATATCCGCTGGAAGGGCGTCCCGGCTATTGCGCGGTGATCGACCCGGGCGAGGAAGGCGCTCGCATCATCGCTTCCCTCGATCAGCTCCAGCTTGTCCCTGCGTATATTCTACTTACCCACGGGCATTTTGACCATATCGCCGCGGTGCCGGCACTTGCCGCGGAGTACCGCAAACGGGCGGAAGGCGGCGCAGGCCCCGAGCTTGCCATCCACGCCGCCGATGCCCAGTACCTGGGGCGAGATTCCTACGCCGCCCATTCTGCCAGCATGAGGATAGCCGCCGGCAGCACGGCGTACATCGACTCGCTGTGGGAAGAGATGCCGCCGCCGGACAGGACCCTTGCCGAAGGCGACAGCATCGGCCCCTTTACCGTGCTGCACCTGAGCGGCCACACCCCCGGCAGCATCGGCCTGTGGGACAGGGCGGCGGGGATCCTGTTCAGCGGGGACACCCTGTTCTGCGGCGACTACGGTCGCACCGACCTTCCCGGCGGCAGCGAGGAAGAGCTTTTCGCCAGTCTGAGGCGGCTCTTCGCGATGGACGGCAACATCCAGGTATGCCCCGGCCACGGCCCCGCCACCACCATCGCCCAGGAAGCCGCCCGCGGCCTGCTCCCCTAAACAAATTCCTTCCCCTACAAAAACAGCCGTGAAAGCCCCGCCCTGGCGCGCGCGCGGGGCGGCAAAAAATTTCTTGGACTCCCCGCCGGAGGAGACGAGCGAAAAAAATCAAAAACCAGGCGTACAAAAAATGCCTGACCACTGATAAGCAAATATTTGGATAGATACTCGAAGCAACAAGTATCAGTGGTCAGGCGGCTCCGCAGGCGGACTCCCCAAGATTTTTGCCGCCCTGGCGCGCGCGCGGGGCGGGGTATTAGTGGAATGAAAATATTGCCTTAATCGGGCAGTTTGATTATAATTAAACCATGAGTACCGCTGACATTGCTTCAGACATATTGGGAAAAAAGATCTTTTTCCTGTACCCCACAGCCCTTGTCCAGAACCGGATTATTACAGAGCTGACGCAGCAGGAATTTGAGGTATACATCGCCAAAGACAAGGAGGCGCTCCGGCGGGTGCTGAAAAAATACCCCGATTCCGTGGTTTTTGTCGATATCAACGAACATATGTCCGAAAAAGAATGGGATACCTGGATTTCCGCCATGATGGGCGGCCAGGATACCAGCGCCGTATCCATCGGCATTGTCACCTCCAACGACGACGAGCTGGTAAAGCGGAAGTACCTCATGGCGACCAAAGTCCCCTGCGGCTATACCGTGCTTAAATCCGATTTGGAAAAAGCCATTGCCCACATCATGGAAGTCCTTAAAACGGTAGACGCAAAGGGACGCCGGAAATATATCCGGGCCACCACTGGGCATGAAGTAAATACCACCATAAACCTGCCGCTGAACGGAAGGTTTGTTAACGGGCAGATAAAAGACATCAGCGTTGTCGGCGTTTCCTGCACGCTGGAAGGCAATCCGGAAATAGAAAAAAACAGCCTGTTCAAGGACATACAGGTAAAGCTGCAGGGCAATCTGCTTAAAGTGGAAGGCATCGTTATCGGTTCCCGCATGGACGGCAAGGAAAAAATTTACGTGCTGCTCTTTACCCAGCGCATCGATCCCGATGTCCGCACCAGAATCCGCAGATACATTCAGCAGAACCTGCAGGGCAAGATGGACACCGAGCTGCACTAGGACATTGTAAACATTTTAATCCCCTCGCCGGGAAATTTTTCCTTTACCCTTCTGACTGCCCGCTCAACGGCTTCTGCCTCATCTTCCTCGCACCAGATCACCAGCGCGAAATTTTCTTCCGGCCATATGGCATCGCCCATGCGTGGACCGGCGGAACCGACTCCCAGAATGCCGGGGTATTTGGTGTAATACTTGCCGGCGTTTTCTTTGGCAAGCGCCTCAAGGATGTTTTCTTCAACCGAGTGGTTGGCAATTATTTCAATGCGTATCATGGCTTCCTCCTGATGGTGACGCGAAAATATCGCTCTGGTTTATTTTTTGTCTGGCGCGTCCGCCCTCGCCGGCGGCGATCAATTCGCGCCGCGCATGGGCGCGGGCAGCGCGGGCCTCGGACCGTCTGTGGAAGATTGCGTAAACCGTCGGCATGAGGAACAGGGTCATCAGCGTGCCGAAAGAAAGGCCGCCGAGGACGGTCTTGCCGATGGGCGCCACCAGTTCCGATCCTTCGCCGGGGAAAAACGCCATCGGCACAAGGCCCAAAATCGTGGTGAGGGTGGTCATAAGGATCGGGCGCAGGCGGTTGCCGGCGGCTTCGACGCAGGCTTCGTTCAGTGAATAGCCCCGCTTGCACAGAAGGTTCGTGTAGTCGACCAGCACGATGCCGTTGTTGACGATTACGCCTATCAGCACCAACAGGCCGACGGCGGTTAGCACGTTAAAGATAGTGCCGGTGATCAGATAAATCGCCACAATGCCGATCATCGAAAGCGGAATTGTAAATATTATGATGAACGGATCGCGGAACGATTCAAAGAGGCTCGCCATTACGCCGAACACAAGGAAGATCGCCACGATGCAGATAAGGACGAAACGCCTGAACATTTTTAACATATCGGCATTTGCGCCGCCGTATTCGATTATCACGTCGTCTTCGATGGGGATCTCCGCCTTGACAAGCTGCTCCACCCGGGCCTGCAGCGTATTTGTTTTTGTTCCGGGCTTCGCCCCGGCGGTAACGTGGATAACGCGGCTCTGGTTTTCCCGGCTTATCGTCAGCGGGCCGGTTCCTTCCCGGTAATGCACAAAGCTGGAAAGGGGAACCCTGCCGGACACCTGGCTGTTCAGGAAAATATGATCCAGCGCGGGCCGCGTGCTGCGATCCGCTTCGGCAAGGATAAGGATCACGTCGTGATCCTTTCCGCCGGATTTGAA
>Ga0082212_10003661_pt1 | contig 21681 bp, 22 predicted proteins | sample TergutNt197P3_FD_71548 | JGI IMG/M metagenome (GOLD analysis project Ga0082212, IMG submission 71548) | Neocapritermes taracua P3 segment gut microbial communities from Petit-Saut dam, French Guiana - Nt197 P3 | ecosystem: Host-associated > Arthropoda: Insects > Digestive system > Gut ... | reverse complement strand
GCTATCGACCCGCCCCCCCCCCAGCCCAGCGACCGTCTGGCCGCCAAGCGCGAAGTCAAACGCATCAAAAATCTGCCCACCCTCCCCGGGGTCGTGGCCAAAATATCCCGCATGGTGGAAAACCCCGATACCAGCGCGGCGGAGGTCGGCCGCCTCATCGCCCAGGACCAGGTGCTTTCAGCCAAGGTGCTGCGCATGGCCAACAGCGCCTTCTTCGGCATGTCCCGCAAAATCAGCTCCATCCCCCAGGCCTTGATGATCCTGGGCTTTGATGTGGTCAAGGGCCTGGTGCTGACCAGTTCGGTCTTCGACATGATCCAGAAGAGCATGGCCGGGCTGTGGGAACATTCCATAGGCTGCGCCGCGGCCGCCGGGGCGGTGGCCGAGACCCTGGGCCGGGACGACGCCGAGGAAGTCCTGGTGGCCGGACTCCTGCACGACCTGGGCAAAGTGGTCCTGGCCCTGAACCTGCCCGACGACCTGAAGCTGATCCAGGAACAGACCCGGTCGGGCCGGATGTTTTTCTACGAGGCCGAAGCGGCTGTCCTGGATTTCCACCACGGCGAAATAGGCCAGTGGCTGGCCGAGCACTGGAACCTGCCCGAAAGCCTGGCCGAACCCATGCGCCTTCATCATAACCCCGAGCGGGCCGTGATCTACCCGGAAGTCACGGCCATAGTCCACATCGCCGATTCAGTCATCCGGGGCTGGGGCTTCGGCTATTCCGGCGACGCCCTGGTGCCCCCCATCTCCCCGGCCGCCTGGAAACTTTTGGGCTTGGGAGCCGACGATTTCAAGACCATTCTGGACAAGCTGGAACCCAGGCTGGCCCACTTGAGCGAACTGTCCACCATCAGCGAAGCCTGACCAGTGCCGCACCCCCTGGATAAAATGACGGGAAAAAACCGGGCCGCCGTCTGGGCCGGGGCGGTCCTGGCCCTGGACCTGGGAACCAAGGCCGCGGCCCGCGATTTTTTGAGCCCCGGGGAGGTCGCGCCCGTAATCAATAACTTTTTCAACCTGGTCCTGGCCTACAACACCGGCGCGGCCTTCAGCCTCCTGGCCGGTGAAGGTAGCCCGGGGCAGAGCCTGAAAATGGCCCTCCTGGCCGTCCTGGCCCTCCTGCCCTTCCTCTATTTCTTCATCCAGGCCGCCCCTTCAGACCGCAGCCGCCTGGCCGCCCTGGGCCTCATCCTGGGCGGAGCCCTGGGCAATATCCACGACCGCCTGCGTTGGGGCGCGGTGGTGGATTTTCTGGATTTCCATTGGCGGAGCCATCACTGGCCGGCCTTCAACATCGCCGACCTGGCCATTTGCCTGGGAGCCGGCCTTTTGGGACTGAGCATCTGGCGGGAAAAGCCGCCGAAGGGCCCCCCGGAGGCCCGTGGGCCGGAGGGTCGCGGATGAGCCTGATCCTGGTTCTGGAAGACCGCCGCCCCATGGCTGAAGCCGCATCCGAGGTCCTCACCGCCGCCGGCTTTGAAGTGCTGACCACCCTGTCCGTGGCCGAGGCCGTCATCGCCGTTCAGGAACGCCGGCCGGACCTGGTGCTGACGGAATACCTGGTGGCCGAAACCACGGGCCTGGACTTCCTGGAAAGGCTCGGGCGCCTGGAGAACCCGCCCCCCGTGATCATGGCCACGGGCCTGGGCGAAGAGGACGCGGTGGCCCGGGCCCTGGCCCTGGGAGCCTGGTCCTACGTTTTGAAGACCGAGAACTATCTCCAGGAACTGCCGGGCCTGGCCGAACGCTTTCTGGCCGAAGCCGGATCCCGGAAAAAAGAAAGGGAGCGGGACCGGCTCCAGGGCCGACGGTCCGCCCAGAGTGAACTGGCCGGCTGGCTGGCCCACAACTTCAAGAACATCCTGGCCGCTTCCCTGGGCAACCTCAACCTCATCAATTTCAATAATCCGGACCAGAATCAGGCCAAGCGGGAGGAATACCTGGCCGAGAGCCGCCAGAACCAGCAAACCGCCATTGAATTGCTTGAACGGCTGATCCGCCTGACCGAAGCCGAGGCCGAGGTCGAGGCCGAGCGTTTCACCGTATCCGAGGTACTGGAAGAAACCTGGTCCACAGCCGGCCAGACAGTGCTGGCCAATGCCGAGCGCCAGTCGCCGGAGCGGCTGGCCCAAATGGAGGACCTCCTGAATAAGGTCGTTCTGATGAACGCTGTCCGCCGCCTGCCCCCCATCACCTTTGTCCGAAGCGACCTCGTGGCTGTTTTGCTGGCTCTCCTCCAGAACTCCCTGGAGGCGGTCCTGAACATGGACGACCCCCGGATCCTGGTGGCCGGAGAAGCCCAGAACCAGTGCCTGGAACTGACGGTCAGGGACAACGGACGGGGCATGAGCGCGGAGGTGGCCAGGCAGGCCAGGGAACCTTTATTCTCCACCAAGGGCGAAGTCGGCGTAGGCCTGGGCCTGAGCCTGGCCGACGCCCTGGTCGAACGCCACGGCGGGTCTCTGGAAATCAAATCCGAACCCGGCGCGGGCGCCATCGTGCGGATCACCCTGCCCTTGCTGTGAAAATCTTTTAGGGAAGCGCTGATTGCGGAAAGCTGGCCTCGACCACGGGCTGGCCGCTCAAGACGCCCAGATCCCGCCCGTCCCAGGCCGCGCTCAAGGCGGTTGCCTGACCGGTGCGGACCACCACGGCCGTTTCGGCCTGCTGGACTATGGTCTGCCCCCGCTTGAGCCAGTAATGCTTCACGGGCTGGCCGTCCACCATGAGTTGGAGCCAGACCCCGTCCTTCTGACTGACCAGGGTCAACTCCCCTCCCTGGGCCGGAACTTCCGCTTCGGCCGGCGCCGCTCTTTCCTCTTCCGGGGCTATGGCGGCCAGGCTGCCGCTGACCACGGCCACTTCCGGACCCGCAAGCTCAACCGAAGACGGGCCCTCAGGCTCCGAACCAACCAGTTGAGAATCAACCAGTTCCACTTCCGGCTGTTTCCAAAAGGACCACCGGGCGGCCGCGTTCCGCCCTAAACCGGGCCAGGCCCAGAAAGCCGCCCCCAGGCCCAGGATGAGCAAAGCCAGGGCCGCCAATAGATACCGGCCCCAACGCCCGCTTCCCGAACTCATCTTGGTCTCCACATAGCGGGAGGCCAGGGCGTCCCGGCTGGCCGGCTGGTTTTTAAAGCCGCCGGTCATTTTCCGGTAATCGTCCAGAATGGCTTCGGCGTCCAGGCCCAGTTCATTGGCGTAGGCCCTTAAGAAACCCTTGGCGAAAACAGGCGGGAGAGAGGACAGGCGGCCGTCTTCTATGGATTCCAACTGGTCCATGGGGATCTTTATTTTGACCACCACGTCCCGCCGGGTCAGGCCGTTGATCTCCCTTTTGGTCTTGAGCATGCGGCCCAGGGCTTCCAGGCTCTTCTCCTGCCGCGCCAAGGCCAAAGCCGCCACCGCGGGCGAAGGCCGGCCGCCCTGGCCGGGATTCCCCTGGAGCGGCCGGGGCGCTTCGTCCTCCGGCTCTTCTACGGTCCACCCGGTCCGCTTTTCATCCACATCCATGCTTCTGTGTCTCCGCCGTCCCCGACAGTCTTAACTGACGCCCGGTCTTTAGTAGATGACTATATCTTAAATGCGCCGCTTGGGCAAGGCCCGGGCTTCCGATGTACCGGCCGACAGTTCGGCCAGATGCCTGTATTTGGCGAAAGTATAGCGGACATGGCCCCAGCACAAGGTCCAGGCCACCGGGCCGCCCAACAGGCCCAGGCTCAGGACGAAAATTTTCAGAAAGCCGAACCCGGCATGCAGCCAGGACGCGGCCGGGCCCGCCCGCCGGCCCTGGGTCCAGGCCGACTCGGCCCAATGCTCGGCGTAACGGTATATCTTGCTTTCATGTTGAGCCCAATCGTTAAAAGTGAAGTGGTCGAGATGCCCGGCCAGGGGCCGGACCTGGCCGTCGAAGACCGGGCTTTCGTGGATCGCCCCGGTCCAGGTCACGCTTTCCCGGGGAAAGAGGCGCGTCACCCAATCGGGCTTTAAAACTCCGAAGCGGTGGCGGCGGCCGAAGGCGAAGTTGTGGCGGACCACCCGGCCCGCAACCCCGGGCCAAAGCTCCATGTGCCGGCGGATGGCCTCCATGAGGCCGGGGGAAAAGCGCTCGTCGGCATCCAGGTGAAAAACCCAGTCCCCGCCGGCCTGGGTCTGGAGGAAATTGCGCTGCTCATTAAAGAGATCCATCTTCCGCTCCACCACCTTGGCCCCGGCCGCCCGGGCCAGGGCCACAGTGTCGTCCTCGCTTAAGTCATCCACGACCACGATCTCGTCCGCTCCACGGACACTGGCCAGACAATCTGGCAGTCGGGAACTCTCATTTTTGGTCAGGATCAGTATGCTCAGCTTCAGCATAGTTCCGCTCCTGAAACTCCGGGAACTCCCCGATTTTCAAAACTATCTCTTCCAGGGCGGCCTGGCCGCCCAGTTCCTGGTTCAGGCGCTTCAGCCAGTCGGCCTTTTTATAGGTGAAGCGGTCCAGCCAGGCCGGGCCGGGCACCAGCACGATAAGCCGGCCGCCCTGAAGAAAGCGGGGCCTGGTCCGGGCCGCGTCCGCGGGACCCACCACCCGGGGCCAGAGTTCAAAGACCCTCAACTTGCGGGCCGTGAAGTGCAGAAAACCCCGGTTGAGAGAGGCGCCGATTATTTCCGAAAGGGGGGTCAGGCGGCCCGGAGGCCGCGGGAACTTGGTCATGGCGAAAGCCGCCTCCAAGGCCGGCCTCCCCATTCTAGCAAAGAGGGCTGGAATAAACCAGAGCCCTTCAGCGGCTGGCGTAACAATAAACGCAAGCCCCGGAGCAGGTGTCGTAGCGGCCGATATCCTGGCTGGGGGCGCAGCCGCAGAGGGGGCGCTGGCCGCGGTCCTTGCGGGGCCCAAGAGGTCCGAAAAGCTCCGGCCGGCCGGCCAGGTCCGGGGCCAGGCGGGCCAGGAGTTCGGCGTCCACGCAGCGGGCGGGGCTCAGACCCCAGGCTGAATAATCCCCGGCCTCGGCGCAGGCGGACAGGGCCAGCGGCGGGCCGGGGGACGCCTTAAGGAGCTTTAAGGCGCGAAGAAGCACCTCGGCCTCGGCGGGCGTTGGCGGGCGCAGGTCGGCGCCCAGCCGGGACAATCGGCGTATCACCTTGGGGTAGAGGTCAAGGAAGCTGATCACCAGCCGCTCGCAGGAACCTCGGAGACGGTCGGCCAGGGCCGTGAGGCGGCCGGCCAACACCTCGGCGGACAGGCCGGCCCCCAGGGCCAGGGGGTCGAAACGCCAGATGACCGAGCCCGGAGCCAGCCGCCCGGCCAGGCGGTGGAAGGTTTCGACCCGCTCGGACAAAGGCGGCAGGTTCGGCTCCCAGCCTTCCGCCTCATAGTCATTCAAGGTGAACTGAAATACGGGTATCAGGCCCCGGTCCAGCACTTCCGCCAGATAGGGCAGGAAGGGGGCCGGATCCTTGGTCCAGAAGACGATTGCCCGGGCCTGGCCCAGTTCCACCCGCCGGGCCTGGCCGTTGAAAGGATTGATCCGGGTCAGGAACCCGGCCCGCAAACACTCAATGAGCCAGCGGCCATGCCCGGCCGGAATATCCGTGGCCCGGCTGGCGGAAAGCACCAGGGGACGGGCCGGCTCCCCAGTCAAGAACCATCAGCCGCCGGCACTTTGACGCCGTATTTTTGAAAGGCGGTCACCATATCCCGATAGGGAAGAGCAAAATTGCAGGCTTCGCCGGCGCACCGGAACTCGATCGGGTCGTCGCTGCAATAATGAGGCTTCATCGGGGATTTGCATACGCTGCAATAAGGAACATCATCCAGGCTGCCGCCGCCCAGTTTTTTAAGGAAAAACTGCCCGGCGTCAACCAGGTTGTCATGAGGCGCCTTGGATTCAAGCTCCGTAACCTTGACCGACAAACGCTCCTTGTCAGCCGCCAAGCGGGCGTTTTCTTTTTCCAGGCGCTCCACTTCCTGGAGTGTTCTTTCAAGTTGCTCCACCAGGAAAGACATTTTTTACCTTCCTTCATATTCACCCGGGCTCAATCCCGACGAGCGGCCCGACATTTTGGTATAAATCAAAATTGAATGCTTTTGTATATTGAACCGCTTTCTTGCTCAGTCAACCACTTTTCAATCCGCTCCCCGGTCAATTCCCACCCCTCAAGCGGAAAATTGGCGACAATATCCAACTTGAATTTTTGATACCGCGTCATGACCAGAGAACGAAAAGACGGTCCCCAAAAATCCGCCAGAATAGCCAAGGCCAATTGAGCCGGACCAGGCCCGCCATGACCCCACTCAAAACCGGCAGGGCTATGATTATGCCAATCAAGGCCCCAATCCAAGGGCCGACCATCAACCAAGACCGTAACACCCGACTCAGACCGGGTACCAGTGTAAATTTTCATCCGGAGCCGCACTCACACTGTAAAGATAATAGGCTATAAGTGATCAATCAAAAAAATGTGCTTTAGTTAGGCTTAGTTAACCAGCTTTCATTCTTTTTCGATATTACCAAACTCTTCTGGTTTTTACAAGGTGGGTTCGATGAACCACATATTGCAACTTAAAGTGGTTAAGGTTATATTGGGGCTGATTTCACGGGATAAATCGACATTGAACCTTGGAACCAGGCAACCATAAAAACCAAAGGGAGGCCGGGGAAATATGAGTGAATTGCAACATATTACATCCGAGGACCTCGCAGACCTCGCCGAGGCTGCCGAAACTGAAGCCCAAGAGGCCAGTAATGAATCAAAGTCGGCTGAAACTGTGGCCGAGAAATGGATGTTGGAAAATGAGGCCGAAGTAAAAGAGACCAAGGCCAGATACTGGAGGGCCGAAATCACACGTCGGGAAGCCGAGGCGGAATGCCGCGAGGCCAAGGCAACGGTCGAGATAGAATTCTTGAGCGACATGGTCGAATGCTGGAGCGTCATGGTCGAATACCACATGGCCCAATCTAACTTCCTGGCGGCCCTGGCGGCCTACATGAGGGCCGAGGCAGAGGGTAAAACAGAGGCCATTGCAGAGGCCTGGGCCGAGGTCCTGAAGTGGAAGACCCAGGTCGAAGACTGGAGCGCCAAGGTCGGATGCTGTAGAACCAAGGCAGAGATAAGCAGGTGCGACTGGGCGGTTAAGTGCGAAAAATGGACGGTCGAGAGTAGATCCGTGAATAGTGTAAGCCTGCCTAAACCATAGAATCAGTGAACTGTCACCCCCTTCACCTCTTGCCCCCTTCTGTCCGTGTCATGGTCGCGGCCTTCCCCGCGGCTCCAGCCCTTTCAGGTAGCTGCGTATCAACCTCTTGACCTATCGTGATTTATTGTGGATCAAGCTTATCCATCGACCTGATGGACAGCGCCCACCAGGCCGATGGAGGTTCTCCGGAAGACTTGGGGGGAGGTCCTCTGCCCCCAAAAAACTATTTGCCGATAATCGGCAAAGACACGTTCGGAATCATGGTTCCAGGAAGTGCCCCATTCCACTTTTCAGCTTGGATGAGTTCTACGTAGCGCGGATTATCAGCCAAGGCTTTCGTCTTGGCCTGAATTGCCTGGGCCTCAGCTTCGCCTAAAAGCCGGATTGCCTCAGCATCGGCTTTAGCCCGCATCACCTTGGCGTCCGCGTCACCCTGGGCCTGAGTTCTAACCATGTCGGCGTTGATTTTTTCCCGCTCAAAATTCTGACGAACTTTGGCAACCTCAACTTCAGCCTTCATCCGCTCCTCCACTGATTTTTCATACTCGTTGGAAAAATCAATGTTCTCGATCTGGACAGATTCAACTTGGATGCCTGTGCCTTCAAATTGTCCTTGAAGTCCTTCCAAAATATTCCTGGCCACCTTCTCCCGAGACTGCACGGTTTCAACCGCCGCATACTGCCCAAAAGCGTCTTTGGACTTGGCTTGAACCTGGGGGAAAAGAACCCGTTCCTCATAGGCTTCACCGTATTTGGTAAAAATATCGGCCACTGAGGCAGGTGACAAGGAATAGTTGATAGATAGACCAATATCAGCAGCTTGGACATCCTTCGAGTAAACAGGAAGTTTGCCTGCCATCTTCCGGGTCCGCACGGAAATATCCCGGACGGAATCGACAAAAGGAAGCTTGAAATTCAAGCCCGGCTCAGTTACGGTATGGAGTTGACCGAACCTTAGAACAACGGCTCTGTCGCCTTGTTCCACGGTATAGGCGCAAAATGAAAGAATCATTACGACTCCACAAAAAGCCAAGCCAGCTTTAAATTTTTTACTGCGAAAAAACGCTGAAAAAATCTCTTCGGGCGGTTTACTGAGCTTTGCGGTCATAGAAAAATCCCCCTAAAATTTAGATATTCGATCAAAGAACTGAAATAGCTATCTGCCCTGCCCCTTGGTTTTTCCCTGCTTGGCTTCAATGCCCAAAGCTTGATCCGGCATAGCGTTTAAAAGTATTAGCCAAATCAGGCTCTATGGGCAGCAGCCGACAGAGGCGGTCATATTCTTCTTGGTCATCGGTTTCACCGGCCCGCTTCACGATGTCATCTATTTCTTCTGAAGTTAACCGCTTCATAAAGGGCTTTTTTGTTTCAATGCTCATGATGTCACTGCTTCCCATAGATAGCTTGCAATTATACCACACACTTTACTACTTTAGAAAACTTCGGGGTTGATACCAAGTCGCTTTCAAATGGCTTTGAATTTGAAGCGGCGGCTGTCAATGTTTTTTTGTGAACTTCTGTGGACATAAAACACGAAAACCCTTGATTTCTCAAGGGCTTTCGATCTCAAACGGTCTTATGTGAACCTAAGCGAACTGACTATTGGTGGGATGATGGGGATAGATTATATGCTATAACATATTTATATAATAGATAAATCCATCAGGCGCCCTCCATGATACCAACAAAAATACCAGCAAATCCCCTCGCTGCCCTGAAATAACGACCTTCAAAAACCTGGCTTGGCTTGATTCGCCTCCCTTCTCATCACCTTACCAGCGTCTCCCGCCGAGGTCAAGGGGTGACTCGCTCAACCTGGGATACCAAATCTCATGCGAGGTTGTCCAGGTCGATTTGAAATACGCATTACTATGGCAATATGCTGAAATTTGAGGACGAACCCAAGACAGGGGTATAGTCATCTTTTTTATTTTCGAGCCTCAGAAGCCAAATATGAGCGATTTTTGGGGTATCTCTGAACAGCCATGACTTGCAGGGTATCAGGCTGAGACATCACAGGCCAGATTTCTTCTAACAATTTAGCAATATAATAAATAATTTCAATCATTTCACCATTATTGACTTTTCCCCCGCTCTATGGTGTAATTCTGCAAAGGTGCCTAAGAACACCTAGAGCGGTCGCACGCCCGACAGCCGTGTCTTTTTTCGTCCATAAGAAACTGGCACGGCCGGGTGTGGGCCGAATATAATACCGTAAGGGAATAGGTCCGCAGTTCTCTAGCTGTTCTTAGCACCCGGCCTCTTTAATTTAGAAGAGGCCATCCAGTTTTCTACTGGACGGTGCTTCATGCCAGCGTCTTTCTATAAACTTCTCGCCCCAAAATCCCCATTTATAAAAAACCTCGCCTTCTGCTTCTGCTGTATTTTTCTTCTGACCCTGCTAACCCAAGCCGGTAATGCCGAACTTTCTGACCAAGAGTATTTAGACCGTGAAATTGAAGCCGCCGAAAGAGGGGATGCCAAAGCGCAAACATTTTTGGGCGCGAGGTATTTAGAAGGCGATGGAATACCGCAAGACTATGCCAAGGCCGTACAATGGTTTCAAAAAGCCGCTGAGCAAGGCCATGTCGATGCGCAATATGGTTTGGGCATGAGCTATTACGAAGGAATAGGTGTGCCGCAAGACTATGCCAAGGCTTTTCAGTGGCTTCAAAAACCCGCTGAACAAGGAATCGCGGGGGCACAAGCCATAATGGGCTATTTGTATTCTTACGGGCAAGGCGTGCCGCAAGATTTGTTTGAAGCCGCCAAATGGCTCAGCAAAGCTACTGACCAAGGAAATGCCGGTGCTCAATATTTGTTGGGGCTGTCGCATTTGGCTGGGAAGGGTGTAATCCGCGATAAGCAAAAGGGTTGCGACCTGCTACGTGACTCTGCTGAACAGGGAACCAGAGAGGCCATTGAGGCGTATAACGAACTATGCACCAAATAGTGAACGCTTGAGCTATGAAAAAGCTAATCCTCTTTTTCATTCTCTGCCCGTTCCTGCTGGTTCTATCAGCACATGGAACCGAGTTATCGTATGAACTTGGTTTCTCCCCCAATGGAGAATCTCTACAAATCGTCTTGAACGGCATTGCAGAAGCTAAGGAATCAATTTTAGTGGCTACCTATTCTTTCACAAGCAAACCAGTATCAGAAGCCCTTTTAGACGCTCATAAACGAGGCGTAAGGGTCGCTGTAGTAGCTGACCATAAAGGAAACTCTGGAAGATACACCGCTGTGAACTTCCTTGCGAATCATGGTGTTCCTGTTCGTCTAAATGGCAACTATGCCATCATGCACCATAAATTCATGGTCATAGACGGGACGGTGATACAGCTTGGCAGCTTCAACTATTCGGCTGCTGCTGTAGATAAAAATGCCGAGAATGTTTTGCTGTTGAGGGACGTTCCAAGCATCGCATTACGCTTCACAGAGGAATGGAAAAGGCTTTGGGATGAAGGAATAGATGTGAAGCCTAATTATTAAACTTGGCAGGCCAAGAGGCAGAGGAAAGGGTTGTGGGTAGGGAGAGAATCCGATTGAACCTTGGGAATGGCGCAAGAATAGGCAAAGGAAAACTAATTAAAATCTATTTAGGGGGATGAGATGGACCAAGAGCTACTTAGAAAAGCAGAAGCTGGTGATGCCGAAGCACAGTGCAATTTGGCTATTATGTATGCCGAAGGCAAAGGTGTGCCGAGAGACGCAACTGAAGCTGCAAAATGGTTCCAAAAAGCGGCAGAACAAGGGTATGCCAAGGGACAAAACGGCATGGGAATTATGTATGGCAGCGGACAAGGTGTACCGAAGGATGAAGTCAAGGCAGCTCAGTGGTTTCAAAAAGCCGCTGAACAAGGGTATGCCAGTGCGCAGTATGGGCTTGGTCAGCTTTACTTCAATGGCCTAGGCTTAGCCAAGGACTATGAACAAGCTGCGCACTGGTTCCATAAAGCAGCGGAGCAAGGGCAAGCCTTGGCGCAAGGCAGTTTAGGAGCAATGTATGGGGATGGACTCGGCGTAGCCAAAGACGAGGCCCAAGCCGCAATTTGGTTCCGCAAAGCTGCAGAGCAAGGAAATGTCAAGGCTCAATTTGCTCTTGGTTCTATGTATCTATATGGTCACGGCGTAAGACAGGACTATGAACAAGCTGCAAAATGGTTCAGCAAAGCTGCGGAACAAGGGGATGAGTATGCACAATGCAATTTAGGAGTAATGTACGGGAAGGGAGACGGTGTTTCTAAAGATCATCACATAGCTAGAGAATGGTTACAGAAGGCGGCAAATCAAGGGAACCAAATGGCTCAAAACATGTTGAGCAAAATGAATGCGAGGGGGTTGTAAATAGAAATGCGTTCACTTCTTGTTTTTATAGGACTAAGACTCAAGATTTTTCAGGATAACACCTGATAGGGTAGAGCCTTAAGAAAGTGAGATTAAATCATGCAACTTCTTTTTATTATCGGAATGTTAATTGGTTGTATAGCGGCCTTTGGAGGATGGGGAATACTGGTATGGATATTCCTTGTGTCATGCATACCTATGATTCGTAAGTGAAAGCCCATCGGCTATTAGGAATTAAACATACAATGAGGATATCATACGATGCCGATGCCTCTATTTTACTTACTAATTGTCGCATTAATTTTAGCCATTCCTACTTATGGAATATCAATCTTGATATGGTACGCATTATGGTGGACTGTATTTATTAATTATGCCAAAAGAGGTAAGTCATTTGATGGTGATGAATGATGCAACCCTTAAAGTGGGCTGACCTGGGAGGCTGTATATGGGCTTTTTTAGTAATTTGTTTAACAAAAAAAATGTATATCATAAAACTATGAATGGCATAAGAGTTTATGATTGGCATAAGTCGATAGATATAAAATTTCCAACATTTACGTATAATGGAGGGTTTGATATAGCAACTGAAATGCGTCATCACGAATTAGTTTATGATATAATAAAAGATATGATTACAGATGGAGTAAAAAAATCAATAGTATATAAATGTAATTATTATCGTAATATTTGTAATTTTATAGATAATATAAAATTATTTCCTGTTACCGTATTTCCGTATTTAAATGACGGGACAAAATTCTCTGAAATCACAAAAAAAGATAGCTCTGACTTTTTTTCTATGGAAATAGAAAAAAACAAATACCGAATATTGATTTTAGACAAATCGCAACCATCAAAAACAGATAACTTATACCAACTCATGCGCAACAGGGGGCGTTCTATGAATGCCGAAGATTTGGCAGTATATATTGGCATTGAACCTGTTGAAAACGAGCAGAATGCAACAGAATTGAACCTATGGAATGAATACAATAAAGTATTCACTAGGAGTCAAGAAGAACTCGCCTTTGAAAATCAAGTTAAAAAAGACGGGATTGAATATGCAGGAAAAAGAATTGCTATGCTTGTAAATGAAAAAATACCAAATAGCAAATTAGCAAAACGGTTTGTCTTTATAGTATTATCTGGTGCGGAGATAGGCGATACCTATGCGCGAAATTTTGCATTGAATAGCGGCTTCAAAGAGCCTGAATGTTCTGGTTCTATTTATGATACAAGTTGGGGCGATGAAAGCGAATTAAATCATTTATCTAATCTTCAGATGTTTGTTAAGAACTTTACTTTAAGGCTTTCAGATAGAGATTTAATGATGAAATTGTTATTATCAATCGTTGATGAAATTATGAAGATTTGGAAACTTGGGAAATACAATTCAGCATCCGCATCCCCAATTATGAACCTCTCAACTGATGACATAGACTATCAAAAACTATCCCAAGTGCTGGCTGAATTAGAGAAATTAAAACAAGACGAAAAGACAATAGAAGTGCTACAGCTATCTGCGGCAGGCCTACCCATTTCAGCCTTAGACCGTGGCCGTGTTGATAAAGTTCACAAATTAATGCACAAAATCTCTGAATTAACTGGTCAGACGCTCGAAGAGCTTTTTGATAAAGGTGGACTGCAACGGATAATGGAAGACTATATCAATACCAACAGCGAGGATGAGGCCCCGCCTTTTTGATTCGCTCTGACAGTCGGCTTATCAAAAGAAAGCCTGTAAAAGAAAGGACTGTGCGCAGATATGTGTTTATGGACAATCATATGTTTGGGCATATCCATCTTTCTTATTAGCGCTTTAGGCGGATGGTCTATTATACCACTTCTATTTCTTTGGGGATTCTGGGGGAAGATGGTGGACCATGATATGGCTAGAGAAAGAGCTAACAGAATGCATGATTAATTACCCTGAATATTGTGGGGACATCGTAAAGGCAAGAGAGGATAGGCACAATGACAACGCATCGCGACCTACAGGTGGAGGCAGTGATTTAATGGGAATACTAATAGGAATAGTAGTTGTATTTATTATATATAAACTAATTAAACATCTCTATGCTCCACGTTGTGCTGGTAGTCGATGTGATGGAGCAATAATGGTTAAATATAGAAAGTCTTTTGAAGGAACACAATACATTTGTCCTAAATGTGGTGCAAAAACAGGTTTTCTTAGCGACAGATAGAGAGGGAGCTGAAAATGTGTTCAATTCTTGTTTTTGTAAGCATTTGCATTGGCTGCATAGCAGCGTTTGGAGGATGAGGAATTCTTGTTGTAATCTCTGTCATTCTTCTCTTTTTTGGTAGAGAAATCTTTCCAGCAGGCTGGAATAGTTTTCGAGACCCGAAGGAAAACTGATGGGAGATATTATGCACTTCATACTGCTCATTAATTATAAGGAGTAATCGAATGGGAATATTGAGTTTTTTTACTGGTCGAAGTAAAAAATTTGATGAAATGCCTGATGCAGACAAAACACCAGAACTTTGCCTTGCCGTTGTTAAGCAGAATGGCGAAATGCTTCAGTATGTACCACATGCACTTAAAACACCGAAACTTTGTCTTATCGCTGTCCAACAAAATCTCCATGCGTTTGGCTATATACCTGAAGAAAAAAGAACGCCAGAAATCTTCCTTGCCGCTATTCAGCATGATGGCCTTGCACTTTCTTGTGTACCTGATGTGCTAAGGACTCCAGACCTTTGCCTTGCCGCCGTTAAGCAAAATAGCGTTGCGATTGCGTTTGTGCCGGAAAAATTGAAAACACCAGAACTCCGTCTGGCTGGCCTTCAGCAAGATGACAAGGAGACTTTTGAGCGTATGTCCGAGGCACTGAAAACACCGGGAGGGAGCCTCGTCGCAATTGAAGAAGACGGTTTTTTGCTTGAGTATGTGCCGGAAAAATTGAAGACAGCAGAAATATGCCTTGCTGCTGTTCAACAATATGGTTCAACACTTAAGTATGTACCGGAGAGGCTCAAGACACCGGAACTTTGCCTTACAGCTGTTCGTCAGCATTGCGATGCTTTTGAATATGTGCCTACTGCACTGAAAACACCTGAACTCTGCCTAATCGCTGTCAAAGCACAAGGTGGCCAGCTTAAGCATGTGCCTAGCAAGATGATGACTCCAGAACTCTGTCTTGCCGCTGTTCGGCGAAATTACGGTGCGCTTGAGCTTGTCCCTGACGCCTTGATGACTCAAGAACTCTGTTTTGCCGCTGTCCAGCAGGAACGTAGCGCGTTTGAGTATGTGCCGAAGAAATTCAAAACGCCAGATTTCTGCCTTATAGCTGTTCAAAAATATGGCGTTCCTATTAGATTTTTACCTGTTGAAATGCCAAATGTTTATAACATGTCCTGGGCGTTACAAGAACTAGAGAATAGTAATAAAAATGTCATCTCGGGATACCAATGGACATTACCACCTGGACTCTGCCTTGCTGCCGTTAAACAAAACGGCTTGACGCTGGAATATGTACCGGAGGAACTCAAAACACTTGAACTCTGCCTTGTCGCAGTCCAGCAGAACGGCAAAGCACTTCAATTTGTGCCGAAAAAACTACAAACACCGGAACTTCACCATGTAGCTAACCAGAAACTCAACGGGCATTACGATAATCCCTTCGATGGGGATGACTACGACTTCGGCCCGCCCCCCACCGACGACGACTTGCCTTTCTAACCTCGGCAGTCGGCTTGTCAAAAAAGTCTCCGGCTAAGGCAGACTTTTTTAGACGTGCAAAGGCATCTCTGGCATCCCTCAAAAAAACGCCCATATTTCGATTCTAAGGCCATCTTTTGACCTTTCCTATGTCTAAGGCCATCTTGACCATCTTCTAAAATATTCATTTCTCCAGTAGTATATCCAAATTGACCAAGACTCAAGGTGGTCTATAAAAATTTTTTTACAGCCTCAGTGTTCCTCAAAACTTCACACAAAAACCAAAGTCTCCCCCCGACCCTCGCTCAATAACAATTCTTTTCTTCGGTCTCACACCTAAAGGATATGACTTTTGCAGTGGAACCCAACACCTTATAGACCCTTAAAGTCTAAACCCACACCCTCATATGTCGCCTCCAAACGATGAAAATTCTCCGCACCCAAAGGCCGAAGAGTTCTTGATTCAGGGCCAGAAGATTTAAAGACGACTTAGCCAGTGGAAGGCTCAGTTGACCCGTCATGGAGAAGTCCTAGACGGGTTTTGTCTTTTGCCACTTCCAAACAACTTCAATCTAAAAGGAGACGAACCATGACCGTTCAAGAACTAACCAAGACCGTCCGTGACCTCAAGGAACTCAAAGCTATGGCCGCAGACCTGTCGGCGGAAATAACCACCCTGGAGGATACCTTGAAGGCCGAGATGACCGCCAGGAATACGGATGAAATGACAGTGGACGTGTTCAAGGTCCGGTGGACTCTGGTAACAAGCAACCGCTTTGATAGCAACGCCTTCAAGGCCACCCATGCCGACCTTTACCATCAATACTCCAAGCCGGTCGAAACTCGCCGCTTTTCTATCAACTAGGGGGAAGTCATGCAAGACGTTTACCAAATCATCACCGACCGCCTACTTGTCATCCTTGAAGCCGGGACTGTTCCCTGGCGTAAGCCTTGGAACTATGGCCGAGAGAAAGGCCCCTCGAACCTTGTTTCCCGGAAACATTATCAGGGTATCAACTGCTTTCTCCTGGCTTGCTCCGCCTTCGGTTCCCCGTATTGGCTGACCTTCCGCCAAGAACTGGTGGCCGAGATGGCGGCAGCCTTCTTGTATGGATACGGACGCTCAGAGGTGGCAAGAAGCTGGCAATATCCCTTCTGAAAAACCACTTATTCCTTTTGGTCGCGGATGTCAACGATTTTAGGTGAACCCATACGGATACAAAAATCAGAAAGCCCTTGATTTCTCAAGGGCTTTCGATCTCAAACGGTCTTATGTGAACCTAAGTGAACTGACTATTGGTGGAGATGAGGGGGATCGAACCCCTGGCCTCGGCATTGCGAACGCCGCGCTCTCCCAGCTGAGCTACATCCCCGAAATTCCCGGCCTACTCCAAAGCCCCCAAGCACCTTGAGGTTTTGACCGGCCGCCAAAGGTCAATTCTCCCTTTTTGGCCCGACTTTGTCAACCGGTTTTTACTCCACATAATCCCTCAAATGGAAAACCAAAACGTGGCCGTCGCCGGAGAGGGTCAAAACGCGGCCGTCAGGGCTTAAGCCGAACTCCGCCCCCGAGGCCGTGATTTGCTGAAAGACGTTCTCCACCTGGTTGAGGCTCTCTTCCAGGCACATCATGCGGGTGGCGGCGGCGAAGATCTTGAGCCGACCCCGGGCCGTAACCTCGGCCGTGCCCCGGAAATGGTTGCAGAGGCGGCCCGTGACCTCGGGCCACTGGCTGAAGGACAGGTTGGGCCACATCCGCGGAGCGCCCTCCGGGTCCTTTTCCGGCAGTTCCCGGCCGTCAAAGGAATGAAGGATAAAGTTGTGATGGGCCAGGGCGGCCGGCCAATTGTGAGCTGCCAACTCCGACGGCCTCCCCTCTCCCGGCCGGACTTGAAGTGACTCCCGAGGGGCACCAGCCGACAACAGGGCGAAGCCCAAAAACCCCGCCAGGGCCAGGACGATGATCAGGCTCAATTTCCACATGGTGCTCTCCTATAGACCGCGAAGCTCCCCCTCGGCCCAGGCGGCCAGGGCCTCGCGGTTTATCTTGGCATTGTGGCGCGGGTCCACTGGAAAAGCGGGGTAGGGCAGAAAGGTCTCAATGTCCAGGGTGCGGGGGTTGGCCTGGGCCAGGGCGGCCAGTTCCGCGGCCAGGCGTGGCCAAGCTGAGCCCGCAAGGCGGGACCGGGGTTCCACAATGATGACCGGCTTCCGGTCCCCGGGAGGACCGACCCCCACCAGGGCCGAGCGCCGCACCTGGGGATGGTTGTTGAAAACAGCCTCGCAGGGAATGCTGAACAGAACGCCGCGTCCGGTGACCACCCGGTGGGCCTTGCGGCCGCAGAACCACAGGCGGCCCTCGGAATCCAGCCAGCCCACATCACCCATGCGGCGCCAGAACGAGCCGGGAGGCTCGGGGATCATGGAACCGGCCGTATCCCCGGGCTGCTCGAAATAACCCGGGCTGACCATGGGGCCCCGGGCGATTATTTCCCCTATTTCTCCCGGGGGCAGCAAAAGCTCCGGGCTGAACCGGGCCAGGGGTTCGTCGGTTATTTTGATGATGGCCAGGCTGACCCCCGAGAGGGGCCGGCCGACGCACATGCCTTGACCTTCTTCGGTCAAAGCCCGGGTTTGGCCCAAGATCTCCTCGGCGTCGATGCGGGACAGAGGCACGCCCTCAGTGGCCCCGTAGGGGGTCTGGAGTATGGCCCCGCGGCTCAAGAGGGATTGGAAAGCCGCAACCGCCCGGGGGGGGACCGGCGCGCCGGCCGAGATGACCCGTTCCAGCGAGGGCAGGGCCAGGCCGCGCTCGTGGGCGTGGGCCGCCACCTTGGTCAAAAGAGTGGGCGAGGCGAAGAGGCTGGTGACCTGGTGCCGGAGTATGGGCTCGATGACGGCCCGGGGGTCGGCCCGGGCCGGCCGGGTGGGGTTGAAATCCGGGACTATGGAAGTCAGGCCCAGGGCCGGGGCGAAGAGGCCGAAGAGGGGGAAGGTGGCCAGGTCCCGCCCGCCGGGCCGGATATCCAGACCCTCCCGGATGGCCTCCACCTGGGCGGCGAACATGGCGTGGGTATAGATGACTCCCTTGGCCGGCCCGGTGGAACCGGAGGTGAAGAGCACCGCGGCCAGGTCTTCGGCCCGGGTGGGGGCGGGCAGTTCGGCCGGGCGCTCCGGCGCTTTCAAGATTTCCGCCAGGGCAGCCCCGCCCCAGCCCCACCTGCGGCCCACGGTGACCCGCAGCTTGAAACCTTTCAAAAGGCCGGGGGCCGAAAGACTGGCCAGGTGGGCCAGGGGCACACCCATCAGACCTGAGGGCCCGCATTCAGCCAGGCAACTCAAAAGCCTGGCCCGCCCCAGGCCGGGGTCCACCAGCACCGGAACCAGGCCGGCCTTGAACAGGCCGAAGATAACGGTCACAAAATCAATGCCCGGCCGGGTCAGGACCGCCAGGCGGGAACCCAAGGGCAGGCCCTGGTCCAGTAGCCAGGCCCCCAGGCGCGAAGAGGCCTCGTCCAGTTCCCGGTAAGTCACCTGCCCCCGCCCCAGGACGTCAGGCCGATGAGGCGAGATGACGGCCAGGCGCTCCGGCCATTTCCGGGCGGCTTCCATCAACAGAGAGGCAATATTGAAGACCATAAAGATTTTCCGTTGGCCAAATTAGGGAAGTGCTGATTAATGAGTATTTTTGCTTCCTGGCTAGGCGCGAATGTTTTTTAAGCGCAGGAATATATGGATATATTTCGAGCATTAAAAAACATAAGCAACGCCGCCAGGGGGCAAAAAGACCATTAATCAGTGCTTCCTTAGAAAAATGTGCATAAATTCCAGTACGCGGTCCGGCTCGTCTTCCAAAAGATAGTGGCCGGCCTCGGGCAGGACCAGAGCTTCCGCCAGGGGCAGGCGGCCGCGCCAATCCAGGAAGATCCGGCGGTCAAAGACGAAATCCCGTAATCCCCAGACCAGGGCCAGGGGCTTTTGGCTCAACACTTCATCAAAGCGTTGGTCAATACGGCCCAGAAGCTCGAAACTGGGGTGCCCGGGAACCAGGGGAATATCCTCAATGAAGCGGGCCAGGGCCAGGCGGTCCTCCGGCTTCCGGTAAGGGGCCAGAAAACCCCTTTGAACCTCCGGGCTCAAAGGCTCCATTGAGCCGAAAAAGGCCGTGCCCCGGGCGAACCAGTTGAGGCGGCGGGCCAGCAAGTCGCCCACGGGAGCGGCCAGCCGGAATAGGCCCAGGCGCCAGGGCGGGCCATAGCCGGCCGGCCGGCGCAGGGCCGTGTTCATAATGGTAAGGGAAGCCACCCGCCCGGGCTCGGCCCCGGCCCAGCCCAGGCCGATGGGCCCGCCCCAGTCGTGGACCACCAGGTGGACCGGTTCCTCCAGGGCCAGGCTGTCCAGCCAGCCGGTGAGATCGGCCACCCGGTCCGCCAGGCGGAAGCCATATTCACGCGCCGAAGGCCGGGCGGAATAGCCCAGGCCCAGGTGGTCCAGGGCCAGGCAGCGGAAATCCGGGGCCAGGCCGGTTATGAGGCGGCGATAGAAAAAAGACCAGGTGGGATTGCCGTGGACCAGGACCACCGGCGGCCCCGTCCCCTCGTCCACATAGTGGAGGGCCAGCCCGTCCGGGCGGACGAAATGGCGGGGAACGAAGGGATAGCCGGCCAGGGCGGCCGGACGCGGGGGCGCGGTCATTTCTTTTTCCAGGGTTTGAGGGTGGAAATGACCACCATGAAGAAGAGGACGGCTATCTGGAACCAGCCGCCGACCAGGTTTTCCAGGCGGTTGGCCAGATAGACCGGGTCAACCGCGGCGGCCAGACCAAGTTCCAAGGTGATGTGGGGCTGACCATTGATGCGGGGCCCGAGGTAGAAGGTGCCGAAGAGAATGCCGGCCACGGTCAATATCCATTTGACAGCCACCCACCGGTGCTTGAAAAAGCCCCAGGGGGTGAACAGGCTGATGAGAAGCCCGCTCAGAAGACAGCCCAGGGCCCCGGGTATGATGATGAAGTCGTCCATGAATATGCGGGCCAGGTCATAGGCCAAAAGTTCCCCGCCGCTCTCACCCGGGCCCAGGAAAGTTATCATCAGGTTCAAGGCCACGGCCCCGCCCAGCCACAGACTGGCCAGGCAGAGATGGATTATTTTGAGGATGCGCTGTCCTCGGGAACCAAATTTCTTCATTATCACTCTCCTTGAGGCTCCAGGCCTTGGCGGACATGTTCGACATAGAGATCGGCCCAGGCGTCCAGACTTCCCAGGCCTTCCAGGTGAACCTCAACTTCGTGGCCGGCGGCCCTGAACCGGCCGGCCCAGGAGCCGTCCTCGGGACCGGCCAAATCTTTTCGGGCGTGCTCACCGGCCACGGTCAAGAGGGGAGCCAGGAGGACCGGCCGGGGCTCGGCCAGGGCGGCCAGAATATCTTCCGGCCCGCCTTCCACCAAGCCCACATAAGTCGGCGGATAATCGAGGCGAAGCCTCTTTTCCAGGTTGCCGTAAACCCCTAAGGTAAGGCGCCGACTGCCGTGGCCCATGAGCACCAGGGCCGTGCCGGACAGGCGGGCTCGTTCCACGAGAGGCTGAAGCGCCCGGGCCGCGGGCTCCAGATAGCCGGGGCCCCCGTCACCCAGGGCCGGGGGGGCCAGGACCAGCCCGGGAAAGGGGCGCTGGTCAGGTCGGATGGTCTGGATACCGGCCAGGGATTCAACCATGTTCCGAAGGTCGGCGTATTCCTCACCCTCGGCCACATGGAGGGACTGAACCAGGATGGGCCGGGGAGCGGCCTCCTGGAACTCGGCCAAAAGGGCCAGGGGGCTGCGAATTGCGTAAATTTCCTCGGGCAGCCCTGGATTTTCGGCCCGGAAGCCGGCCTGGCCCGACCGGCGGCGCCAGAGGTTCCTAAGGACGCGGGAGGTGAAGGCCAGGCGAGTTTCGGCTTCGGGCCAGGCTGCGGCCACCCTATCCTTGATGTGGAAGAGGGCCTTAAGGGCGATCGGGTCTGAAACGCCGAAGGCGGCCAGCACGACAGCCGGGCTGGGGGCCGGGCTGGGGACCTGGCTGGGAGGGGACATGGGGGCTCTTTTCGTCAGGGGTTAAGCACGGCCTCGGCAAAGGCCCGGGGGTCGAAGGACTGGAGGTCTTCATAAGATTCGCCAAGACCCACAAAGGCGATGGGAATTCCAAGCTCATGGACGATGGAGACTATGACCCCGCCCTTGGCCGTGCCGTCGAGCTTGGTGACAACGGCCGAATCCACCCCCACCGCCTCGTGGAAGGTCTGGGCCTGCTTAAGAGCGTTCTGGCCCGTGTTGCCGTCCAGGACCAGGATGGTGTGGTGGGGGGCGCCGGGCAGGGCCTTGGCCGCCGCCCGCTTGATCTTTTTCAGTTCATCCATGAGGTTGACCTTGGTGTGGAGGCGGCCGGCGGTGTCGATGAGGACCACATCGACCCCCCGGGCCCGGGCC
>Ga0082212_10003660_pt1 | contig 21683 bp, 17 predicted proteins | sample TergutNt197P3_FD_71548 | JGI IMG/M metagenome (GOLD analysis project Ga0082212, IMG submission 71548) | Neocapritermes taracua P3 segment gut microbial communities from Petit-Saut dam, French Guiana - Nt197 P3 | ecosystem: Host-associated > Arthropoda: Insects > Digestive system > Gut ... | reverse complement strand
CGCCGCCTCTTGCAAATCTCAGACCTGCACGTTTACCTGACCAAGCCCTTCATCCTGTCCTGGTCCATACTGGAGGCCATGAGCTGCGGCTGTCTCCTCCTGGCTTCCGACACCGAGCCGGTGCGCGAAATAGCCCAAGCCGGACGGAATATGCTGACCGTGCCCCTGGACGACCCCCAGGCCCTGGCCGAGCAAGCCGGCGAAGCCCTGGCCCGCAAAAAGGAACTCGTTCCGCTGCGGGAAGAGGCCCGCAGGACCATCCTGGAAAATTACAGCCTGCACAAAACCCTGCCCGTACAACTGGATCTTTTGCACGGGCGGTGACGCGATTCAGCGCATTCCCGCCGCCTATAAACCAGACCAGTGGATAAGCCCGAAGTGCTGGTTGGAAAGCAGCGGATGCATGGGCAGGACGCGCACGCTCAGGCCGTAGCGCCCGGTATCCCCAGCCGGCACTGTGCCCGCATAGGTCAGCGAACCGTCGCGCATCTCGCCTTCCGCGCGCATGGGCACGATGTCCCGGCTGACAAAGGTATTATCCTGGCTCAACTTGCCGGCATAGATCTCCACCTTGACGTGTTCGGGGGCAATGCCGGCCAGAAAGACATCGGCCCGCGCCTCAATGCGATCGCCCACCAGGAGTTTATCCGGGTTCGCGCTGCGGACGTTGCTGATGCGCACGTCGTTCCACTTGGCGATGATGCCCTTGCGCCATTCGGAAAGCGCCCTGGACACCCGGAAATCATTTTTGCACAGTTCAAGATTTCTCTGGAAAGAGGGGATATAGGCGTCGCGCATGTAATCCATGACCATGCGGTTGGAACTGAAACGCGGCCCCAGTTCAACCAGGGCGTTTTTCATGCGCCTGGTCCAATGGCGCGGCACCCCGTTAACGCGGTGGTAAAACTCGTGGATGATATCCACCCCCAGAACCTTGTACAAGGTTTGCAGCTCCACCATATCCTGGTAGGCGAAATCCTCATACTCCTCGCCCTTGCCGATGGCCCAGCCCAGGCTGTTGTCCGGTTTCCAGGCCTCGGCCCACCAGCCGTCCAGGGTGCTGAACTGGAGCACCCCGTTGAACAGGGCCTTCATGCCGCTGGTGCCGCAGGCTTCCAGGGGACGGCGGGGGTTGTTCAGCCAGATGTCGCATCCGGAGGTCATGTAGGAGGCCACTTCCAAATCGTAGTCCTCGATGAACACCGTCTTGTCATGGAATTCCGGCTGGCGGAAGATGCGGATGATCTCCTTCATCAGCTGCTTGCCTTCGTTATCCTTGGGATGGGCCTTGCCGGCAAAAATGAACTGTACCGGATGGGCGGAGTTGTTGATGATTTTAAGCAATTCATCCCGGTTCATCAGAAGCATGTTGGCCCGTTTGTAAGTGGCGAAACGCCGGGCAAAACCGATGGTCAGAGCGTCCGGGTTAAGGATTTCTTCAGCCCGGCTGACATCTTCAGGATTGGCCCCCTGGGCCTGCAACTGGGCCTTGTAGCGCTTACGCACAAAATCAATCAGGCTGGCCCGCTGGCGCTCGTGCGCCCGCCAGATCTCCACATCCGGGATGTCTTCCACCCGCTGCCAGATTTTAGGATTGCTGTTGTCATCCCTCCAGGCCGTGCTGAGGAAACGATCATAGAGCAGTCCCATTTCCAGGCCGGTCCAGGAAGGCCCGTGCACCCCGTTGGTCACCGCGCCGATGGGCAGATCGTCAACCGGGTACTGCGGCCAGATCCTGCTCCACATGTTGCGGGAAACCTTGCCGTGCAACTGGGAAACCCCGTTGTTGAAGCGGGAAAGGCGCAAGGCCAGCACCGGCATGCAGAAATCCTCAGCCTCGTTTTGCGGGTCTTCCCGGCCCAGTCCCATGAAGGTTTTAAAGTCCAGATCGATATCCTGGGCAAAAGCGGTAAAATACTTGCGCATCAGGTCCGGATGGAAACGATCGTTGCCCGCCGGGACCGGGGTATGGGTGGTGAAAACGCTGCCGGCGGCCGCTACTTCCACCGCCGCTTCAAAGGGCAGATTGTCGTTCTTCATGAAGGAACGGATCCGCTGCAAACCGGCAAAGGCGGAATGTCCCTCGTTCATGTGGATGACCCTGGGCTTCAGCCCGAGCACATCCAGAGCCTTGACCCCGCCTATGCCCAGAAGGATCTCCTGCCACAGGCGCATTTCATCATCGCCTCCGTAAAGCCTGGAGGTAATGGCGCGAAAATCCGGGTTATTTTCAGAAATATTCGTATCCAGCAGATAAAGAGGGATGCGCCCCACGTTACATTCCCAAATCTGGGCGGCCACCGGGCGATCCCCTATATGCGTGCGCGCTATGGCATTCTCGCCCGTGGGCGTCTTGGCGCGGTGCATGGGCATCTGCTCGAAGTCATAGTCCGGGTAACGCTCCTGCTGCCAGCCGTCCGCCATCATGTACTGGCGGAAATAACCGTTGCGGTAAGCCAGGCCGATGCCCACTAGGGGGATATTCAAATCGCTAGCCGATTTCAGGTGATCTCCGGCGAGCACGCCCAGGCCGCCGGAATATATGGGCAGACACAGGGCCACGGCGAATTCCAGGCTGAAGTAAGCCACCACCGGCTGCCCGGACTCCTGCCCTTCCAGATGGTGTTTTCCTGGGGCGGACATATACTCTTCAAGGGTTTTGTCCGCATGCTGCACCCGTTTTACAAAGGTGTCGTCGCCGAGCAGTTCCTCATAGCGGGCCTGGGAGACATGGTTCAGAAACCAGATCGGATTCCGGTAGCTCTTCGACCAGAGTTCCGGATCGATATAATCGAATAAATCCGCAAGCCTCCTGTCCCAGGCAAAGAGGTAATTGTGCGAGATTTTCCAGAGAGCTTCCAATTCAGACGGGATCTTGGGGATTACATTAAATACGCGCAGTGGTTGCATTGCAGGCCTCCCTTTTCCATTTACGCGGGCAATTCGTGGTTCAGCCGTATCTTCCGGGGTATGCTACCGCCCAAATGCCGTCAGCAATCTTTGACTTGGCTGCCGGCTTGGGGTAAAAACCGCTGAAAGCGTTTTCATACCTGTATTTTGTTTCGGGGGCAAGGATATTTATGCGGATGGAGGATCAAGGGCGGATCCGGGTACGGCTGAAATTTTTCCGGGCGGCCGCCGGCCTGTACACCCTGGACGGACCACGGCGCGGCACCGCGGACGCGGCCGGCTTTGACCTGGCCGCGGACCTGGAAAAAGAAAGAGACATCCTCCCTGGGGAAAGGCTCCTTATTCCCACGGGCCTGGCCATTGAAATCCTGGAACCGGGGGTGGCCGGCTTCGTTTACGCGCGCAGCGGGCTGGGCGGGGTCAACGGTCTTACCGTGGCCCAGGGGGTGGGGGTGATCGACCCGGATTACCGGGGGGAAATCAGCGTGCCCTTGCTGAATACCAGCCGAACCGCGCAACGGGTTCATCCTGGGCAGCGCATCGCCCAACTGATCTTTCAGCCCTTTCGCCAGGCCCTGTTCGAACCCGTGGAAGAACTGGGGCATACCGCCCGCGGCGCGGGCGGCTTCGGGCATACCGGAACCATGTAACTCGGAGAATAGGATATGAGCCTTGCGGAACTGCAAAGCCGGGCGGAACAAGTCCTGTGCCGCACCTACGCCCGCTATCCGGTAGGGGTGCGTTCGGCCAGGGGCAGCCGGATTTGGGATTTTGACGGCCGGGAATATGTGGATCTCCTGGCCGGCATCGCGGTGACCGGGGTGGGGCATTGCCACCCGGAAATAAGCGCGGCCGTGTCGCGCCAGATGGAAAAGCTCGTCCATGTGAGCAATCTTTTTTACCAGGAGGAGCAAATCCTTCTCGCCGAAAAGATCCTCTCCACCCTGCATTGCTCCAAGACCTTTTTCTGCAATTCCGGGGCCGAGGCCAACGAGGCGGCCATCAAACTGGCCCGGCGCTACCAGCGCAAAATCCGCGGGCAGGAACGCTATGAGATCATTACCCTGACCAGTTGCTTCCACGGGCGCACCCTGGCCTCCCTGGCCGCCACCGGCCAAGCCCGCCTGCAGGACGGCTTCGCCCCTTTCCCGCAGGGGTTCCGCCAGGTGGAGGCCGGGAACCTGGACGCCCTCAAAGCCGCCCTGCGCCCGGAAAGCGCCGCCCTCATGCTGGAAGTGGTCCAGGGCGAGGGAGGGGTGCGGGTTCTGGACGGAGATTACCTGCGGGCCGCAGCCGACCTCTGCCGGGAGCGCGGGCTGCTCCTCATCGCCGATGAAGTGCAGGCCGGGCTTGGACGCAGCGGACGCTGGTGGGGCTTCCAACATTACGGCCTCACGCCGGATATTGTCACCAGCGCGAAGGCCCTGGCCAACGGCTTGCCCATGGGAGCCATGCTCTGCACCGAGGAAGCCGCCAAGGGCTTTGATTTCGGCAGCCATGCCACCACCTTCGGCGGGGGAGCCCTCTGCTCGGCCGCGGCCTTGGCCACTTTGGAAATCATGGAACGGAACCGTCTGCCGGAGCGGGCCGCGGACTTGGGGACCTGGGCCAAAGAGCGTTTCGCGGCCGCCGCCGCCCGCTGCCCCGGCAAGATCCGCGAAGTGCGCGGCCTGGGACTGTTTCTGGGCATTGAGCTGGCCGAACCAGGCAAGGAAATCTGGGAGGCCCTGCTGCGCAAAGGCTTCATCCTCAATCTCACCCAGGAGAGAGTCTTGCGCCTGCTTCCGGCCCTGAATATCCCGGAGGCGGACCTGGAGGCCTTTGCCGTTGCCCTGGAAGAATGCCTGAACGGCAAATAGGACTCGCCAAGGAGGCGATGGCATGATCTTGAAAAGTCCTGAGCAAACCATCGGAAAACTTATCGACCGCCAGAGCGTCTCCCTGATCGGCTCCGTGGACGAGGACGGCTTCCCCAACGCCAAGGCCATGCTGCCGCCCAGAAAACGCGAAGGCATAAAAAACTTCTGGTTCACCACCAATACCTCTTCCATGCGCGTGGCGCAGTACCGGGCCAATCCCCGCGCCTGCGTATATTTTTTCGATAAGAAATTTTTCCGGGGGGTCATGTTGAAAGGGCGCATGGAAGTGCTGGAAGACGCCGGAAGCAAAGAGATGATCTGGCGGGAAGGCGACGCCGTGTATTACCCCGGAGGCGTTACTGACCCGGATTACTGCGTACTGAAGTTCACGGCCGGGTCCGGGCGCTATTACGCGAACTTCGGTTCCAGCAACTTCGAAATCGCATGAGCGCAAGGAGCAAGACGATGGGCGTGTTGTCGGAAAAGTTTGAAGGGCTTCTGGAAAACTCCTCCTGGATTCGCCGTATGTTTGAAACCGGCATAGAACTGAAGAAAAAACACGGCGCGGACAAGGTCTGCGACTTCAGCCTGGGCAACCCGGATCTGCCGCCGCCCCCGGAAGTCAAGGAAGGGCTGCGGGAACTCATGGACAGGGCCGGGGAACCTTTTGCCTTCGGCTACATGCCCAACTGCGGCTTTGACTGGGCCTTGCGGAAGCTGGCCGTTTACCTGAGCGCGGAACAGGAAACCGCCCTGGAAGCCGAGGATCTCATGCTCGGCTGCGGGGCGGCCGGCTGCATGAACGCCTTCCTGCGGGCCGTGCTCAACCCCGGAGACGAGGTCATCTGCGTGGCCCCCTTTTTCGTGGAGTACGGCGCTTACGTGGATAACCACGGCGGCGCGCTGAAGCCGGTTCCGGCGCGGCGCGAGGACTTCGGCCTGGATCTGCCGGCCATGGAAAAAGCGATAAATCCCAAAACCAGGGGGATAATCATCAATTCTCCCAACAACCCCACCGGGCAGATTTACTCCCTCGATGAACTGGCCGGCCTGGCCGAGATGCTGCGCCTCAAGAGCCGTGAACACGGGCGGCCCGTTTTTCTGATCTCCGACGAACCCTATCGCTTTCTGGCCTATGACGGCGCCGTGGTCCCCCCGGTGCTGCCGCTGTACGAATATGCCGTGGTCCTGGGATCTTTCTCCAAAAACATGTCCCTGCCCGGAGAACGCGTCGGCTACCTGGCCCTGGCTCCGAACATGCCGGACAAGGCCAGGCTGCGCGCGGGCGCGATCATGGCCAACCGCACCCTGGGCTTCGTCAACCCGCCCATAGCCGGACAATACCTGCTCAAGCACGCCCTGGGCAAACAGGTGGATTTGCAAATTTACGCCGGACGGCGCAAGGCCATGGCCGAGACGCTCACCGAGGCCGGCTATGAATTCCTGAAGCCGCGCGGGGCCTTTTACTTTTTCCCCAAGGCTCCGGGCGGCGATGACAAGGAATTCGTCCGCCGGCTGGCCGAAGAGCTGGTCCTGGCCGTGCCCGGTTCAGGCTTCGGCATGCCCGGCTTTTTCCGCCTGGCCTTCTGCGTGGATGAAGCGGAAATCCGCAGGGCTTCAGGCGGGCTGGCCCGCGCCAGGGCCGCCTGCGGGTAAAACGGAGACTTCCCTGAGCGCGGCTCCGGCCGCGTCCTCCCACCAGGCCAGGTATTCCTGGTTGCCCTTGGCCCCCTTGACGGACGAGGGAATTACCCCGCGCGGGCGCAGTCCCAGGCGTTCGCCGGCAAAGGCCTCCAGATCTTCCAGCACCCGCCGGCGCAGGGCTTCGTCCCGCAGCACCCCGCGCACCGTCGACCCCTTGGCCGCTTCGAACTGGGGTTTGATCAGGGCCAGGACGCTCCCGCCGGGTTTCAGCAAAGGCCGCAGGGCCGGAAGCACCGCCTTGAGAGAAATGAAAGACAGGTCGGCGGCGATCAGATCCACGGGTTCAGGGAGCAGATCCGGCCCGGCCAGGCGCAGGTTCACGCCCTCCAGGGCGATGACCCGGCTGTCCCGGCGCAATTTTTCGTGCAGCAGCCCCTTGCCCGCGTCCGCGGCGTAGACCCTGGCCGCCCCGCGTTGCAGCAAACAGTCGGTGAAGCCGCCGGTGGAAGCCCCGGCGTCCAGAACGACCAGGCCGCGCGTTTCAATGCCGAAATGCTCCAGGGCGCCGAGCAGCTTATAGCCCCCTCTCCCCACATATCGCCCGGCGGCCCGGCGGAAGATCCCGGCATCCTCCGGCAGCAAATCCCCGGCTTTGTCCACCCTGGACGGGGGGACGGCCGGACTTGCCGGAGACAGGAAGATCTCCCCGGCCAGGATCAGGCGGGCGGCCTCATCCCGGCTTTGGGCCAGGTTTCTGGCCACGGCCAGGAGATCCGCGCGTATTTTCGGCATCAGGAAACTTTGGCGCCCGGCGGCAAGGGGCCGTCCGGAGCCAGCAGGGCAAGGGTTTTCCCCTCTCCGGCGGTGAGGATCATGCCCTGGGAAGATACCCCGCGCAGCTTGCGCGGGGCCAGATTGGCCACCACGATGACCCGGCGGCCCGCCAAGTCTTCGGGTTTATAAAACTCCGCCAGGCCGCTGACGATGACGCACGCTTCCTCTTCGCCCAAATCCACCTTGCAGATCAACAGCTTGTCCGCCTCCGGGTGTTTTCCGGCTTCCAGGATACAGCCCACCCGCAAATCCAGCTTCTGAAAATCGCTATATTCCGCCTGTCCCGGCAGTTCCCGCGCTTCCGGCGTCACCGGGGCTTTTTTCGCGGGAGTCCCCTTGTCCTTCGCCGGCAAAGGCCCTTCCCGGCCAGGGCTTTCCAGGCGCGGAAAGAGGTTGGAGGCCGGGGCCAGGATCGCGCCCGGCTTCAGCAAACCGAAAAGTTCCCGCTCCTCGCGCAGGCTGTGAGGGGGAGTGTAAGGCAAAGGCAAGGAGGAACCCAACTGCTCAAGCATGCGCCCGGCGGAAACAGGCATCACCGGCCAGAGGTGCAGGGCGATTTTGCGCAGACATTCCAGCATGATATACAGCGTGGTCCCCAGTTCGGCGGTTTTACCCAGCTTGAAAAGGTTCCAGGGCGCGGAGGCGTCCACATGCTGGTTCAGGGAGCGCACCAGTTCCCATAAAGCTTCCAGGGCCACGGAAAAATTGAAATCCGCGAATTCCTCCTGAAAGGCCGTGAGGCTGCGCAGGGCCAAATCCCGGAGGCGGATCTCCTCGGCCCCGTATTCCGCCGGAGCCGGGACGCGGCTGCCGCAGTATTTTGCGGCCATGGCCAGCACCCTGGAGAAAAGATTGCCCAGATCATTGGCCAGATCGGAATTCCGGCGGGCGATCAGGGCCTCTTCGGAAAATCCGGCATCGCTCCCGAAGCGCATTTCCCGCAGCAGGAAATATCTGAATACATCCAGGCCGTGGACTTCGATCATGCCCAGGGGATCCACCACGTTGCCCAAGGATTTGGACATCTTGGTCTCACGGGCCAGCCAATAGCCATGCACGTTCAGGCCGCGGAAAGGCTCCAGGCCGGCGGAGCGGAGCATGGTTGGCCAGAAGATGGCGTGGGGTTTGAGGATATCCTTGGCGATGAGGTGCCGGGCCTCCGGCCAGTACCCGGCGAAGAGCTTGCCCTCCGGCCAATCCAGGGCGCTGACGTAGTTGACCAGGGCATCAAACCAGACATAGCAGACGAAATTTTTATCAAAGGGCAGTTCAATGCCCCAGTCCAGGCGGCTTTTTGGCCGGCTCACGCAAAGATCCTCCAGGGCGCCGGAATCCAGCAGGGCCAGGGTTTCGTTGCGATAGCGCTCCGGCCTGATGAACTCGGGGTGATCCAGGATATGCTGCTTAAGCCAGCCCTGGTACTTGGACATGCGGAAAAAATAGTTCCGCTCGCTGATATAGGCCGGCGCGCTCCGGTGCTGGGGGCAAAGCCCGTCCTCCAGCTCCTTTTCGGTGTAAAAACGCTCACAGCCGTAGCAATAATGGCCGCCATACTCGCCGAAGTAAATGTCGCCGTTGTCATAGACCTTCTGCATGAAACGCCGCACCGCGGCCTGGTGCTCCGGATCGGTGGTGCGGATGAAGCGGTTGTGCTCCACGCCGATGCGGGGGAGCAAGGCGCGGAATTCCGCGCTCATCCGGTCGGCCAGATCCCTGGGGCTTACCCCTTCTCCGGCGGCGGTCTGGGCGATCTTCTCGCCGTGCTCGTCGGTGCCGGTGAGCAAAAAACTCTCCTCCCCCATGAGGCGATGGAAACGCGCGGCCGCGTCCGCCACCACGCTGGTATAGGCATGCCCCAGGTGCGGGTGGGAATTGACATAATAAATGGGCGTGCTGATAAAGAAGGTCTTATTTTTATCCATGCTGTCCCCGGCTTATTTTTTGGCGTGCCTGGACCCAGGCAGCCCAAAGACGGACCTATCCGGATCTTCTTCGGGGCGCGCGGCCGTGGACAAGTCCGGATCATTTTCCTGATCCTGGAGATCCGCCAAGATCTCCGCCGCCTCCGGCCTTTCGGCCGCCGCTTTCTCCGGCGCGGACCGCGAATTGCTTCTCCCGGCCCCGCCCTTCCGGGCATGCTGGCGCGGCGGCGGCGGTTCGGACTTGCTTTCCAGGCGCACGGGGTTCAGCAGGCTCCAGGCCTCCAGCATAAATTCCCGCTCTTCCCCGGCCTCGGTCAAGGCCACGATGCTCTGGCGGAAAAGATTGGCCCGGATGACTTTCATCACCCCCTGGCCGGTCTGGTACTTCTTGCCCAACTTGGGGCTGTTCCGGTGAAACTCTTCATAATTTTCCTGTTCATTGGCCAGGCAGCAGAGCAGCCGTCCGCAAATGCCGGAGAGCTTGGCCGGGTTGAGAAAGAGGTTCTGCTCCTTGGCCATCTTGATGGTCACCGGGGCGAAACGGCGCAGGTAACGGCGGCAGCAGCAGGCCATGCCGCAGTTGCCCAGGGCGCCGATCATCTGGGTTTCGTGCCTTACGCCGATCTGGCGCAGCTCTATGCGGATATGGTATTCCTGCACCAAATCCTTGACGAGATCCCGAAAGTCCACGCGGCCAGGGGCGGTGAAGTAAAAAATCATCTTGCTGCGGTCATGGAAGACTTCCACATCCACCAGCTTCATATCCAGGTTCCGCTCCCGGATGCGCTGCCGGCAGAAAAGACGGGACTCCGAGGCCAGGTTCCGGTTTTCCTCGTCCAAGGCCAAGTCTTCACCCCCGGCCAGGCACTTGATCGGCGAGGCTTCCGGATCCGGCCCGGCGGCGGGATCCGGGGCATCCGGCGCGCCTGACGGAACGGGCGGGGCAGGCGGAACGGGGTCGCAGACGGGCGCAGGTTCTTTAGTTTCTTCGTCCAGCACGGGCAAAACCTCCAAGTCTGCCATTCTGCCCTTGGAACGTCTAAAAAGCAAGAACCCTGATTGGCCGCGCCTTCATTGGAGGAGGCCGGAAAAAGGCAAGCCCGGCTTGGCGCGGAATCAAAACCGTCCGCTGAGGCCGATTGCCGCATACACCGCGGAAGTTTCCTCCATCCAATCTCCCTTGGCCAAGATCGCCGCCCAACTGACGCTGGCGTCAAGCATGCCGCGCCTGAAGGCCAGCTTGGCGCCCGCCCCGGCGAGCGATACGGATTCGCCGGTTCGCGCGTTGGAAAACACCTGGCCATAGTCCAGAAAAACGCCTGGGGTGAACGAAGCCAGCAAGCTGTTCGGGCTATTGAAAATCCGCCCGAGGTTCAGGCTCAGGTCGTTCATGACGTAAAACCCGCTGTCGCCCTGCGCGCTTTCATCCTTGAGGCCGCGGACGGAAGTGCCGCCCAGGTGAAAGGCCTCGGTGGAAAAAAGTTCATCCGTGGTGTACTGGCTGTCTATGGAGGTCGTGAGGGATATCTTCCCGAAGTCCCATCCGCTGTACATGTAAAGCTTGCAGGCATTATACTGCGCCTTTTGCGAATACGGGGAACCCTGGTCGGAAAACGAGCCGAACGCGCGTATGCCGTGCGCCATGCCGGGCTTTATGTAAAGCATTCCGCCGTTGAAATAGAGCGTCAGGGGCATATCGAGATTGAGAACGGCAAGGCGGCGGCTCGAGGCATCGTTTCTTACCCTGAGATCATAGACCTCCAGGTGGTTCCGGTTATCTTTATAGGTAAAACCCAACACCGCGGCGAACTTGTGCGCCTGCCCCCGCGCAAGCATGCGCTCGGCCGAAAAATTTTCGCTGAAGCTGTCGCCGAGGAAATAAAAACGGTCGCCGCTTATCGGCATGGGAAAACTGGTTTTATAAGAGGAATACGCAAAATTGTTCGAGAACGTCCACCAGCCCATTGGAATGCTCATGCCGAAGAGAAAGGAGCGGGAAGCCCGGTTTCCCGGATCAGGGACGACCGAGTTTGTATAAAAGAGACTGATCTGGTCGTTAAGCCCAAGGAGATTGTCTTGCGCAAGCCTCGCCCCGGCCCGCCATTCGCCGGTGGAAGAGCTTCCGAAGCTGTCGAAGGTCACGCCCAGGCTCGTGCGTTTTTGCGCCTCGTTCTTGATGATCAGCCTGCTGTATCCCTCGCGGGTTTCATCGGCCTCAATGGTCACCGTGGCCTTGTTCGATCCGAGCCGGTTCATCTGGTCGAGTCCCTGTTCCACCTCCCGCAGATTCAAAACTTTTTCCAGCATGAAGGGAAAAGCCGTCGCCCGCTCGCCGCCCTTCAGCCCCTCGATCGCGCTCAGCCTGCCCTCGTATATCTTGATGACTAAAACGCCCTCCCGCAGCCGCGGCTGCGGCATGACCATGAAGGCCCGCGATGTAAGGAAGCCTTCGCCAATATAGGCGTTGGCGACGCCGAGCAGGGCCGCGTTGATTTCCTCGAGCGCCAGGCAGCGCCCTTCGTACGGGGAAAGCATTTCGCGCACGCGCGAATCGGGGAGTGCCGTGTTGCCGGAAAACTCAATTTCCCTGATTTCCACGCAACGGCCGGCCCCGGCGGAAGATTTTCCGGGCTGCGGCGGAGTTTCCGGTCCAGTCCGCGGCCTTCCGGCCTCGGCCTCGCGCAGTTCCCGTTCACGCAGCAGGTTTTCCAGGAGTTGCTGCTGTTGCTGCTGAATGCGGCCCTGCTCCTGGTCAATCCCGGCCGGCGGCATGAGCGGGCCTTGGGCGGCCAGGGCGGGCATAGCGGCGAAAACGCAGCAGACGGCAAACAAAAATTTGCGGGACATCCCAGTCATTTCATTTTCATTACGGCTTCAAGCACGGCCAATCTTGAGCGGCGCCATGTTACGGGAGTTCCGCATGCTTCCCATATCTCTCGCCCAGGTACTTTTCCGTGACCGCGCACCGGGTGACGATATCTTCATCCGTGGTATGGACGGTGAAAGCATACCCCAGGAACAGCGTTTTGACTATTCCCAGGAACTGTTCAATGGAACCATCATGAAACACCGTTCTGAACATGAAGTACATGTAAACCTTGCCGTTCCCGTCCGGGGCGGGGAGCGAGGAATCAGCATCTTTATAGCCTTCCCACCAATAGCCGTCCGGGGCAGGCTCATAAAACTCCGCCACATGCCTCCCGTTCAGGTCTCCGTCACGGCAGGCGCGCACTTGCCGCCAAGTGAACTCCGGACCATAGGTTTTGTGTTTCTGAAAGGGGAAGTCAAAAGGCCTGGGGGTAGGGTCGCCGCATGAGCTTAAAAAAAATAAGGCGATAAGAAGAGTGCCGCATTTTCTGAGATAAACAGGAATCATTGCACATTCTCCATATTTTGCCTGGCAGAAAGCCAGTTATTGAATTCGATCCAGGTTTTATTTATTTGCAAGGATATAAATTTTTAGTCACAAAGGCCAGGCGTGCACGGCGGCATGAACGGACCTTGGGCGTCCAGGGCTGGTTCGCGTTGAAAAAAACCTATGCCAAACAAAAATTCACAAGACATCCTGGAAACGCCTTCAAATATGGAATGGATTTGTTTTTTACAATTCCCCTTTTCTTATATTTTCATGCCATTTGTTAATTTCCTGGTGATCCAGATAATCCCTGCCCAAACTCGAATTATCGCCAGCGCCGCCGCATCCCGACAAACCGTAAAAAATTACAATAGCAAATACAAACGCAAATAAATTCTTCATTGAAGAACTCCGGATTTGTCGATTATCTGTCTTTATCTGATTTTGGCTCTTCCGGCCAATATCCGTGTTCCCTAAAAAACATGCGATCCAATTCTTCTATAACTTTGGCCAGCTCTTCATCAGTATACCGCTTGGGTTTGTGTTCTCCGCGCAACATAGCCCGTATAGCGACAATACACATAATGATGCCGCCGAATATCACGCCCCAACCCGCCCAGGGCAACGCCGGCACATCAAGGCCATGCCAGCCGACCCTCCCACTATGTAAAGTCAGCACACCCAAGATTATCACCCCTATCCCCAGAAAAAAACAAGACATAGGCTACTCCCATTATTCTCATTCATAGTAGGAGAAATCTGTGATAAGCCCTACGCGATCTGAATCATTATATTTTTTCAGTTTTTTGGAAAATTCTTCTAATCCTTCTTTTAATTCCTCCAGATTAAATTTTTCGTATCCTCCCTTTAAAATAGCTCCCCAAGCCGCAGGGACTGTGGTCCAGGACACACTCGGCTCCACAATTCCCCAAGAAAAGCGCACGCCTGTATTAACATAGGGGGTGGTTTCAATCCACGCTAAAACCTGATGTCCAGCATTTGTGACCCATTGCCCCGCCGCCGATGCGCCCCGTTCAACAGATCTGACTAATGGATCCAGTAACGGTATAGCCCTCCCCCAATTCACAGTTTCTTCCGGACTAATAGTCAATGACAAACTATTCCCTTGCTGGATTAAAAAATAATCGCCATACAACCCAATATAACTATTTCTATCTAAATATGAATCATTAGTATAATCTGCAAAGCGTAGAGCGTTAAAGAAATCCCTTGATTCTTGTCCATATAATCCTATCTGATTCGCATAATCCTCAGTTCTTTTACCAGACGCGTGATCGGTAGTTTCGTGATGCATGGCTAAGGTCAATTGCTGGCCTGTTAATTGTTGATCAGTATATTTATCTATTATACCAATGGCAACAACCATTCTGTTGCCATTGGAGTCTGTCGTGTAAAAAGCTTGGCGATCATCTTTATCTGTGAAAAGAGTTATATCTTGGACATCAACCCCGTTAGCATTGAAAATTTTTATCAGGTCATCCTTGATCGCGGCAAAATTTTCCGGAGTCATGTTTTCCTGGTTATTAAGCACATCCCTTATGCGCGGAATTTGTCCGATTTGGTTTTCAATTGCCCCGTGCTTGAATTGATCAATGGCCGTTTTTACCATCTTCACCGGGTCATCAATATTGCCGACGACATTTCCAAGCAAATCGTAGGTCAGATATTTCGCAACACCGGCGGCTGATATGCCGGCGTTCGCGGCCGCATCGACGGTGTTTTGCGGCAGCTTGACCACCGTATCCAGGATGTTTTCCCGACCTTTCTCGCTAAACCAGCGTTTGTCTATCGTAAGGTTAGCGTTCCGCGCCCCGGTCAACAAATCTCTGGTGATTTCCTGCTGCCTGTTTATGTCGCGGTTTATACCCCCGCCGCTCCCGTCAGCTATTTCGACATCACCGCTCCCTATGGTGGCTCTGGTGATGCCATCTTTTTCGTCGCCCGCATTCGTCATACCGATTGTCGTTGAGCCTTTCGGCACTCCGTTCTTGCCGGCTCCGGCCCCGTATCCCGCATTCACACCCCACTCGGTATCCTCATTCGCGCTCTCATGACATATCCTAATACCTTCTCGAATAGCCAGGATTCTTCCATTCTATATCTTTAGGACTTAAACGGCCGGAGGTATGTTTCCCTGCTTTCTCTCCCAGATATCTTTGCGTAACCGCGCACTGGGTGACGATATCGTCGTCCGTGGTATGCACGGTGAAAGTATATCCGTATAATTCCGTACGTTCTGATAAGTATCGCTGGTCCGCCCATTCAAGTATCTTTTTAATACGGTGGTCAGAAACCTCCTCATAAAAATCTGTATTAAACACGTAGTATGTGTAAATTTTGCCGTCCCCGTCAGGGTCCGGCTGTGAGGAACCAGCATCTTTATAGCCTTCCCACCATTTTGAATTCAAGTCCGCGACATGCCTCCAGACAAGATCTCCATCGAGACAGTTATAAATATGCGTCTCAGGGTAAGGCACCTTAAAGGCTTTATGCAGCGGAAAATCGGCATCCTTTGGGGTAATGGGTATGCCTATACTACATGAACTCAAAAAAAACAGAACGATTGGAAGAACACGGCATTTTCTGAGATAAACAGGAATCATTGCACATTCTCCATATTTTGCCTGGCAGAAAGCCAGTTATTGAATTCGATCCAGGCGTCTTTTATTTTATCCAATCCATTATCTATACCTTCTTTGATTTTGCCAGGGATATTTTCTATTTTTTCCCTTCCGTCTTGTATTTTTTTATCGGCCTTGTCCCATTGCTCGCCTATGTATTTACCTGGAGCTTCCCCGAATTTCTTCATCTCATCCAATACCGCATACGTCGTGTCTAATATATTATCCACTTTGTCGAACTGGCCGAATACATTATCCACAAAATTTATGTGATCCTTAATGTCAAACGACAAGCCCGGCAATTCCTTCGTTGTGACGGCCCGCGACAGATCACGGTTCAGGGAAGATAAATCCATGCCCGGATCGCCGCGCACGATAATTGTTCCGCCGCCCACCGTAGCGCGGACGGTTTGTTCTTCACCAGAATTATTGTAGGAAAGAGCATCCGGAAGATAGGGCTTGACTTCCGACCATTTATCCTTGGCGGCTTTTTGTGATGCCATTACTGTATTCCACCATGCGGGCTTGTTCTGAGAGCCGCTGCCTTGCGCTTGCTTTTCAGCGGGCTTGGGACCCAAGCTCCCGCTGAGCTTTAAACCCATAGATGTGCCGGCTTTGCCGCCGTACATATCTTCAAAGCTCAACGTGCCGGTGTCCAGCGTCAGATTGTCGTTGTGCGCGGCAATCAGCGCGCCTTTAAGATGCGTATTCTTGCCGGTGTAGATATTGACGCTGTTTGTGCCGATGATCGAGGTCTGCCGGTTTACCAAAGCGCTGTCGGTCTGCCCCGAGCCAAGCTCAATTTTGCCATTTAACTTGGCGTCTGCGCCATTCTTGCTGTAGCCCACGTCAAAGCCCCACGAGGAATTGCTCGAGGACGAAGTATTTTGCAACGATTCCAGGGTCAGGTTGCCCGCTACCTCCAAATCTATGTCCCGGGCCAGGGCGTTATAGCCTATGGCGTCCATGTCTCCGCCGACCCTGTATATGATAGAGCCGTTTTCCGCCGTGGTGCCGGAATAATTGTAGGAGGCCGCCTCGGAAGCGCTCTTGGATTCGGCGTGCCCCACATTGCCGGAAACGCTTCCGTTGGTGCCGATGCTCATGCTCGCGGTCGAGCGGGAAGTGTCGCTCGAGGATTTAGACGTATTCCGCGATGCGCCGAATATCAAATCATTGGCGACATCATAGATTACGCTGCCGGAATTCGAGGACACATGCGAACCGATTTGCGCCATGTCGTTCCCGGCGCTGAAATATATATCCCCGCCAGCGGTTATGCTCGATGCCAAGCTAGACGTCTGAGCCGTGTTTTCGTTGCTGGCGAGCGTATCAAGCGCAAGGCCGGCTTTGGCATAAAAACCATACGTGGCCGATGAGCCGGCGGCGGCGGCAACCGCATCAACCAGCGCCGCCTTTGCCTTGAGCAGACTGGCGTATGCCGCCGCGAGGCTGGCCTTGGCATCGCGTACCGCCGAGGGAGTGGCCCTGCCTTCTTCGCGGAGTTTCTCTATGCTTTCCAGCGCGCTCTTTGCTTTCTCAACAATCTCTCCCGCCTCCAAAATCGCCAACAAGACAAAGGCCACATCCACATAAGCGTTGCCGGCTCCGGCGGTAGCCTTTACCGTCGTTTCTTCGTGCGACTTGTCTTTGGAATAGGTATTTTGCGCCTCGGTGATGTTTATGTCGCGCTCAGCGGCGAAGAGCATGTCGCCGGAGCCGGCGATGCCGGATCCCTGGATGTTGATATCGCCGGCCGCGCCGATACGGAGATTGCCGCCGACGGCTAAATTGGAGCCAACGGCGATGGACGACGCCTGATCGACCCCATCCATCGAACGTTCGCCGAGGACGGTTTCCGCGGAAAATCTCCCGTTTTCAATCTTTACCTCGGTATCCTTGGCAAGCGACGCGCCGCCGGTGAGCGTGCCCGCCGCCACGATGCCGATATAATTCGTAGTTTCGTGTCTTTCATAATGGGTTGAAACCTCGTTGGCCGAAAGGATATTGACGCTTCCGCCGGCAGCGGACTTCTCAAGGCCGGAATCGCCGATTATGTATGGCAGCGCGCTGCTTGGAGTATATTCTCTTCTGGTCATACTTGGTGTTATTCTCAGTTGCAAACCAGCTTCTAAACCCCCTCCATCGCCAGACTCTCCTTTGCTCGTAAATCGCCAAGCTGACGACCTCGCTGTAAGTTATGTTTTCCACGCTGTTTTTGGCATTCAGGAGCATATCGTTCCTGGCGGACAGCACGGAGCTTTCGTTCCGGATAGCGCCCGCATCCACGGACATGCTCCCTCCGGCGTTGATCACGCCCGCAATGGAATCCAGGTTCACCTTTGTAAGAATATACCGCCCCATCTCTGTCCAGCCGCATGTGCGCAATCCGCCGCAAACCCTGTCGCGCAGCTTATGATATACCATGTCATAGGCGGCATAGCCGGTATTTATATGAACGCCCTGGTTGAGCAGATTGCCCGCGGCAACGGTTATATCCCCGCCGGCCTCTATCCTGCCGCCCCAGTTGAGCAGGGTGCCGAGCGGAATATCGGAAAGCACGGCGTCATACGGCGACACATAGCCATCAAGCGCTCTGTCGGAGAATTGGCCGGTTCCGTTTATGACGGGAATATCCTCAAGGGCCAGCGCCGGGGGCGGAGGAGGAGGCGAAGGGACGAAAGCGTCATCGCCACCGGAAGCCGTCTCTTCCGGATCGATTATCGTATAGGCAAGCGTGGCGCGGCTGCCGCCAGCAGCCTTGCCTTTAAGCGTCAGCGTATCCGTGCCGGCATAATCATAAACGGCCTGCTGCACGGTCCGCGGTATGCCGCCGCAACTATTTCCGGCGTCCGTGCAAGCGGCATAGTCCGGGTTGGGGATAGTGACATAGCTGACAACTTCGGTTCCGACTATGAAAATATACCCGTCATCGCTTTCATAGCGGCTCCCGGCGGGCGCATCGTCCGGGAAGGCGTCGCCCGGCAGAACCACGACGGCGCCATCCTCGAGCAGGAAGCGCATATCCATGTACTCCACAGGTTCTTCCGGCAGATGGTAAAGCTCCGGCGGGTCCACCACAATCGTCTTTTCCGGATCGATGTAGTGATTCTCATACAGCGCGGCGTTTTGCACGGGATTGGAAGGCGAAACGGATGCGCCTTCATGCCCCTTGATCGCAATGTCGCCGAGCGCGAAAATCTCGGCCCTGTAGTTAACGAGGTTGCGGCCTACCTGAAAGGACATGTTGCCGCCGGCTAAAATCCCGGCGGCGCGGTAGTTGATCAGATCCTGCCGGATCGCGAATTCCAAATCCCTGTTGGCGAGGATTTGCCCGTAATTGTGGAGGTTGAGGGCATCAAGAAAGGCGCTTCCGCCGACATTGATTTTTCCCGCATTCCAGAGGTTCCGCCCGGAGGCGATATGCAAATCCCCGCCCGCGGCTATGAGCGACAACGGGGCATTGGCCTTCGAAGTTCCGTTCCGTATGTCATTCCGGGCGGCAAGCGCCATCTCTCCCGTGGCGTATATCCGGCCAGTATTGATAATATCCCCGGCCAGTATTTCCAGATTCTTGTTGGAATGGATTTCGCCCGTGTTGGTGAAGCCGCTTGCCGTGTCAACCAGGATAGCGCCGGAAATGATTCCGCCATCGTTTCTGGTGTCGCGGGCGGCGGCAAGCGCCACGCCGCCGTTGGCATCCATCTGCCCCGTGTTCGTAATATCTTTTCCGGCAAGTATTTCCAGGTCTGCATCCGCATAAACTGTGCCTGTATTTGTAAAATCGCCGCCCGCATCGGCCACGATACCGTCCGCAACGATCACGCCGCCACTTCTTATATCGCGGGCGGCGGCAAGCGCCACGCCGCCGTTGGCATCCATCTGGCCCGTGTTCGTAATATCGTTTCCGGCAAGTATTTCCAGGCTTGTGTCTGAACGGATTTTGCCTGTATTTGTAAAATCTTTACCCGCATCGGCCACAATATCGCCCGCAACGATCATGCCGTCAATTCTGATGCCGCTGGCGGCGGCAAGATGGATCTTTTGCGCCCGCGCGTCGCCGCCGTTCATCCGGATATCCCCGGAGGCCGAGGCGGCCTTGAGTTCTTTCCTGGCCGCAACGGTCTTGAACGCGATATTCCCGTCCGCGGTGATCTCCACATCGCCGATATCGGAGACCACGTCACCCGCCAGGTTGACGCCGAACCCCTTCTGGGTCGCGACCACGCGGACGCTTCCCGCATACATGCCGCCGACCCCGGAGCTGTCAACGGCAATCCCCACGCCGGAATCACCGGCGGATCCCACCACCTTGTTCTTATAGTCGAACTTGCCGTTGCCCGAGTAAATGTTTAAGTTTTCGCCGACATGCACCTCGCCCGCTATACGGACGGCATTGGAAACAAGATCCGCTGACGACGGCGCGTACAGACCGAAGTTTTCCACCCCTACGCCGTTTATTTGCAAAGTGCCCAGGCCCATGTTGAAGCCGCTGATTTCGCCGCCGGCCATGTTGGCCGAACCTGTGACCAGGCTCAGGCGGCCGATATTGAGAAAGCCGCAGCCGTTGCAGGTAATGCCGTTGGGATTGGCCACAATATAGTCCGCCTTGTGGCCGTAAATTTCCGTGTATCCCCTCAGGGCCGTGGTGTTATTCGAGGTGACCTCGTTCAGGATTACCTTGGCCGCGCCGCCGGCGCCGAAGTTACGGTTGAATTCCACATGCCCGCCGGAAAGAACCGACTTGAGATCCGTATGGTAGCTCCTGAGGTTAAGATTGTTTACGATAAGACCGTTCCGGTCGACATTGAAATCCGTGAATTTATTGTGCGAAACGCCCTGGGCGGTAGGGGCGTTGATGTTCAAAACCGGCGTCCCGCCTGACGGCGTTCCCAAGTGCGCGTTGTTCCCGGCGGAGGGATCGGCGGTTATCTGCGCGAATGCGGAGTTTGATAAAAACGGGGAAAAAACCAGATAAACAGAAATATAAAACGCGAGGGATTTCCTGAAAATAGACGAAAAAGCCTTCGGGCAGGGTCGAATTTTCATCTTTGAAAATACCCCTATGTTATTTGAAATACATGTTAAGGCATTATTCCCGGAAATGCAAATTTCCAGCCGCGAAGAAGGCCAGGCATGAGCGCGGTTATGGCGGGCGTTACCGAAGGCCGCGCCGGGCCAGGAGCAGACGATCCCGCCCGGCGAGATCCTTCAGGATGCGGCTCTCGCTCCAGGCCGGCCGCGCGGAAGCGGCCTCCAGCAGGCTTTGCCCCTGGCTTTGCCCCAGTTCCAGGAGCAGGAGCCCGCCCGGCCGCAAGGCTTCCGCGCCCAGGACCAGCAGTCCAAGAAGATGTTCCGTGCCATCCGGGCCGGCCACCAGGGCCGTGGCCGGTTCAAAGGCGCGCACCCCGTGATCCAGGACGGCATATTCCCCTTCGCTGATATACGGCGGGTTGGCGGCCAGGAGATCCAAAGAGGACGGGAGCAAAGGCGGACGGGTATAATCCCCCAGGATGAAGGCAAGGTTCGCGGCCCCCAGGGCGCGCGCGTTTTCCCGTGCCAGGCGCAGGGCCGCGGCGGAAAGATCCAGGGCCAGCCCGCGCCAGCCCGGACCCAGTTCCAGGGCCAGGGTGATCGCGATACAGCCGGAGCCGGTTCCGAGGTCGGCAAAGCGCCCGGACGGAAGATCGGCCAGATGCCCAAGGGCCGCCTCCACCAGGAGTTCCGTCTCCGGCCTGGGGATGAGCGAATCCGGGGTCACCCTGAAAGGCCGCCCGTAGAACTCCTTGCGCCCCAGGATATAGGCCGTGGGTTCGCCGGCCAGGCGCCTTTTACGGAGAGCGGCGTATCTTTCCAAGGCGGATTCTTCCAGGGGACGGTCCGGCTCCAGCAGGGCCAGGCGAAGGAGAGCCGGACGATCCAGGTCCAGGGAGGAAGCCAGCAGCAATTCAGCGGAAAGGTCCGGGGATTCAACCCCGGCGTTTTGAAAGGAGAGGCGTTCGCCCCGCAAAAACCGGCTCAGGCTGGAGGGCATGAGGGCAGGGCGCGGGGCTATTCCCCGGCCTGGCGCTTCAAGGCCTCGGTCCGGGCGGAGGAGGCCAGGGTCTCGATGATCTCCTGGATGTCCCCCTCCATCACCGCATCCAGCTTGTACAGGGTCAGGTTCACCCGGTGATCGGTTACCCGGCTCTGCGGAAAATTATAGGTGCGGATGCGCTCGGAGCGGTCGCCGCTGCCCACCTGGGCGCGCCGGGTTTCGGCGTGTTCGGCCTGGAGGCGATCCTGTTCGGCCTGGAGCAGGCGGGAACGCAACACTTTCATGGCCTGGGCCCGGTTCTTGTGCTGGGATTTCTCATCCTGGCAGGCCACCACCAGGCCGGTGGGCAGATGGGTGATGCGCACGGCCGAATCCGTGGTGTTCACCGACTGCCCTCCAGGCCCGGAAGAGCGATAGACGTCGATGCGCAAGTCCTCCGTCCGGATCTCCACATCGGCCTCCTCGGCCTCGGGCATGATG
>Ga0082212_10003659_pt1 | contig 21684 bp, 16 predicted proteins | sample TergutNt197P3_FD_71548 | JGI IMG/M metagenome (GOLD analysis project Ga0082212, IMG submission 71548) | Neocapritermes taracua P3 segment gut microbial communities from Petit-Saut dam, French Guiana - Nt197 P3 | ecosystem: Host-associated > Arthropoda: Insects > Digestive system > Gut ... | reverse complement strand
TTAGTGTTGGGGGTCGCCAATGCCGGGAGCGCAAGGCTTCCGCCTTGCATCTATTGTATTTTTTATACTTGGCAAGGCGGAAGCCTTGCGCTCCCGGCATTCTGCGTGAAAAAACGGGCGGGTCATCTAAAAAAACCTTGCGCAATCCCCCTCACAGGAGTATATTCTCATCATGATTTTGCTCTCGCATAGTTTTGAGATGAGTGGTCAGTGGCTAGTGGTCAGGGTCAGTGTCCCGACACAGGGACAGTGTTCGGCGCCCCGTTCTCAATGCCATCTGTGCCATCCGCGTCATCTGCGGTTGCACTGTGTCCCTGCATCACCGTGAAAGAGCAAAAAAGCGCAAAGGGCAATGTATTTTAATCAATTTACAAAAGCAAGTCCAATCTTATCTCTCCTTGATAAGGTAATCTTAGACAACTGTGTTTCATCATGTATGTGTTGCGAGTGAAGGGACTGGAGATTATACAATGAAGTTTTTCAATAGCTGGATTTTTTTAGTTGCAATGACAGCAATTGTAGCATTTAGCGGAGGATATGTTGTCGGGGAATATTTGACGAAAATAAGATGGATGGAGGTCAAGTTCCCCGAATTAAGTATAGTTCAGATTAAGCGTATGATTCAAAAAGACATGTCAAAAAAAATGGAACAGACGGATAAGAAAAATGAACGACTGAAGGGATACAGAGACATCGCGCATTTTCTGCTCGATTTAACCTACTTTGGAGGGGCATCGTATGCCTACCCTTACGATGATTCTACAGTGCCAGCACTTGTCACAAGTATGTATAAAAACGAACTGCGTTATTTCCAAGAGGAAAAAAATCAAAATGGGATTACAAATTTCCCGTCATTTCTACTGGAGAACCTGAGAGGGTATTTTAGGGCTTTCCCGCTTCAGGCGTCACATAGCGAGGATCAGGTTCTCGGAAAGGTAGGCGACGATGTCCTTCTCTTGAAACAGTATCGGGAGTTGGATTTTGAAGGGTATGAGCGTTTGCTGACCGAGGTAAACACTAATGCATATCTTTCTGCTGTACTTACAATACTTGAAAGGGTTGACAGGACTAAAGATAGATAAAAAGGAATATGCGGATTAATTTTTCTAGGGCCGTGTGACGACAAATGAAATCTCTATCTACAATTACTTTATCCGTAGGGATAATTGCTTTATCGGCTTGGACTGGATTCTTGCTTTTTGTTTTTGGTTTTTTATGTGTTTTATTTACCCATGACGGAAGTCCTGCGTTCATTTGGTTTACTTGGGGGGCGTTAACGCTGTTGCTTCTTCTCGGTAATCGCATTACCGCTGTGTTGATTTTCTGCTTCATGCCGATTTACTGGGGATTGTTAACGTGGGCTTCCACCAAGGTTAAAAGTTGGTTACATTTGGCTATTTGTTTCTCCCTTTTCCTACTGTTGCATATGTTTACTCCCTATTGGGTTACTTTTCATGCTATGGATTCAAACATTAAAGAACAACTGTTTGCGCAATTATCACAGCCATGGTATCGCCCTTTTCTCATCGCCCAAATAATAATTGTCGGTATTGCGAATGGTTATCTTTTCTCATTGCCATTTGTATTCTATTGGTTGTCGCGCCGTAACCCATTGCCTAGAGACTCACAAAATATAGGAACACGCAGATAATTGTGAGTGTAAAAATTAGGATCGCTCATTTTAGGGCGAGGGTCAACAGGTAATTTTTCCACAGCCCCGCGTGTGGAGTGGCGGAGGTCTCCGTGTCTCCGAATCAGGAATTACAAATGAGGAGTCAGGAATCGGGTACGCTATGTGGATTACGGGAAAGGCGGTGAGATGCACGGCACCTCCGGGGGCGCCAATGCCGGGAGCGCAAGGCTTCCGCCTTGCATCTATTGTATTTTTTATACTTGGCAAGGCGGAAGCCTTGCGCTCCCGGCATTCTGTGTGAAAAAACGGGCGGGGCATCTAAAAAAACGTTGCGCAATCTCCCCCGCAGGAGTATATTCTCAACATGGTTTTGTTTCCGTATAGTTTTGTCAAGAAGGTGGCACGGGCTGTACGCGCCCCTTCAGGGGACTTCCTGCCCGTGATTCCTTCTGCGGGCAGGAATGCCCGCACCACCTTATCACACGAGGCCTTGCTCGACCATTGCGGTGGCGACCTTCATGAAGCCCGCGATGTTCGCGCCCATAACGTAGTTGCCTTTATGCCCGAAGACCTCGGCGTTGTCCCAGCACTGCTGGTGGATCGCGACCATGATGCCTTGCAATCTCTGCTCGACCTCGTCGCGTGACCAGCTCAGGCGCAGTGCGTTCTGGCTCATCTCCAGCCCTGACGTGGCCACGCCTCCGGCGTTGGACGCCTTGCCCGGCGCGTACATGATTTTCGCGGCGAGGAACTGCCCGACCGCCTCGGGGGTGCTGGGCATGTTCGCGCCTTCCGCGACCAGCGTGCAGCCATTTTTCAGGAGCGCGGCCGCGTCGTCGCCGTCAAGCTCGTTCTGGGTGGCGGACGGGAACGCGCAGTCGCACGCCACACCCCACGGGCGCTTGCCCTCGAGGTAGCCGCAGCCGAATTTCTCCGCGTATTCCTTGATGCGCCCGCGCTTGACGTTCTTGAGCTCCTTCACGAACGCCAGTTTCTCCGCGCCGATGCCGTCCTTGTCGTAAACGGTACCGGCGGAGTCGGAGAGGGTCACGACCTTCGCGCCGAGCTGGTTCAGCTTTTCGACGGTATATTGCGCGACGTTGCCGGAGCCCGACACCGCGCAGGTCTTGCCCTCGAAGCCCTCGCCGCGCGCCTTCAGCATCTCGTGCGCGAAGAACACGCACCCGTAGCCCGTCGCCTCGGGGCGGATGAGCGAGCCGCCCCATGTGCGCCCCTTGCCCGTCAGCACGCCCGTGAACTCATTCCGCAGGCGCTTGTACTCGCCGAACATGTAGCCGACCTCGCGCGCGCCCACGCCAATGTCGCCCGCCGGCACGTCGGTGTCCGGGCCGATGTGGCGGAACAGCTCGCGCATGAACGACTGGCAGAAGCGCATCACCTCGCGGTCGGACTTGCCCTTCGGGTCGAAGTCCGCGCCGCCCTTGCCGCCGCCCATCGGGAGCGTCGTGAGCGCGTTCTTGAAAATCTGCTCGAACCCGAGGAACTTCAGGATGCCCTGGTTCACGGACGGGTGGAAGCGCAGGCCGCCCTTGTAGGGGCCGATCGCGCTGTTGAACTCCACGCGGAACCCGCGGTTCACGCGGAACACGCCCTGGTCGTCCTCCCACGGCACACGGAACACGATCATGCGCTCCGGCTCGACGATGCGGTCGAGGACGCGCTCCTTCTCAAACACAGGACATGCCGCGACGACCGGCTCCAACGACTCCAGGACTTCCTGCACAGCCTGCAAGAATTCCGGCTCATTCGCGTTCCGCTTACGGACGCTTTCGAGTACGCTTTGTACGTAACTCATCTCATTTTCTCCTTAATGGGTTTGCACGCAAATGGAACATAATAAGTTTTTCCGGGTAGCGCAAGCTGAAAATGAAGAATTTTTCATAATCAGGCGCAAAGGACTTTTTTTAGACTCTGATAACGGGCGACTATCGCACGGCCAAACGGCACGGGCTGAGCCTAACGGGCGATAACGCCCCGTTGTCCGTCGCTAGGGCGAAAAAGGCATGGCGAGGATGCCGCTCGAGCTCCATTTGATTCCTCATTCCTGATTAAGCGGGCGCTCAGCCGCCCTTGGACCAGCGGCGTTCGGGGCGGGGGTCTTTGTAGATGGACGGCTTGGGGATGAGCCTTATGCTGTTGCGCCCCAGAAGTTTCTCGACGGCCTCGGGGAAGTCGTCGGAGGGGTCAACGGTGCTGCCGGCGCCGGAGCGCACGACGACGCGCCGCCCCCCCGGATAAATCAGGCAGATGAGCAGCGGAACCGTCCCGGGCCGCTCGGAGACGAGGTTGCGGATGCCCTGTATCCGCGCGGCGGCTTTCGGGTCGTCGGCCTTGACGGCGACGACGGCGCGCTCGGCAAAGTGCCGCGCGGCCTCCGTCAGGGGGAATACCTCGCGCACGATAATCTTGGGCTGCTCGTCGCGTTTCGAGAGCGTCCCGCACAGCATCACGGGCGCGTCCTGCACGCACGCGCTCTCGTATTTCTTGAAGGCCTCCGAGAACACGAGCGCCTCGACCGCCGTCTCGCCGTCGTCCAGTGTCGTGACGGCCCACGGCTCTTTGGTCTTTGCGCTGATGCGCCGCGAGACGGATGCCAGCAGGCCGGCCACGCGCACCTCCTTGTTGTCCGGCGCGGACTCCAGTTTCGAGAGGCTGATGGTCTGCAGCTCCCTGATGATGCGGCGGTAGCGGTTGAGCGGGTGGCCCGTCATGTACACGCCGAGCAGTTCGCGCTCATACCCGAGGCACTCTTTCTCCGTCCACGCGGGGTAGTCGGGGAGGTGGCTGGCGTCGGCTGCGCCGGCGTCTTCGGCGCCCAGCCCGGCGAAGAGGTTGCCCTGCCCGCTCAGGCGTTCGCTCGCCTGCTCTTGCGCGCGGGAGAGCGCCAACTCCATGTTCGCGAAAAGGCGCGCGCGGTGCATCCCGAAACAGTCCATCGCGCCGCATTTGATCAGCGCCTCCAGCACGCGCTTGTTGACGGCCGCAGCGTCAACGCGCGCGCAGAAGTCCGCGAGGCTGGCGAACGGGCCGTTGGCCTGCCGCGCGCGCACGATGGCCTCGGCGGCGCCCTCGCCCACGCTCTTGATGCCGGCCAGTCCGAAGCGCACGTGGCCGGCCTCGGGGCTGAAGCGGTCGAGGCTGCTGTTGACGTCGGGCGGCAGCACCTTCAGCCCGGACTCCTCGGCGGCGGCGAGGAACTTGGGCAGTTTGTCGAAGTTGCCGATTTCGGAGGAGATCTGCGCGCACATGAACTCGACGGGATAGTGCGCCTTCAGGTAGGCGGTCTGGTAACTCAGGATGCCGTAGGCGGCGGCGTGGGCCTTGTTGAAGCCGTACCCGGCGAACTTCTCGATGTTGTCGAAAATCTGCCGGGCCTGCGCCTCGGGGATGCCCTGCGTCTTTGCGCACCCCTCGATGAACCCGGCGCGCTCCTTGACCATGACCTCGGCATTCTTCTTGCCCATGGCGCGGCGGAGCAGGTCGGCGCGGCCGAGCGAGTAGCCCGCCAGCACCTGCGCGGCACGCTGCACCTGCTCCTGATAGACCATCACGCCGTAGGTCTCCTTCAGGGTGGACTCGAGCGCGGGATGGTCGTACACGACCTTCTCCTGCCCTTTCTTGCGGCGGATGAACGTGGGGATGTTGTCCATCGGACCGGGCCGGAAGAGCGCGGTGACGGCGAAGATGTCCTCGATGCGGGTGGGGTGCAGGTCTGTCAGGACGCGGCGCATCCCGCCGGACTCGAACTGGAACACGCCGACGGTGTCCGCCGCCTGGAACAGCCTGAACGTCTTCTTGTCGTCGAGCGGCAAGGCCTGCAGATCAATCTCCGTGCCGTGGATGAGCCGGATGAGGTCAACGGTCTCCTGCAGCACGGTCAGCGTCTTGAGGCCCAGGAGATCCATCTTGAGCAGACCGCACGCCTCGATGATGTTCTTGTCGTACTGGGTGACGGTCTCGCCGTCCTTGTCGCGCGCCAGCGGCACAAGCTCAATCAACGGCTTGTCGCCGATGACCACGCCCGCGGCATGAAGCCCGGCGTTGCGGTAAAGCCCCTCCATCACCTCCGCATAGCGCATGATGTCGCGCAGGCCGAGGTCAACCGTGCACGCGGCCGCGAACTCCGGGTTCTCCGTCTTGGCCTTGGCGAGCGTGATCTTCGGGTCGTCGGGGATCATCTTCGCGTAACGGTTCGCCTGGCTCAGCGGGATCTCCAGCGCGCGCGCGATGTCGCGGATGACGGTCTTGGCGCCCATCTGGCCGAACGTCACGATCTGCGCCACGCGGTCCTTGCCGTACTTCTGCTTCACATACTCGATGGTCTTGCCGCGGTTCGCCTGGCACAGGTCGATGTCGAAGTCCGGCGGCGACACGCGCTCCGGGTTCAGGAAACGCTCGAAAATCAAATCGTAGCGCAGCGGGTCAACCTGCGTGATGCCCAGCGAGTACGCGAGGATGGAGCCCGCCCCCGACCCGCGCCCCGGGCCGATCGGCACCCCGTGCGTCCGCGACCAGTTGATGAAGTCCGCCACCACCAGGAAATAGTTCACGAAGCCCGTCTTCTGGATGACGCCGACCTCGTAGTTGAAACGCTCCACCAGCCCGCGCTCGCGCTCGTCCCCCGGCGCGTCGAACGCCAGCCCGTAGAGCCTCACCAGCCCCTGCTTGCCGAGGTGGACGAGATACTCCAGCCCGCCCGCGAAACCCTCCGGCACGTCATACGCCGGGAAATGGAGGCTCTCCGCCTTGCCGTCCGAGAACACCATCTCCACGTTGCAGCGGTCCGCGATCACCTGCGTCATGTCGAGCGCCTCCGCGTCGTCCGGGAACATCTTCTCCAGCTCCTCGCGCGACTTGAAGTAAAACTCGTCCGACCCGTAATTCATGCGCTTCGGGTCGCTCATCACCGTCTGCGTCTGGATGCACAGCAGCACCTCGTGCGCCCGCGCGTGGCTCTGGTGCAGGTAATGCACGTCATTCGTCACGACCGTCTTCAGGCCCATCCGGCGGCTGAGCTCACGCAGGCCCTCATTCGCGATCTTCTGCTCCTCCAGCCCGTGGCACTGCATCTCCAGGAAAAAATTATCCGCGCCGAAGATGTCAACGTACTCGCGCGTGACCGCCTCCGCCGCATCGAGATGGCGCTCCTTCAGCAGGTCCGGGATCTCGCCCTTGAGACACGCCGACAGCGCGATCAGCCCGCCCGAATGCGCCCGCAGCGTCTCCTTGTCAATGCGCGGCTTGTAGTAAAACCCCTCCGTGTGCGCGACCGTGTTGATCCTCGCGAGGTTGTGATAGCCCTCCATGTCCATCGCCAGCAGCACGAGGTGGTGAAACGTCGCATTCTTGTCGCGCGACGACCTGTGCTCCTTCGCGTTGATGTAGATCTCGCACCCGACGACCGGCTTGATGCCCGCCTCCCTGCACGTCTTGTAGAAATCCATCACGCCGTACATGACCCCGTGGTCCGTGATGGCCACCGCCGTCATGCCCAGCGCCTTCGCCCGCTCCACCAGCGGCTTGATTTTGCAAGCCCCGTCGAGCATACTGTACTGCGAATGCAAATGAAGGTGAACAAATGGCTGTGGCATACTCCGTCTATCCAAGTGGTTTTACGAGCCGCACATTATACCAGAAACACCCCGGGAGACCAACCCCGAAAATCCAAACGCGCCACGGATTTTTCTCACGCGAAGGCATGGCGGAATGCGGCGGGGCACGGCACCCACGCCGTACCCCGCCGCATTCTCCTCACGCAGAACCACAGAACGCATCTTTATGTAATCCTTTTGCGATTAGCAAGCGCAAAAAACAAATGCTCCAAACGCACAGGACGTGATAGACAAAATCCGTAAAAATATCTTATACTATCGCCATGACAAAGAGAAATGGGATGAAAATTATCACTCTTTCTGATTATATGGATGCGCTTGCGGCGACGCGGGCGGCGTGGCAGGAGCGTTACTACGCCTTCTACTCCAGCGTGCTGGGCGGCGTGGTGACCGACCCCCTGCTGATGCAGGTCCCGGCGGACGACCATCTCGTGCACCGCGGGGACGGCGTGTTCGACACGTTCAAGTGCGTCGACCGCGCCGCGTACAACCTCGACGCGCACCTGCGGCGGCTCATGCGTTCGGCGGGCGAGATCGCGCTCGCGTGGCCGGGGGGCTTGGAGGCCATCCGCGAGACCGTGCTGCAGACGCTCGCGGTCGCGGGCCGCGACGATTGCTCGTGCCGCGTGATTCTGGCGCGCGGGCCGGGGGGGTTCGGCATCAGCCCCTACGAGTCCCCTACCCCAACGTTGTATGTGGCGGTCTATGCCGCGGGCAGGCCGTTTATGGAGGCGCACCCCGAGGGTGCGCGCGCGATACGCAGCGCGATCCCCGTGAAGTCGGGCAACCTCGCGACGTTCAAGCACTGCAACTACCTCCCGAATATGCTGATGAAGCGCGAGGCGGTTGATGCGGGCGTGGACTTCGTGTTCAGTTACGACACGCGCGGCTTCCTGGCAGAGGGCGCGACGGAGAACGTCGGCATCGTGACCCCCCGACGCGAGCTCCTGTTCCCGACGATGGACAGCGTGCTGGACGGCACGACGATGCTGCGCGTGATGCAATTGGCGGAGGCGCTGGTTGCGGACGGCATGCTGGCGCGTGTCGCATTCGCGGACATCTCGGAGGACGACGTGCGCGGCGCGTCCGAGGTGCTGGTCGTCGGGACGACGCTCAACGTGGCCTCGGCGTGTGCCTATAACGGCGAGCCTATCGGCGACGGCAGTCCCGGACCTGTCGGCACACGCTTGGACGCAATGCTCGCGCACGACATCGCCGCGAACGACAATCTCCGGACTCCATTCCGGGAGCGCAGGGCTTCCGCCCTGCATTCAGAATAGGCAAGGCGGAAGCCTTGCGCTCCCGGCGCCATGCAAGGCGGAAGCCTTGCGCTCCCGATGTCCCCACGGCGCTGCCGGTTCCCAATCCCACCATACACTCGCGAACAGGTGTGCATCGGTTGAATACATCTCCTTAAAGTGTTGACTTCATCCGCAATCATGTTAATCTGTTGTCTTTTCTAGAAGTCAGGAATCGAATGCCAGAAATTATGAACGAGATTGAGAGACAGAAAATGGACGCGGACATCGTGTGCGTGGGCTTCGGCCCGGCCACGGCGGGGTTCCTCACCACGCTCACGCGCGCGATGATGAACGCCGACGGAACGCCCGCGTTCGAGAGCAAGGTCATGCCGGGGATGCCGCTGCAGGTGATGTGCTACGAGCGCGCGGACGACATCGGCTTCGGCGTGTCGGGTATCGTCACCAAGGGGCGGGCCATCCGCGCGTCGTTCCCCGGCCTCGACCTCGCGAAGGAAATCCCCAACGCGACCGTCGCCGAGGACGAGCGCGTGGCCTACCTCCACGACCCCATCGGCGCGAGCCGCCGCACGGCCGGGACGCGGTTCGTCGATGCCGTGTTCAAGGCGGGGCGTTTCATGATGAGGAAAGGCCCCCACGCGGAGGAGCTGCCGTGGATACCGCCGTTCCTCCGCAAGGAGCATGGGCTGGTGATGTCGATGGGTTCGTTCATGTCGTGGGTGGGCGGGCAGCTGATGGGTTCGGGTCTGGTGCAGATATGGCCCGGCACACCCGTGAGCACACCGCTCATCGAGGACGGCCGCGTGACGGGCGTGCGCCTCGCCGATCAGGGCGTGGACAAGAAGGGCAACCCCGAGGGCGCGTTCATGCCCGGCATGGACATCGGCGCGCGCCTCACGGTCGTCGGCGACGGCCCCGTCGGCGCGGTCGGCCGCACGCTCGACGCGCACTTCGGCCTGCCCGCGGGCAACCACCAGCACGACTGGGCCGTCGGCATGAAGGCCGTCGTCGAACTGCCGCCGTCGTGCGGCCTCAAGCCCGGCACGGTCATCCACACGCTGGGGTTCCCTGAACCCGAGATATTCGGCTTCATGTACGTCTATCCCGACCGCACGGCCTCGTTGGGCATCTTCGTGCCGTCGTGGTTCGACTCGCCCGCCCGCACCGGCTACCGCTACCTCCAGCACTGGATGCAGCACCCCTACCTCTGGCGCCACCTCGAAGGCGGCACCCTGCGCTCGTGGGGCGCCAAGACCCTCCAAGAGTCCGGCGTGCGCGGCGAGCCGCACCTCGTCGGCGACGGCTTCGCGCGCATCGGCGAAGGCTCCGGAACCTCCAACCTGCTCACCAACTCCGGCGTTGACGAGGCGTGGCGCAGCGGCGTCCTGCTCGCCGAAGGCGCGATCGAAATCCTCAAGGCCGACGGCGACTTCACCAAGCCCGCGCTCGCCGCCGCCTACGAGAAACGCCGCCGCGCCGACACCCTCAACAAAGAACTGCAGGCCGCCAAGAAGGCCCGCGACGGCTTCCAGAACGGCTTCATGCTCGGCATGATGGGCACCGGCCTCACGGGCATCACGGGCGGCGCGTTGAACGTGTCCGTCAAATCCGTGCCGCCCTCGCAGAAGGTCAAGCCCCTCGCCGCCGCCCTCGGCCACCGCATCCCCGCCGACAAGCTGGCGGAGATTTCCGAGGCCTGCGCCAAGACCCGCCAGCCGCTGCACGACGCGGTGATGAACGCCATGGGCTGGCCCGAGGTGACGCTTGACGGCAACCTGCTGATGTCGCACCAAGACATCCTCTTCAAAGGCGGCAAGGTACAGGCCATGGGCGGCTTCGCCGACCACGTCAGGTTCGCCGACCCCGCGCGGTGCGCGTCCTGCACCGAGCGCACGTGCGTGGAGATGTGTTCCGCGCAAGCCGTCATGCCCGGCGAGGACGGCGGCGTCCCCGAGTTCGACCGCGAGAAATGCGTCCACTGCGGCGCGTGCGTGTGGAGCTGCTCCAAGGCCCACCCCACCGACCCCGAGCGCAACAACATCGAGTTCACCGCCGGTTCCGGCGGCCTGCACTCGAACGAGAATTAGCAGGATGATTTTTTGGCAGGATTAACAGGATTGGTTTCTAATCTGAAATCCCCAATCTAGAATTCCTTTGCATGAGACTGTACGGATGGCGCAATTCAAGGAGGGATGATGAAAAGGGTGTTTGCGGTTGTTGCGGTTTGCATATTGGCGGCGGGGACGGCGGGTGCGCAGGATGCGTTGCGTGCGTTCAGGTTCGATGACGCGAAGGTGTGGGCGGCGCGTGTGCATCCGGCGTATGTGAAGGATGTGCGGGTCGAGGGCGGGGCGTTGGCGGGGACGGTGCTGGGGCGTGACCCGTTTGTGACGCTGCCGTTCGAGACTCCGCTGGATACGGGCATTGACCAAGTTGTGGAGTTCCGCGCAAGGACGGCGGCGGGCGGCATGGGGGAGATTTTCTGGCAGCCCGTGGACGCGCCCGCGCCGCTCCAGAAGTGGTCGGTGAAGTTCGACTGGATCGGCGACGGCGAGTGGCACACGTATCGGGTGCGGCCGATGTGGCACGGCGAGCGGCGGATCAAGGCGATGCGCCTGGACTTCGCGGTCACGGATGGCGCGGAGCGGCCGTTCGCGCTGGAGTGGGTGCGCGTGGTGGAGTCGCCTCTGGAGGGGTCAGCGCTGAAAGAACCTGTGAGCGCGGACGAGAACCCGTTCGTGGCGGTGGAGATGCGGGGCAAGGGGACGGATGGCGCGGTAATCTCGTGGGCGACGGATGCGGTGAGTGGTCTGCACAAGAAGAAGGTGCGTGTCGTGGCGGATGGGCGGTTCCACACGTACAACATCGATTTCTCGGCGGAGAAGGAGTGGCGCGGGAACGTGGCGCACCTGAATGTGTCGGGCGATGTGGAGGTGCGGGGCGTGAGGGTGTCGGATGATTTGAGCGGGGCGGCGGATGTCGTCGTGGAGCAGGCGCGTCTGGCGGATGCGGTGAACCGCGTGTGGCGGAAGGCGCGGCTTCTGGTGCGCCTGTCGAACATCGGCGGCACGGACGCGGAGGGCGGTGTCGTGCAAGTGGTGTCCGCGCCGCCTGGGGTGGTTGTGCCATCGGCAAGGGCATGGGGATGGGAGCGCTTGCCTGTTGTCCCGGCGGGCGAGTCGGCGCAGCATATTATTGAGTTGATTCCCGAGCGGGCGGTGAGCGGCGATATGGTGATTGAGGTCGTGTTCGGCGACAAGCGTCAGAGGGTGTCGGTGCCTGTCACGTTCACGGAGGAGTTGAAGTTGCCGAAGGCGGCGTATGTGCCGGAGCCGAGGCCCGTGAAGAGCGGGTACGAGATCGGGGCGCTGTATTTCCCGGGGTGGTCGAAGGTCGAGGCGTGGGAGAAAATCTGGAGGGTCGCGCCGGAGCGCAAGCCCGTGCTGGGGTGGTACGACGAGGCGAACGCGGAGGTCGTGGACTGGCAGATCAAGTGGGCGGTCGAGAACGGGATTTCGTATTTCCTCGTGGACTGGTATTGGGATCGCGGTGCGCAGCATCACGACCACTGGGTGAAGGCGTTCCAGCGGGCGCGGTACAAGTCGTTCCTCAAGTGGGCGGTCATGTGGGCGAACCACAACGGGCCGGGCAGCCACTCGGAGGAGGATCAGCGCAAGGCTGCGGCGTTCTGGTGCGAGAACTATTTCAGCACGCCCGAGTATTACCGCATCGACGGGCGGCCGGTGGTGGTGATCTGGCTGGCGAAGAATTTCGACGACGACATGGGCGAGGGCGGTTGCCGCAGGGCGCTGGAGGTCTCGCAGGAGGTCGCGCGGGCGCACGGCCACAAGGGCATCTACTTCATCGCCATGAAGTGGCCCGAGGCCTCCAGCGACCCCGCCATCATCCGCAAGCTGAAGAGCGACGGTTTCGAGATGACCTCCATCTACCACTACATGGACGCGGCGGGCAAGGCGCAGGATTCGAGGCGGTTTGCGTTCGACCTCGTGGCAGACTCGAACAAAGACTTGTGGGAGCGTCGCCATGCGGCGGGCGTGCTGCCGTTCCTCCCGAACCTCTCCACGGGCTGGGACGACCGCCCGTGGCACGGCGACAGGGGCATCGAGATTCACGGCCGTACCGTCGCGCACTTCCAGCGCATCTGCGCCGACGCGAAAAACTTCGCCGACGCGGCGGGCGTGAAGAACCTCCTGCTCGCGCCGCTGAACGAATGGGGCGAGGGGTCGTATGCCGAGCCGTGCGCCGAGTTCGGGTTCGGGATGTACGAGGCCGTGCGCGACACGTTCTGCGAGCGCCCCGCCGAGGGATGGCCGCTGAACTACGCGCCGACGGACATCGGGCTGGGACCCTACGACCTGCCCTACAGGCCGCAACCTGCGCTGACCGCGTGGGACTTCAAAGGCGGTGCAGGTCGGCAGGGCTGGACGGCGTTCATGGGGTGCAAGGTTGACGAGCCGACGGCGGGCGGCTGGCGGCTGGTCTCCTCGACACGCGACCCTGCGATTGCCGCCACGGTGACGGCGTTCCGCGCGAAACGTTTCACCGCGCTGCGCGTCCGCATGAAGACCGCGTCAAAGGGTGCGGACGTGTGCCAGCTGTTCTGGTCCGCGGGCGGCACCCCGACCGAGCGCACCAGCATCACCCTGCCGCTCGCCACGGATGGCGCGTCACGCGACTACGTGTTCAAACTCTCCGAAAGCCCCGCATGGAAAGGCATGATCCGCTACCTCCGCTTCGACCCCTGCGCGACTGCGGACACAGAGGTCGTCATCGAAAGCATCGCGCTGGAGTAGGCGGTTGTCATATAGTAAACGAAAACATTACACTATGAAACGATCCGTGCCCCGGCCGCCCTGTCCGCAATCACCGTCAGACGCGGATGCCCCTGCAAGAACGAGGCGGGGTTGTCGGGCGTGACGGGACCGCGCAGGGCGGCGGCGAGGATGTCCGCCTTGTCCGCGCCGTTGGCGAGCAGGAGGAGTTCGCGCGCCTCGAGGATGGTCGCGATGCCCATGGTGATGGCGCGTGTCGGCACCTCGTCGAGGCTCGCGAAGAACCGCGCATTGGCCCGCCGCGTCTGCTCCGTCAGCAGGACCGAATGGGTGCGCGCGTCGGGCGGGGTACCGGGTTCGTTGAACCCGATGTGCCCGTTATGGCCGATGCCCAGCACCTGAAGGTCGATGCCGCCGATGGCGCGGATGGCGTTGTCGTAGGCGAGGGCCTCCGCGTCGGGGTCGGCGGCCTCGCCGTCGGGGATGTGCGTCTGCGCGGCGGCAAGGCCGCACGGCGCGTAGAAGTTGCGGGTCATAAACGTGAGATAGGACTCGGGGTGGCTCACGGGCAGGCCACAGTATTCATCGAGGTTAAACGTCGTGACCGCGCTCAGGTCAACGCGTTTCTCGCGCACGGCCTTCGCCAGCGCGGCATACATTCCCAGCGGCGTCCCGCCTGTGGGCAGTCCGAGGATGGCGTCGGGTTTGGCGTTCACGCGGTCGATGACGAGTTGCGCCGCGACCTGCGCGGCCTCTTCTGATGTGTTGCACGTAATCATGTTCATTTCTGTCAATCCTTCTAAAAAGAGAAAAGTTTATCATAAATGTGGAGCGGATGCAATGGGCAGGTTTTGACAGAATTAAACAGGGTTGACAGGATTATTTTCGCGACGAATAATCTCACACAAAGGCACAAAGGTCACAAAGTATTATGGCAGGATTTGAAAACCATTTTTAAAATTCAAAAATCCCCTTCGTGTCCTTTGTGCCTTTGTGTGAGGATAAAAAAAGGAGGAATAAATAAGTGTTACACAGAGTACCACAGAGATGCCACAGAGGTTCACAGAGAATTTCTCAAAAAAACTCTGTGTGCCTCTGTGCCTCCTCTGTGAAGCTCTGTGTAATAAAAAAAAACGGGACGAATAATCTCACACAAAGGCACAAAGGTCACAAAGTATTGTGGCAGGATTTGAAAACCATTTTTAAAATTCAAAAATCCCCTCCGCGTCTCTGCGCCTCTGCGCGAGAAAAAAAAACATGATATGGTGGGCGAGCGCCCTTCATCGTGAAGTCTGTATTTTACAGGACACTAGAGCGTTGCTAACGCCTCGTTTTTGAATTCCTCGATGATACCTTCGACGTAGGCTTTGAGGTCGAGCGCGGGGTTGTCGAGCAGGGGCAGGAGGTTCATCGCGTACATGGCGGCGGTCATCTCGTCCACGCCGTGGGAGGCGAACATGGTGGCGTTTGCGCGGCGGCGGCCGAGGATGGCGAGGTCGTAGCGTTTGCCGCCGGCGATCTGCGAGTCGAACGCGCCAGAGAGGCTTGCGGCGAGGTGTTCGCGCTCGCTCACGTCCAAGACTTGCGTGCGGGACTGCGGCATCCAGTCGAGGTCGCGCCAGCCTTCGCAGCCGTAGAACGCCTCGGGCTTGTAGCCGCTGGGCAGCAACCCGCGCAGGGCGTGGATGACGTGCTTGGCGACGCCGACGTGCGTGGGGTGGCGGTCGGCGAGGTTGTGCGTGTAGATCACCTTCGGGCGCGTCGCGCCGATGATGGCGGTCAGGTCGGCGATGACATCTGCGTTGATGCCGCCCTTGATTTCCTTGCTGGTGAAGTCAAGCTGGAACATCGCCTTGTAGCGGCCGGTCTGCGCGGCGGTGCGCTGTTCCTCGCGGCGGATGGTGCGCATATCGTCGTCGGTGTAACGCGCGTAATCGCCCGCGCGCGGTGAACCAGCCCCGTCGGTGCAGGTCACGCCGCAGAAGCCCATGCCGGGCTTCTCGAAGCATTGGAGGATGCCGTGGTACGCCGAGAACTCCAAGTCGTCTTGGTGTGCGCCGATGCCGAGGTGCGTGACCGTTCCCAGCGCGGCGTCGAGCGCGTCGTTGTTGGGGATGTAGATGTCTGCGGTGGGTTTGGTGAGTGTCATGGTATTCTCCTTTTCTTTTTTTCTCACACAAAGGCACAAAGGTCACGAAGTCTCTGATATAAACTCCTTTGTGACCTTTGTGGCTTTGTGTGAGATGTGGTCCCGATTGTCATTCCTGATTCCTAATTTCTAATTCCTAATTCGTTAGAGGCGCGGCAGCGATGCGGCCGCGACGCACTGGCCGACGCGGCGGGCTTTCTCGTCGGGCATCATCAGCTCAACGCCGCAGTTGAGCGAGCGCATGATTTTCTGCGCGGTCGAGACGATGATCTCACCGCCCTTGCCGCTGGTCACGCGGCCGAGCAGGAGGACGGTGCCGAAGTCGTAGAACACGCGGTACCACGGGATGGCATAGCCGAGGTATGTGCCGATGGTGGTGTAGATGTTTGCGGCTCGCGTGGACGCTCGCCCTCCATCAGCCATTTCGGCTTGCACGACTTTGAGGCGCTCGGGAAGCGGCATATCGTCGGGGAACGCGAACCCGGCGGCGACGGCGAGGCGGTTGACCGCCTGTTGCGAGAAGTACATCGCGCCGACGCCGTTGTCCTGCGACCATTCGTCCTGCGCCGCATCAGGGTTGAAGTCCACGGGCGCGAAGGCCAGCTCGTTCAGCCGCCCGGTCAGTTGACCGTTGCGGTCGATGTAGCCGACGGCCTCGCTCGAACCCATGGCGATACCGAGGATGGCGTTGCGCTTGAGCGACAGCGCCCCAGCCAGCGCGGTCACGTCGCCGTCGTTGGCGACCTCGACGGGAACGCCCCACGCCTCCTGCACACGCTTGAAAATCTGCTGCGCCTTGGGGCGGTCTGCACCCTGTATGCCGCGTATGAGCGATGCGATTTTGATCTGGTTATCGACGATGACCCCGGCCGAGCTCCCGCCGATCGCGTCCACGCGCGGCAGGTGCGCCGCCGCTTTTTTCAGCCCGTCCTGCAACAGGTTGAAGTGGTAGTCGGGATCGGTCGCGGTGACGGGCGTCCACGGGATTTCATCGGCGAACACGGTCTCGCCCGCGTTGACGGCGGAGATTTTGAAATCGCTTGCGCCGAGGTCGAACCCGAGGCGGCAGCCGTTCAGGTGACCGCCCAGCGGCTGGACGCGGGTCTGGGGCGCGGGCATCTCTTCTGCGCTCAGCGCCCTGACCGTGAGCGGGCGGCCGTAGGCGGTCTCCATCGTCTCGCAGTCGAACGCGCGCGCGCCCTGCGGGGAGTAGGCGTCGGCGATGTGCCGCGCCAACGCCTCGGGCGCGGAGACGCAGATCTCGTAGCCGCCGCTCGCCCAGAGCATGAACTTCACGACGCGCTCGCAGAAGCGGATCGCCGTCCTGTCCATCGGCGCGGCGAAATCCATGCGGAAGGTGTCGCAGTCGCCACCGTCGCGCACGCACGCAATCTGCACGGCGGCGGTTTCCTGCGCGTGCGCCGCCGCGTCGCGCAGCGACGTGTACACGCTGTAGAGCGGCATGAAATCAAGGTAGAGCGGCATTTGCTTTGTCAACATGGTTACTCCTTGCTTCAAGTAAATGAAATCTTATACCACATTTTCACACAGAATGTCAAAAGGGAAGTTCTAGTGTCCTGTAAAATACAGATTTCGCGATAGAGGGCGAGCGTCCTCGCGAGCCGTTAGACACATTGCGGGTTCCTGCCCCATTGACCGCACGCCGCGCCAATGGGGTCCCCTGTCTCGCCCTCCAATTGGGACACAAAACCGAAGCGCATTTCACTTGGACATTGGATATTCCGTGTTGGATATTGGATATTCCCCGAGGGCTTTCAGCCTTGTGTCAATGCATAATGCATAATTCATAATGCATAATTAACAACTCCTGCGCGGAGGGAGGGGATGCGCGACCTCCAGAGCGCATTTCACTTGGACGTTGAATGTTCCCTGTTGGATATTGGATATTCCCATTCCCCGGGGGCTTTCAGCCTTCGGTGCGCGAGGGACACACACGCTCCATTTGATTCCTAATTACTACTCATCGCGCCCGTTGGGCAGGAGGTGGCGCAGGTGGCGAGGACTTCGGCTGGGATGTCGTGCCAGGCGCGCCCGAGGGGGGGGGCGATCCGCGCGTCGAAGCCGCGGCCGCGGAACGCGGGCGCGATGGACGCGCCCGCCTGCTGCGCGACCCTCACGCAGATGCCGCACAGCACGCAGCGCGACGAATCGAACGCGAAACCGCGCCCGTCACGCTCGCGCACGATTGCCGAATGCCCGCCCGCAAACGCCGATTGCTTCGCGCCTGCGTCCGCGCAAAGTTCGCGCAAGCGGCAGTCGCCCGCCTTGCGGCATCCGCACTGGAGGCACCTTGCGGCCTCCGTGCGCGCGTGTTCCCGCGTGAACGCCTCGCCGTCCGCGAGTTCCGTGCGCGGGCCTTTCTCGTGGGCGAGCGCGAGCAGCGTGTCATCCGCGAGTCCCGTCATGCGGGAGCGGAAGGGGATTTTCGGCGGCGGCGCGGGCGGGGGCTGCGGCGGCGCGGGCGGGGCGCCCGCGAGCAGGCGGTGCACCGCGCAGATGGCGACCGCGCCGCCCAGCGGTTTGCGGCGGCAGGCTTTCTCGCACGGCGCGGCGGGGCAGGACACGGGGTGGCGTTGCGCGAGGACCGCGGCCTCGCCCCACTTCGCGGCGGCGATGAGGCGCAGCATCTCGGGGACGGGCAGACGCGCGGGGCAGGCCATCTGGCACGGCGCCTCACAGTCGGCCGGGTGGTTGCTGAGCAGCAGCTCCAGCGCGGCCTTGCGGTGCGCGAGGGCGCGGGGGGATGCGGTCTCGATGCGCATGGCGGCGTCGGCGCGGGTCGCGCACGCGGGCAGGAGGCGCCCCGTCGCGGCATCCTCGACCGTGCAGGCGCCGCACCCGCCCGAGGGGTGCAGCCCGTCGCGGTGGCACAGCACGGGGATGCCTATCCCGGCGGCCCGCGCCGCCTCGTGAACCGTCACCCCTGCCGTGAGCGCGACCGCCCTCCCGTTGACAATCATCTCTTGCATAGTCGTATTACCATAACATACCCGCTGGCGCGGCGCAACCCCCATGCGCATGTTTTTATGCAATTCCTGCAATTCCTGCATTGACCGCGAGGGGGGAAAAAGGGTATAGTGTATGGCTCAAATGGAGGAGTTTAGTGAACGTCGAACTGATTGAAAAGGCGAGGGTCCGGTTCCCGAGTGTTCCGGTGCTTGTGAATTTGGTTTCAAAACGCGTGCGCCAGCTCAACTTGGGCGAGCGCCCGCTGGTGAAGCCGTTGTCGGCTGAGGAGGACAAGGCGGACATCGCGCTCCGCGAGATCGCGGATGGCCTGCTGATTTCGGAAGTTGACTTCGGCGCGATCGCACGCGCGGAACAGGCGCAGACGCGCTGGTCGGAGTAGCGGCGGATGCCGGAGGACAAAAAGAGGAAGGGCGGGAACCTGACGGTCAACAGGCGGGCGACGCACGACTATTTTGTCCTCGAGAAGTATGAGGCCGGCATCGAGCTGGTCGGGACGGAGGTGAAGGTCGTGCGCAACGGCGAGGCGGGGCTGAACGGTTCCTACGCCAGCGCGAAGGACGGGCAGCTCTACCTGAACCAGGTGCGCATACCGCCCTACGCGTTCGGCAACCGCTTCAACCACGACGCGCTCAGGACGCGCCGCCTGCTCATGCACAAGCGCGAGATACGCAAGCTGCAGGCGCTGTCCGAGCAGAAGGGGCTCACGCTCGTTCCGCTGAGGCTTTACCTGACCCCGAGGGGTCTCGTGAAGGTTGAGATTGGTGTGTGCCGCGGAAAGGCACAGGAGGACAAAAGGGAAACCGTCAAGCGGCGCGAGGCCGACAGGGAAGCGCACCGCGCGATGGCGAAACATTACAGAGGTTAGTGAAAGAGAGGTACGTTATGCCATGGAATATCGGTCCGACACAGTTGCTGCTTGTTCTGGCCATCATACTTGTGCTGTTCGGCGGCAAGAAGCTGCCTGACCTGGCCCGCTCGCTTGGGCGGAGCCTCGGCGAGTTCAAGAAGGGCAAGGAAGAGGGCGACAAGGTCGCCAGCGAGAGCATCAAGGATGTCCTCGACGGCATCAAGAACGAAGAGCCGAAAAAGGTCGAAGAGCCGAAGGCGTGAGGCGGGCGGAGCCGCCCGAATGAGGAATTGGGAATTAGTTTCTAGTTTTTAGTTTCTAGTTGCTAGTTGCTAGTTTCTAGTTGCTGGAATCTCGGCGTCCTGCAGTCGGCATCAGTCGATTTCAGTCGAAACTAGAAACTAAAAACTAGCAACTAGAAACTAAAAACTAGAAACTAGAAACTCTCCCCAGGGAACCACACCATGAATGTGAAGGTCGGTTTTTTCAGCATCGGGCTGGACACGTATTGGGCGCAGTTCAAGAACCTGAAGCGCAACCTGATGGGATACCATCGGAAAATCTGTGCGGAGCTTGAGGGCTTCGGCGTGTCCGTGGTGGACGCGGGGCTCGTGGACAACCCGGACAAGGCGCGTGCGGCGGGGGACCTCTTCCGCGCGGAGGACGTGGAGATGGTGTTCCTCTTCATCTCCACCTACGCGCTGTCCTCGACGGTGCTGCCCGTGGTGCAGCGCGCGGGCGTCCCGGTCGTCGTGCTGAACATCCAGCCCGTGGCGCAGCTGGACTACGCGAAGTTCAACGCGCTGGGCGACCGCGGCCTGATGACGGGCGTGTGGCTGGAGCATTGCCAGTCGTGCAGTGCGCCGGAGATCGCGTGCGTGTTCAACCGCGCCGGGATCGACTACCACCTCGTGACCGGCCACCTGCAGGACCCCGGCGTGTGGCGCGAGATGCGCGAGTGGGCCCAGGCCGCGACGGTCCGCGCCGGGATGCGCGACAGCCGCCTCGGCGTCCTCGGCCATTACTACTGCGGGATGCTCGATGTCTATAGCGACTTGGCGCAGCAGTCGGCCGTGTTCGGCACGCACATCGAGCTGCTGGAGATGTGCGAGCTCCACGCCCTGCGCGAGGCCGTCACCCCGCAACAGGTCGCGCGGAAAATCGCGGACTTCCGGAAGGCCTTCGAGGTCTCGCCCGAGTGCGAGGCGGCCGAACTGGAACGCGCCGCGCAGACCTCGGTCGCGCTGGACGCGCTGGTGAAGCGCCACGCCCTCGGCGCGATGGCCTACTACTACGAGGGCCAGCCCGGCAACGCGTATGAGGACATCGCGACCTCCGTCATCGCGGGCAACACCCTGCTGACGGGACGCAACGTCCCCGTCGCCGGCGAGTGCGAGGTCAAGAACGCGCAGGCCATGAAGATACTCGACCTCTTCGGCGCGGGCGGCTCGTTCTCGGAATTTTACCTGAGCGACTTCACGGACGACGTCATCTATCTCGGTCACGACGGCCCCGCGCATTTCGCGATCAGCGAGGGGCGCGTCGGGCTCGTGCCGGTGCCGGTCTATCACGGCAAGCCCGGCAAGGGCCTGTCCATCCAGATGACCGTGCGCCACGGGCCGGTGACGCTGCTCAGCGTCGTGCAGCGCGGCGACGGCACGCTGGCGCTGCTCATTGCGGAAGGCGAGTCCGTGCCGGGCCCCGTGCTGATGATCGGCAACACCAACAGCCGCTACCGTTTCAGCATCGGCGCGAAGGCGTTCATGGACGCATGGAGCAAGGCCGGTCCCGCGCACCACTGCGCCATCGGCGTGGGGCATCTCGCGGGTCAACTCCGCAAGCTCGCCGCCCTGCTCGGCATCGAGGCGCAGAGCGTGTGCTGAGTTACTAATCAGTTCATAACATGGACTACATTGGCATCCCGTAGGGGTGTCCCTCTCGGTAGAAAACCGATACCCTTTGTCTTCGCATCCAATATGGATGCGCCTCTCGGTATCAAGAGAGGCATCCCTACGGGATGCCATGATTTCGCCCATACCTTTTTCTACCGAGAGAAACATCCCTACGGGATGTTGGAATACAGTCATTTAATGTGGAGTTGTCACCGCCATCTATGAAAACGCCGAAGGCGTGCGACGTGAGTAACCGCCGGTGGCGCGAGCGTATGCGGGCGGAACCGGCGGAGGGTCGGCAATCGCCATCAGCCCCGGCAGGGGCTGAACAAGGCACATCATTCAGCCCTTGCAGGGCTGGGGTTTCTGACGGCCGCCGCCCCGCCGGTTCCGCTTACGCTCCACCGACGGTTACTCATGTTTGTTTAGCATGCTGCGACGCTATGTGACAGCATCAGGTTGACAAGCGTCGTAGAGACGGATGATT
>Ga0082212_10003658_pt1 | contig 21691 bp, 18 predicted proteins | sample TergutNt197P3_FD_71548 | JGI IMG/M metagenome (GOLD analysis project Ga0082212, IMG submission 71548) | Neocapritermes taracua P3 segment gut microbial communities from Petit-Saut dam, French Guiana - Nt197 P3 | ecosystem: Host-associated > Arthropoda: Insects > Digestive system > Gut ... | reverse complement strand
TCGCCCATAGACAAACCTGTAGTTGTGGAAAATATCTTTTACGAATTTGATAAGGCTGCATTGCTTCCCGAATCGAAAGAAGCGCTCGACGGGCTAATTAAAATATTGAATGAAAACCCGAATGTAACGATTGAATTAGGCTCGCATTGCGACCGTAAAGGCTCTGTGGAATACAACATATTATTGGCGCAACGACGTGCGCAGTCTGTTGTTGACTACTTGATTGAAGCAGGTATTGACGAACAACGCCTGACTGCACAAGGATACGGCAAAAGCGTCCCGAAAGAGATTACCAAGAAAATGGCGGAAACATACGCATTTATGGAAGAAGGTGCTACCTTGACCGAAGATTTTATCCAAACCCTTACCCCTGATGCACAAGATATAGCCGACCAATTCAACCGTCGTACCGAGTTTATAGTTACGGGATTGGAGTACAACCTCCGATAGAATTATGATTTTTCTATCGCTCAATAAAATAATAACTGAGTAACTGAGTAACTGAAAAAACAATTTTAGATTTGCGATTTTAGGTGTTTTAAAACTAAACTCTAATCACTTCTAATCACTAATAGGGCGAAAGATTTTTCGCCCCTACAAACAATTAACCGTTAACCACTAACAGTTAACCGTTGATTTTGTCGTTCGCGAAATAAAATTGGTCATTGCCTCAAAACATTCTTTCAAATCATCGTCTTCTCCTTTAAACAAACCGTAATGGCTACCTGAAGTTAACAATCTTGTACCGTCCATATTCGGGAAGATTTTACGTGCATACCTGATGATTTCATCGCCGGGAAACAACCAATCCGACTTTTCCCCAACAACAAACACAGGCGATTTGAATTTTTGGATATCTTTCCGGCTTAATTTATCAAATCCGGTTTTCTCCACCATCGAATGCGTTACAATCATTTTAAATGCTTCCACCAATTCCTCTCTGTCAAAATGCAATATCGGCTGTAATGCTTCGCGGATTTCATCATCAGTCGGTTCTTTTGGTTTCTTAGCGGTTGGCGAAAAAAGTCTGTTTATTTTCGATGCAGGTGTGCTCACAATGCCTGACGGTAGCACAAGCAACAAACGCTCAACGCGTAACAGCGATTTTTTGCAGAGTTGCAATGCCAAACTGCCTCCAAACGAATAGCCCATTACCGGCGCTGTATGCAGGTCTAAAGCATCCATTACCTCGCATGCCCATTCTCCGTATTCGCCTTTTGCAAAAGACAGTTTTCGTTCCGTGCTGAAACCAATATGACCCGGCAGGTCGGGAGCAATCAAAAGAATTTTCTCAAGGTCTAATCCCTGTGCAAAAGGACGGATTGCCAAAGGCATCAAAACGTTTTCACCGGTGAAAAACAATACGGGAATTCCTTGCGGATTACCATAAAAAACTACATGCGTATACCCGAAACGAGTTTCAATCATTTGCTCCGTAAGAGACGCATTAATAGCTATTAAATGTGTCCTGTACAAACTGTGCAGTATATGCCTGCCATCAATTGAACGATATATTTCCGACTTATAACTTTCCATTATGCTGTAATTCAGTTCGGTAAACAAAGGACAAATGTAAAATAATTAATTTTTAGTTGCAAAAATAAAACAAAGTTCATAAATACGCAAAAAAATGCACTTTTGTAAAAAAATTGATTATTTTTGTGCCGAAATTGGGGGAATAATATTCTTTTCGCTTCAGTGTATCAATCAAAAGGTTCGAAATAATGGCAGAAAACCGAAAAAAAACACCTGTATCTTTTTTCAATTCTCGTCTTATTTCCATCATAAGCATTTCATTAACATTGTTTTTGATGGGATCGTCTTTTATCATTGGTCTACTGGGCAATGAATTGTCGGTTTATATGAGAGAGAATATTTCATTTTCCATTGTTTTAAAAGATGGAATAAAAGACACAGAGGTACAGCAGATGCAGAATAATTTAAATGACTTACAGTTTATAAAATCAACAAGATATATTTCAAAAGAAGAAGCAGCAAAAGAGATGGTGGCGGAGTTAGGCGAAGATCCGCAGGTTTTTCTTGGTTTTAATCCATTTCAAGCAACGATTGAGGCAAAGTTGAAATCAGAATATGCTAACATTGACAGTCTGCAGGTTATTGAGAAACGGCTTGCCTCCTATTCTAACATATCTGAATTGTTATATCAGCAAGATATGTTGCAGATAGTGAATAATAACATCAAACGTATAGGATTAATACTTGTCGTTTTGACACTTGTACTTATGTTGATTTCGTTTGCATTAATAAACAATACGATCCGATTACTGATCTATTCGAAACGTTTTTTGATTTATACGATGCGTCTGGTAGGAGCGACACCTGCGTTTATCCGCAAACCATTTATCAGATATAACATTTCAAGCGGTTTTTTTGCCGGCGTATTAGCAATAATCATGCTGTCAGGTGTGTTATATTATCTGCAAAAGGAATTAGCAGGCATGGAACAGATTATTCGCTGGGAAGGTTTGCTATTTATCTACGCATTGGTTTTGGCGGTTGGGATTCTGCTCTCTGTTGTAGCGGCTTGTCTGGCAGTAAACCGCTATCTAAAAATGGAAAGAGGAAAAATGTACTATATATAGAGTTTAACGGTAAACGGTTAGTGGTTAATGGTAAATTTTTTATCTCGTAACTTGTAACTCGTAACTAAATAGTGGTTAGTGATTAAATAATAAAAAAAGATATTTTATGGATAGGGATTTTGCATTTGGAAAAGATAACTTTATGTGGCTTGGCATTTCGATTGTCTTTATTATCGTGGGATTTGTGTTGATGAGCGGTGGAGGTTCGCCCGACGGCATTTCATTCAATCCCGAAATATTTAGCAAACAGCGAATTGTCGTTGCCCCCATAATCATTATGGTTGGTTATAGCTTAATGATTTTTGCCATTCTGAAAAAAAGCAACAAAACATCTGAGGATAATACCAAAAGATAATGAACTGGATCGAAGCGCTTATTCTTGGCATCATACAGGGTTTGACGGAATTTCTACCGGTAAGCAGTAGCGGCCATTTGGCCATTACAGGTACGTTGTTCGGATTGACCGGAGAAGAAAATCTGGCTTTCGCCGTGGTGGTTCATGCGGCTACCGTATTGAGTATGATTTGTGTCTTGTGGCATGAAATAGCCGGTCTTTTGAAAGGCCTCTTTTCATTTAGATGGAATACCGAAACGCAAATGGTTTGTAAAATCTTGCTTTCTATGATTCCGGTCTTGATCGTTGGCCTCTTTTTAAAAAAATATGTGGAAATGCTGTTTGGCAGCAGCTTATTCCTTATTGGTTTAATGTTATGGTTAACAGCCGCTTTGCTGATTTTTTCGCATTATTTCAAACCGAAAGAAAAAAGTGCATTATCATTTAAAGACGCCTGTCTGATAGGCGTTGCGCAGGCTTGCGCCGTAATGCCCGGCCTTTCGCGCTCAGGCTCAACCATTGCAACGGGATTGTTGCTCGGAAACAAAAAAGAGGCAGTCGCCAAATTTTCATTTCTGATGGTCATTATTCCCATACTTGGCGAGGCAATGCTCGATTTGAAGAAAGGACATTTCTCGATGGAATCGTCAGGTATTTCGCCGTGGGCGCTGTTATGTGGTTTTTTGGCAGCATTTGTTACAGGCGCTTTGGCTTGCCGGATGATGATACAATTAGTTAAAAACAGTAAGTTGATTTATTTTGCATACTATTGCATTGCCATAGGTTTATTTGCTGTTATTTATTCATTTGTGATATAGGAAAATGGATTTTTTTGCAGGCGAAGTGCTTTGTTTTAATAAACCTTTAGATTGGACGTCATTTGATTTGGTAAACAGGTTCAGGTATAAATTGTCAAGAAAACTGAACGTGAAAAAGATAAAAGTGGGACATGCGGGGACATTGGATCCGAAAGCTACAGGCGTATTGATTGTCTGTACAGGTCGTGCAACCCGGCGTGTTGAAGAATTTCAGTACCAGACAAAAGAATATGTAGCGACTTTGCAGTTGGGCGCGACCACCCCTTCGTTCGACCTCGAAAAAGAAATCGACCAAACCTATCCGGTTGAACATATCACCCGCGAAAAAGTAGAAAACGTACTTTCGACATTTGTGGGAACAATACAACAGGTGCCGCCAAGTTTTTCTGCCTGCAAGATTAATGGCAGAAGAGCCTACAAGTCAGCCCGAAAAGGACGTGAAGTCCCGTTGCAGGCAAAAACATTGATTATTGATGCAATCGAACTGTTGGAATATGCACTGCCGGTTGTGAAAATCCGTGTTGTATGCAGCAAAGGGACTTATATCCGTGCATTGGCGCGTGATATTGGCATGGCGCTCGATTCGGGCGCACATTTGATTGCGCTGGAAAGAACGCGCATCGGCGAAATAATGTTGGACATGTGTATGTCGCCCGAAAACATAGATGATTTTCTTGAAAAAGTAATAATTTAAAAAACATATAGCATGAAGTTGTCTAAATTCAAATTTAATTTACCCCCTGATCTGATTGCAAAATATCCGGCTCCTCACAGAGACGAATCGCGTATGATGGTGCTTCACAGGAAGACAGGGAAGATAGAGCATAAGGTTTTTAAAGATTTAATTAATTATTTTGGCGCCGGCGACGTGTTTGTGATGAATAACACAAGGGTTTTTCCGGCACGTTTGTATGGGAACAAAGAGAAGACAAGAGCAATCATTGAGGTTTTTTTACTGAGAGAATTAAATCAAAACCTTCGTTTATGGGACGTATTAGTCGACCCGGCACGTAAAATCCGCATCGGAAACAAACTGTATTTCGGCGAAGACGAATCAATGATTGCCGAGGTAATTGATAACACAACTTCGCGCGGCCGCACTTTGCGATTCCTGTACGACGCCCCCCATGATGTGTTTAAGAAAACCCTTTATGCTTTAGGCGAAACGCCCATACCCAAATATTTGGAACGTCCTGCCGAACCTGATGATGTAGACCGTTATCAAACGATTTACGCCACCGAAGAAGGCGCTGTAGTCGTTCCGGCAGCCGGCTTGCACTTCAGTCGCGAACTGATGAAACGATTAGAAATTAAAGACTGCCAGTTTGTTTATCTGACAGTACACTCCGGTATGGGTAATTACCGCGAGATAGATGTTGAAGATTTATCCAAACACAAAATCGATTCCGAGCAGATGATTATCAAAGCAGATGTAGTTGAGGCTGTTAACAATGCAAAAGACAATGGGCATAAAGTATGTGCCGTTGGCTGTTCTGTGATGCGTGCGATTGAATCGGCGGTAAGTACCGATAAACATTTGAAAGAATACGACGGTTGGACCAATAAATTCATTTTTCATCCGTATGAGTTTAGCGTAGCCAACGCAATGATAACAAACTTCCACGTACCGCTATCTGCATTACTTATGATGGCTGCATCGTTCGGAGGCTATGAATTGACTATGGAGGCTTATCATTTAGCCATCCGCGAAAAATACAAATTCTGCGCGTATGGCGACGCCATGCTTATTATTTAGTTCTCAGTTATTAGTTATTAGTTTTCAGTTGAAAGGAAAAATCTGTTACTCAGTTACTCAATTATTCAGTTATTTAAATAAATGGCTATCGCATTTTTAGGTTTAGGCGCCAACCTTGGAAACAGGCGGAAGCAACTGTTCAGCGCAATCAAACATTTAACTGAAAAGGCAGGCAATATCCCTGCCTTTTCGGATTTTTATGAAACCACCCCATGGGGCTATCTATCACCTTATCCATTTCTAAATGCGGCTGTAAAATTAGAAACCTCATTATCTCCCTATGAACTCCTGAGCGTAACCCAACAAATCGAATGCGAACTGGGACGAACCACCAAAAGTAACGGCCGGCATTACGCCGACCGTACCATAGATATAGATATATTATTGTACAACGATCTGATCCTGCAGACGCCTGATCTTGTATTGCCTCACCCGCTTATGCACGAACGTTTATTTGTCCTGCAACCTTTAGCCGAAATAGCCCCCAATATCCTGCATCCGGTCTTAAATAAAACATTTTTAGTACTGTGTCACAAATTAAGATGAATAATCAATCTTTTAATGACAGGGAAAAACTACGCTAAAAACGCATAGTAAAAGAGAAAATATCAAAAATCAACAGGATTTAGGACAGTATTGATTTCAAAATGAACATATGTTTGTTTCAACACGCTCGTTAGCGTATCAATGATTGTTTTTTCTCCATTGTAGACCGGAATAATTATGGATATAAGCGGGTTCATAACTCAAATGCTTTGCAATTTTTAAATTATTATAGTCCATCCTTCCATATTTTCTTCATTGGCATCACAAATCGTTCCAACAATGACAAGTCTTCGGTAATAATATCGGCGATTCCTAGCATGTTGGGAAGATAAGGTAATTCCTTTTTGTAGTTGGTTTGTAAACCTTCCGGCAATTCAATTTCAACTACATAATATGTAGAACTACCCACGACAGTCGGAACAAGCGAAATATGATTAACAACACCTTTTAACATACCGAACTCATTATCAGGAAAATTGTCTAACCGCACATTCACTTTTTGGCCGGCTTTCACTTTTCCCGAACGGGCAATCGGAAGCGTCGCTTTGCCGATAAGGCGCGATTCCGACATTGGGATAATCGTGAAGACCTCTTCGCCTGCCGGTACATTTTGGTTACTTACCCAGTACCGCGTAAACGTAATTTTTCCATCAATGGGCGACATTAGCACATAGCTCATCTCCCATGACTGTATGCTTGCTTTCAGTTGCGAAACCATTGATCGTAATTGCGAACGAAAATCATTTATTTTTTCCGTATGTTGATATTCCATGTCAATAAGCGATTCATTCGTCTGCGCTATCTGAATGCGCATATTATTGATTGTGTTTTGCATGTTTTCCTCCGACAACTGTCCCTGCAACTGCCGATTTCTTGATTCATCTAGTTCTTTGCCGGAAATACCACCCTGTTCGTGCATGGCGAAACTTCGTTGATAATTCTTGTCTGTCAAAGCCGTCTGATCTTCGATAATCTTCTGTTGACGCTGTAGACCGCTATACAGTTCTTCGTATTGCAGAATGCGATCCTTTGTCGACTGTATCTTGTTCGGATAATATTGTGCCTTGATGTATTCATGATAGTTAAACAGCATAATATAAAAAGAAGCATATGGGGATTGCATACCTCCCAAAGAGAGGGTTTTGGGAGGCATTTCAAAAACTGAATCCTGATCAATATCCATATCATTCAAAAATTTTTTTAAGTACAACACATCCTCTGTCAGTGCCGAATTATGGATTACCGCCAAATAATCCCCCGCAGTGACTACCTGATTATCATGCGTATCCAGCATATCCAATTTCCCCGAAGAAAATGCAATAATTCCGACCGGTGGCGTAGTTCCGGTGAGCGTGATTTGCGCCTGTATCACATCGGGATATTTGAAAAATCCGCTTCCGGTAAATAATATCACTACGACACAAAACAACGTTGTTATTCCCATTCTCAAAATCCATGGTGGTATCTTTCCCATCACCTCCTGCAACTCCTCACTCCGAAGTTCAACCTCTTTTAGTTGAACTGAAAATTGAGAATTGAGAATTGAGTTTTTTCCCTTTTCATTTTCCATTAACTATTTATTATTTACTATTATATTCTTTTCACCGGTGTCCTCTGCTTTCCCGCTTCTCAATTCTCAATTTGGTTTCTAACCAAATTGAAATAAATGCCTTGCTTTGCCGTCAACTCATGATGCGTTCCTTCTTCCGTGATTATTCCCTTATCTAAAACAATGATGTTGTCCGCATCTCTGACCGTACTCAGTCGGTGGGCTACCACAACGACTGTTTTGCCGACATAAAACCTGTGTAATTGTTCCATGATTTCCTTTTCATTGTTCGAATCCAATGCATTGGTTGCTTCGTCGAAGAAAATAAAATCAGGGTTCTTGTAAACAGCCCTTGCAATTAAGATACGCTGACGTTGTCCCTGACTGATGCCGTTTCCTTCCATCCCAATCTTTGTGTTGTAACCGAGCGGCAACTCGTCAATGAAATCACGGATATTGGCAACCGTAACCGCATGAAGCAACCGTTCCTTGTCGATCGAATCTACCCCAACGGCAATGTTATTGGCAATCGTATCCGAAAAGATAAACCCGTCTTGCATCACTGAGCCCGAATGAGCGCGCCATACATGCGGATTGATATTGGGTAAGGGTATTCCGCCGATCTTGATGCTGCCTTTGTTTGGTTCATAGAAACCCAGCATCAGTTTGACAAGCGTTGTTTTACCACTTCCACTTGCCCCGACAATTGCCGTCACTTTCCTTTCCGGAATTGTCAGGCTGAGGTTTTCCAGCACATAATCCCGGTCTGCTCCATCATAACTGAAACTGAGATTATCAACTGTAATAGTTTTGTTTACAGGTAGCATGGTCTGTTTGATGTCCGAAGCTCGGACTTCGTCTTCCCTTTGGTGTATTTCAGAAAGTCGTTCCAAACTTATCTTGGCATCTTGAAACGAACGGGCGAAACCAATGAACTGTTCAATAGGAGAAGTGAGTTGTCCGATAATATAAGTCAGCGACATCATCATACCGAGCGTCATATTGCCATCTACTACGCTTTTGGCTGCCAAAAACGAAATCAGAATATTGGTCGTCTGATTGAAAAAGACCGAACCCATTTGTTGATATTGTCCGAGTGCAAGCCCCTTAATGCTGATCTTAAATAGTTTTACCTGTATTCGTTCCCATTGCCAACGTTTTTCGGTTTCGCAGTTGTTGAGTTTTATTTCCTGCATGCCTGTAATGAGTTGGAACAGATTGCTCTGTTCACCGGCTGCCTGCGCAAACCGCTTGATGTCCAATTCGCGGCGGTACTTCATAAAGGCAAGTATCCAGGTCACATACAAACCATTACCCAGCATAAACAGACCCAATATGGTTAAATTGTAGTATCCTAGCACAAATCCGAAGACAATGAAATTGACAAACGAGAAAAGCGTACTGATGGAAGTACCCGTCATAAATGATTCAATACGCCGATGATCGCCGATGCGTTGCATGATATCACCTACCATTTTGGTATCAAAGAAACGGATCGGCAAGCGCATCAGTTTGGACAGAAAATCGGAAATCAGCGATATATTGATCCGCGTATTGACATGCAGCAAAATCCAGCTTCGGATAAAATCGACCGACATGCGCGCTACGAAAATAACAAGTTGTGCAATAAGAACGAGCGTAATGAAGCTCAGATTGTTGTCTCGTATTCCAGTATCTACAAGCGACTGTGTCAGGAATGGCATAATCAGTTGCAAAAGGCTGACGGTAATCATACCGAGTATGAGTTGTACAAACTGTTTTTTGAAAGGCGTCAGATAGCGGAAAAAGAATGAAAGTCCGCGTATGCGTTTTTCTTTTTCGTCTTCGACGGTATAAAACTCAGGCCCAGGTTCAAGTAGCAACGCTGTACCGGTATCATGTTCTCCCTTTTTGCTGCTGATCCAGCATCGTTTGAACTCTTTTTCATCGAAGACAACCTTTTTTGATGCAGGGTCGGCAATGTAAAATTGAGAATTGAGTCCTGAACTTGATTTAGGAGAGAGTTGAGCATTATTTTTTTTTTTGAACAGGCGGTGGAACCATGAAAGGCCGGGGGTACGAACTTTATATAAAACAACAAAATGATTTTGATTCCAATGAAGGATACAGGGCAGGGAGGCTTCTTCTTTCAACTGTTCTAACGTAATTTTCACCCCAACGGTACGAAAACCGATTGTTTCCGCTGCATCGCTGATGCCCAGCATAGATACCCCTTCGCGAGTGATGAACGATCGCTCGCGAAGGTATTGCAACGAATAATTGCGGCCATAATATTTCGCAATCATGCGAAGACAAGTTGGGCCGCAGTCCATAGCATCTAATTGGACAAAGTGATGAAAGAAACTATTCATTCTTACATTTTTTTACTGACTGAAGAAATACGACATATTTAGTTGCAAAAAAACAAACTATTAGCCGACAAAAATATTAAAAAGATTTGACAACTAAAAAAAATGCGAAAACCAAATTACCTCAAAGTTATAATCTTGTTGTTGCAAAAACCCATATTTGAGTTCAAAACCTGTACTTGGCAGACAGCCAAATATTTTTCGGCCTGATAGTATAGCTTCTGTAAAATGAAGTCAATTCGCTTTCAATGATGTCTTTCATCAAAGATGTTTTTGAGGTTAAAAACAAATTCCCAACGGCTCCCGGTAAGATAAGAAACGGAAATATCTGAAAAAATGGAATGTTTATAATTATTGGCGGCCAGTTGATTTCCCTGAAGAATATTTCTATCTGCTACCAGGATTTATACAGTTCGCTGACAGTCTTTGCAGTCCAGGTCATCTGATTGGTAATAATCTCAACTACAAACTGCTTTTCCTCGCCCAGTCAAACAGCGACAGGTAAAGGCTGATAGTAGAAGCATCCAAAAGGAAGATTTTCGACTTGAAATCTACAACCTATCTCAAATTTTATTTAGGACAAGATTGAAAACAAAATAAAGAAATGAAATGGAACCTGATTCATCTGCACATAACCTTGTACTATACTTTTCTATACACTCAGGTTAAATAAAATATTCCGCCGTATTAACAACACCAATTTGAACGGCATATTTTGACGCCTCAATCACATTATTAACTCCTATCTTGCGAAATATATTTTTGCGATGAGTAGCTATCGTATGAACACTCAGATTTCGTTCGTCGGCAACTGCCTTATTTGTTTTACCTTGTGCAATGCTTTTTAGCACTTCGACTTCAGTATAGGTAAGCGGAAGTTTTTCATTTAACTCATTTTTGCTTTGCAATATGGCTTTTATCCGTTCACTCAGGAATTGTTTTTTTGCAATTCCATTAAGTAAAGATTGCGATATTTCTTCGATGGAATCGTCTTTCATCAAAACACTGAAATGTCGTTCGGGAACGATGCGACGCAAAAAAGACTCATTCAAATCGTCGCTAAAAAGAATCCAGCGCGCACGGTTATAACGCATACCTGTGATCAGCATCGAATCAAAACTCGAAAAATCAAACAATGTGTAATCCAAAAGAATCAATGCTTCAGGATATACTGCCAACACATTCAGTAATTCATCCCTGTCTTTCACAGGAATAACTTGCCCCTCTGGAACAAATTTGTTCCAGAGATTAATAATCCCCAGCCTCGTTATAGGCTGGTTATCTGCCAGTATAAGTAAATGATTCGTATTTGCCTGCATTGTCGTAATTAGAATTGCAAAGGTAAGTTTTTTTTCTGAAGCGGAAAATGATTTTGTTGTTTTTTTTGTTTTTATTGAAAATTGTACTTATTTTCGTACCCTGTTTATTACACTCAGTCTATTATCTAATGATACAAACAACCGGCATAACCAAAAGTTTCGACAAACTGCAAATCCTGAAAGGAATAGATTTGCAGGTAAATAAAAAAGAGATGGTAGCCATTGTAGGGCCAAGTGGCGCCGGCAAAACCACCTTGCTGCAAATCATTGGGACATTAGATAAACCGGACAGCGGAAATGTAGTAATCAACGGGATAGAGCCATTCAAATTAAATGAAAAAGACATTGCTCAATTCCGAAACCGGCATATTGGTTTTGTGTTTCAATTTCATCAGTTGTTACCGGAGTTTACGGCATTGGAAAACGTAATGATTCCCATGCTTATTAATCGGGAAAAAGCAACGGTGGCTGAAAAAAAGGCAAAAGAACTGCTGGATTTCTTAGCTATGTCGGACCGCATGTCGCATAAACCAGCCGAACTGTCCGGAGGCGAAAAACAACGCATTGCCGTAGCACGGGCATTGATCAACAATCCGGCAGTGATTTTGGCAGACGAGCCTTCCGGAAGCCTCGATACAAAAAACAAAGAAGAACTTCACGATTTGTTTTTTGACCTGCGCAACCGTTTTGGCCAAACGTTTATTTTAGTTACGCACGACGAACGGTTGGCTACAAAAGCCGACCGGATCATCTATTTAAATGACGGCATCATCACAAATTAGTGTTATGGGAACTTCTGAATATCCAAAACTCTGCGTTACGCTCCATTGGCAAAATATGCATTTACTTCAAGTAAACTCCGTTTTTCCCTCTGTCGCAAGCCTTGATTTTAGAATTTTCAGAAGTCCCCTTGTGAGAATTCGCAATTTTTAATTTTTAATTCGTAATTGTATTTAATGTCCTGGCGTGATTTTTTCTATTTTTCAAAAGGCGAACGAAATGCGCTTATCTTGCTAATGTGCCTGATTGCAGTAGCAGGAATTATACTCATTCTGACGAATCCACCGTCACCCGATTCCTCAGCAACCACTCCTGCGACATCACTACAAACCCAACCGAAAGCAGATGTTTTGATCTCCGACTCACAAACAGAGGCGATTTCATCGGACTTTTCCCCTATATCTTCCGGACAATCAGCTTCTTCACCCACTTCATCCCGCCAACAGTCAACCCTAAGAGAAACGACCTCTGAGCGAATCAACAGGCTGACGTCATCGCAATCATCATACGTGCAGACGGAAAAATTTGCAACCGGCACAATCATTGAACTTAACAGCGCCGACACTACCACCTTGAAAAAAGTACCCGGTATAGGAAGCGCTTTTGCAAATAGAATCGTAAGATTCAGGGATTTACTGGGAGGTTTCTATACCGTGCAACAATTAGCCGAAGTATATGGCATCGACGAAGAAAGATATATTGCATTTGCACCCTGGTTTACAGTAGATGAATCATTTATCCGAAAAATGCCGGTCAATGCGATGCCACAGGATTCAATCAGCCGACATCCTTATATCAATTATCGTCAAGCCCGCGCCATTGTTCAACTTCGCACCCAAAAAAAACAACTATCCGGCTGGGAAAATTTAGTATTATTAGACGAATTTACCGAACAAGACAAAAATCGGATATTGCCCTATCTCTCATTTGAATAATCTAAAACAGATATAACAACACACGCCTTGGAAATAGCAAAAAACGAACAACAATGAAACAAATGCATAGAATTCTTTTTATTTGTATGGGCAATATTTGCCGGTCTCCGGCAGCAGAAGGCATTATGAGACATAAGGTGCAGGAACAGGGATTGGAGCATTGCTTTTACATTGATTCCGCAGGAATGCACGGCTGGCATGAAGGGGAATTGCCTGATAATCGGATGCGCACCCATGCGTCACGAAGAGGTTACACACTCACTTCACGTTCAAGGCCAATCAAATACGATGACTTTGACCGGTTCGATCTTATCATTGGTATGGACGATAATAATATCTATGATCTGAAACGGATGACGCCGAATCGCGAATCGCAACAAAAAATTCGCCGAATGACTGATTTCTGCCGAATTCACAAAACCGATTGCGTTCCCGATCCGTATTATGGCGGATCCTCAGGATTTGAACTCGTACTCGACTTGTTGGAAGATGCATGTGGTGGGTTGCTTGATAGGTTGAAAAAGAAGTTGGAATAATATTTTGCAAAAAACAGTACGTATCGCAAAAAATCCGTATATTCGCCTCGTCTAATTTTTTAAACAATATGTATTATGAAAAAGTATGTAGCAGAAATGATTGGAACAATGGTTCTTGTATTGATGGGTTGCGGTAGTGCAATTTTCAACAATGGCGTGGGTACGCCGGCGCAGGTTTTGACCGTAGCCGTTGCGTTTGGGTTAGCTGTAGTTGCGATGGTTTATACAATCGGAAATATATCCGGTTGTCATATCAATCCGGCTATCACATTGGGTTGTTTTGTTTCCGGCAGAATCACCGGGAAAGATGCCGCCATGTATATGATTTTCCAGGTGATTGGAGCATTGATAGGCTCGGTGCTTCTTTTCCTGTTAGTAAAATTAGCGGCTCCTACATTCCAAAGCGCAACATTAACAGGTGCCAATGGCATACAACCGGGCCATACAGTTATCAGCGCTTTTGTTGCCGAAGTGATTTTTACGTTTGTGTTTGTTTTGGTCGTACTGGGTACCACAGACAGTAAAAAAGGAGCAGGCCATCCGGCCGGTTTAGCCATCGGGTTTTCCTTGATTTTGGTACACATCGTTTGCATTCCGATTACAGGCACATCGGTAAATCCGGCACGTAGCATCGGTCCGGCCGTTTTTGAAACGATAAACGGATCGATGGAAGCGTTGGCAAATCTATGGATTTTCATTGTAGCGCCGTTTATCGGAGCATTTCTTTCAGCATTGGTATGGAAATCGGTAGCCGCTGAAAAATAAAATCTATTCAAATATGGCATATTCGTCAATGTTTGTTAATTCCGTAAAATTAAGATATTTATTATTTGCTTTCCTTTTGCTTACATGGAGAATTGGCCAGATTCGTTACCGAAGACATGATGGATGAAACTAACCGGAAGAAATACATTGATTTGATCAATGAAAAAGAAGAAATGAATCTGATTTTAATTAAATATTATCTAAATAAAATGACCTATTTCGGCAAGCGTCAGTATTACTTGCGTAAATATCGCAGATCGTATTTTAAAGATGTTTGGAACGAAAATTGTTTATCGTATTAGAGATATTCAGTAAATAGGAAAAACTCTGCCGAATGTAAAACTCATTCGGCAGAGTTTTGAATTAAAGCCGGCGCGATCACTCCTGTTTTGGAAGTTTTGTTTCTTTTCGAATGAACAACTAAATCCTTATCCAATAGAGATGTACAGGATTTGAGTAGCATCAGGATGATTTTACCTTCAGGCACCTCAACCATCTCAAAATAAAATGGTTGGGATTGCGTTTTTATTTACAGAATGTTCTGTATTATGGTCAGGTGTTTGCATGTCGCTCAGCCTCACTCGTAATTCGTATATTGACTATCAGTCTTCCTGCTGCGTTGCCGCATATTCTTTCAGCAACTTATCCTGTACGTCGGTGGGTACTAATTCATAGCTGGCGAACTTCATGGTGAACGATGCGCGTCCGCCTGAAATGGAACTTAATGACGTAGAATAACTTGCCATCTCTTTCAATGGCACCTTAGCCATCAACTTTTCATACCCTTTTTCGCTGCTCATACCCATAATCATGGCGCGACGGCCTTGCAGGTCGCTCATCACATCGCCCATATAATCGCCCGGCACAAGCACTGCCACATCATAAATCGGTTCCAAAATTTTGGGACCTGCTTCTTTAAAGGCCATGCTGAAAGCATTCCGCCCTGCAAGCATAAAAGATATTTCATTGCTATCGACCGTGTGCATCTTGCCGTCATATACGATGATACGCACATCGCGGGCATACGAACCTGTCAACGGCCCCTGCTCCATACGCTGCATCACGCCTTTCAGGATTGCAGGCAAGAAACGGGCGTCGATGGCGCCACCAACTATACTGTTGACAAAAATCAGTTTACCGCCCCATTCCAACTCCATTTCCTGTACGTCGCGTGGCGTGATTTTATATTCCTGTCCGCCAAACTTGTACATAGCCGGGTCGGGCATTCCTTCGTAGTAAGGTTCTACAATCAGGTGTACCTCGCCAAACTGGCCGGCGCCGCCGGACTGTTTCTTGTGTCTGTAATCTGCACGCGATGACTTCGTAATCGTTTCGCGATAAGGTATTTTTGGCTCAAGGTATTCGATTTGTATCTTATCGAGATTTTCAACCCGCCATTTCAGCGTCCTGAGATGAAACTCGCCCTGTCCCGACAGAATTATCTGTTTCAATTCTTTGGACTGTTCGACGAGCCAGGTTGGATCTTCTTCGTGCAAACGCGCCAAAATTTCACTCAATTTTTCCGCTTCCGATTCATTCACTGATTTTACAGCCCTGCGGTATTTGGGATCAGGGTATTTGATAAAGTCAAAACGATAATCACAGCCTTTTCCGTTCATCGTATTGCCACGGCGTACATCTTTCAATTTGACGGTAGCGCCGATATCGCCTGCCGTCATTTCGGTGACTTCCATCCGGTTTTGACCGGATACAGAGAATATTTGTGCGATACGTTCTTTGGATCCTCTGTCGGAGTTAACCAAATCGTCGCCTACCTTCACTTTGCCGGACATAACCTTAAAGAAAGACACTTGTCCGATATGAGATTCGACAGTAGTTTTAAAGAAGAAAATACTGGTGGGGCCATCCGCGTTGGTCGCTACCTCCGCACCGTCGGTCGTTGCCAAACGAGGCATCTTATCGGGACAGGGAACCACATTGCCCAAAAAGTCCAATGCCGTGCGTACACCCATATCTTTGCCTGCACTCACGCAAATCACCGGAATAATCCCTCCCACAGCTAATCCTGCGTTAATCCCTGCACGAATATCGTCTTCAGAGAGGGCGCCTTCTTCAAAGAATTTTTCCATCAGCACATCGTCGTGCTCTGCGGCGGCTTCAATCAATATATTATTTAAGTCGGTAGCTTTGGCCATCTCGTCTGCCGGAATGTCCAAAATTTCAGGTGCGCCGCCTTCGGGCTTCCAACGGTACATCTTCATCTTCATCACGTCAATAATGGCGTTGAATGACAATCCGGCATTGACAGGATATTGAACCTGCACCACTTTGTCGCCGTAATTCTCTTTCAATTGTGTAAAGACGTTATCAAAATCGGATTTTTCATGATCCAAATGATTCACAGCAAAGATGACCGGCTTGTTGAATTGTTCGATATAGCGGAATTGATTGATAGTGCCGACTTCCACACCGTATTGGCCGTTGATCACCATCAACGCCACATCCATCACATTCAAGGCGGAAACAGCGCCTCCGACGAAATCGTCTGAGCCGGGGCAATCAATAAAATTCAATTTCAAACCGTTCCATTCAACGCTAAAAACGGTCGACGTCACAGAATAGCCGTATTCCTTTTCAACCGGAAAATAATCGCAGACCGTATTGCCTGCCTCTACTGTGCCGCGACGTTTGATTACACCACTCTCGAAAAGCATTGCTTCTGCGAGAGTGGTTTTCCCGGAGCCGGAACTTCCCACCAATGCGATGTTCCTGATTTCATTTGTTTGATAAACTTTCATTATTTAACTATTTAATTTATTGAATATTATTGCTGTTGCTTGCATTGCCGGTTAAGACAAACGGATTGCAAAGATAATTATTTTTCTTTTTTATACGTATTTACAGCAAAAAATAGTAGTTTTAAGTTAAGTCTGTATTTTAGTCATCCTGAAAATATAGGGACGAGTTTCAAAAACCCGCCCCTACATTAACTCTCAACTCTTAACTCTCAACTCTTAACTCTCTTCTCTACCTGTTCGGCCAAACCTTTTTAGAATAATCTACTTGCGATATGGCCCAAAGCATCATATTGCCGAAGAGCGCGGCGTTATGTATCACCACAGGATTGGTGCCTTTGCCCGATTGGTAGTTGCCATAATTTTTGGTGGCAGGCCACTTGTTACTTGCATTTATTTTCAACGGATCAGCAGTCGTAGAAGTGCTGGCAGCTGTACCGGAAAGATATCCGCCGTCGCCGCAGAAAAACCAGGGCACTGCGTTGCACTTGAACATAACATATTCATTCGGGAAATTATGAGTACCTTTGAGATTGTTGGCAAGGCTGTAAGCGGTTACATCGCCTGTGGCGATAGGAAGGTTTGCCACCCTGTACGTTCCTGCCAGGTCTTCCCCCCAATTCAAGCCTCTGAGATCACCGAACGGGCCGTTGGTTATCTCATCATTTATCACAGCATCAACGCGGTATGCGCCACCGGAGGAACCCATTACTTCAACATTGATAGCGCCTCCATTTGGAATGACGGTACGTGCAAAATTCTGCATATTAGCCTTACCGGTATCATCTTCAAGAAATGAAATAAGTACGCCTCCGTCGTTCAGGATAAAGTTTCTAAAGACCAGTTGTGAGGCTGCGTTAAATTGGTGATAATTATAGGTTGGGATGAAAATATCAGTGGTATCCAACTGGGCCTGGTTAGGTTGTTGCGTAGTATAGTTGTAATTCCTCATGGAAAAACCGCGTGAATAAACAATGCTACTGTCAGGCTTTGTGCCGAAGTTATGTGGGTCAATAAGCATTTGATAGGCCAAAGAGGTGGTGGTAAAGGCCCATCTACCTGTTCCATAGCTTAATAAACGAACCCTTGGCAAAGCAAAAATCACTTTGATGGTATCGTCGGCAAACGCTCCGGTCGGGCTTGCGAAAACGACTTCCAGGTGCCCCCAAAACGAAGCGTCATTTACTGTGGTAAAGGAAATTGTTTCGCCGGCTACCTGGCCTGTGCCCGAATGACCGACTACCAGGTTGTCGCCGGGTAAATTCGCAAGGATCTGTTTCGGCGGGCCGGCGCTATGGGCGGGATTGGGGTTAAGCGAGGTGGAAGCCGATTTATCCACATCATTGATCGTCTTAATATACCAGGGCGTATTGGCATATACCTGAATCGTACGGGTGCTTCCGTCCATCAGGTAACTGTCGTACCTTTGGTATGTGTTTGATATCGGATCAAGATAATTATGTTCGTAATTTTGCGGTACCGCCTCAAACACCGGCTCGTAGATTTCTTTCACGCAACGGATACTGAGGGTGTAATCGCGGGCGATCGAATACAGACCGAACGGGCTGGTGGAGTTATCACTCAAAATCATACTACTTCCATTTAACGGTGCAGCAGAATTGGTCCAGTACCACCCTTCCACGCCTGTAGCGGTCAGTATGCTGGTGCCGGTATGGCGATAGCCTGCATTCGGGAAAAAGAGGCTTGCATTGTTGGCAGGGTTGTAGAATAGTCCGCCTCTATGCGCAAGCGCGTTACCTGCGGCAACAGATGCGCTATCAGTTCCGGTAGGACTGGTAACAATTTGTCTGCGGTCAAAGAAACCATCTGCATAATAACCATATACAAGATTGTTGTTAGTTACCGGATTCAGGTATAGCGACTGCTGAATCTCGGAAATAGCATCGGGAACAGGAGTTGTGATTGCAGCGTTGGTAATGCCATTATTGGGTCGGCGGAAACCCGGAGGACATGTTTCGTACAGGTCAACCAAACGGTTGGGTATAATGCCGCTTGTCCAAAAGCCGACATCGGAGCTACTGAACCAGTTCGACACTACACCGGGCATATAAGCATTATAAGCATAGCGCCGATTCGTTGTATTGGCCCATTGGAATAATGCGCCCGCCTGGGTAGGATAATCGGTAAATATGGCCGGAGGATCGGTTTGACCAATCGACTGTCCGTAAGGGCTTACCGGGGCATCTAAAGTGGCTGCTGTAAGATTATAGGGCGAGAATTTTACTGCCGCGGCGCCTCTGCCGCCATCGCCGGGCCGCATCAGATAATCGGGTTCTTCGCCCTGGCGTATAAAGATACGTTGCGAATGTACGCCATTGTTATAGGTAAGCAATACCATGCCGTAACGTTGCGCGTTGGAGGCAATGGTTCCTGTGAGACCTATGCGGAAGTATATTTCGGGAGTGGTTGCGTCAAGCGTTCCGGAAACAGTGGTTGCGGGCGCCGAACTGCCGACATTGTATGTGCCGCTCTCGAAACCACTATCATTGCCATTAATACCCGGCCCGCCGGGCGTCCACACGCCATTGTCGGGCGAGGATTGTGTGTCGAGCACAATCCAGTTGGCGCTGCTGAGTACGGTGGCTGTCCACAGGCCGTCGGTAGCGGCCAGGTTGCCCGAGGTTGGCCGTGTTATGCGAATCAGACGCTCGCCCCGCTGGTTGTATTTCCAAAAAGCGCCTACATACATGTTCAGAGGCGAAGCAGGTTCATTGCCTCCGGCGCCGGTAATATCTACTGCAGCGCTTGTGATTGTACTGCAATCGTTGGAAGCGGTTACCCTGTACCGGGTTACACCCTCATACATGGCGGGGGCATTGTAGGTTGTGCCGGTTGCGCCCGTGTATATCCACGTCGTACCGCCGTCTACGGAAAATTCCCACTGATAGATAAGGTCGGTTGCACCGCCCGGAGTGGGTGTTGCCGTCAGCGCTACCGTATTGCCCACGGTGGCGCTTCCCGAAGAGGGGGATAGCGAAACGGAAGACGCTGCAACACACTCATAAGTTACACAGCGGACGGTGTAACCGTAGCTCAGCTCTTGCAAATACGGCTGCGCCACAGCGCTGTTAATGCGAAACAACCACCCACCACCTGTTATAACAGCCGAACTTGACCAATAGTTTCCATCGAAACCCGTATTGCGAAGGCTGCCGGGTTCAAGACCGGAGTCGTCAGTAGTATAACGCCTGCCTGCAGCAGGGAAGAATAACGATTCATTTGTATACGGATTGTAGAACAACCGGCCTATATAAGCAATATGGGCATTATTAGGGGATACGACAGCCCTGGATGCACCGGAGATGCTATTACCAATTTGTCTGCGGTCAAAGAATCCGTCGGCGTAATAACCCCAAATAGAATTATCGGTATTGTTGTCCGTGCCATTCTGCGGATTTAACCACAACGACTGCCGCATCTCGGAATTGGCAATATTATTGCCGGAAGGTACGCCGGCGGACTCCGATCCGTCATTGGGGCGACGGTAACCGGGAGGACAGGTTTCGTTGGTAGCCTTAAGCATATCCCAATAAACGGTAAATGAACCGTTGTGCGGCCATGGCGTCGGGGCTATCGGATTTGAGAATATAAAAGGATCCCATGCATAACGGAAGTAAACATCATCTTTCCACTGGAAATAAGCGCCTGCCTGTGAGGGATAATCGGTCAGTTTGCTTGGGTTTACCGGCAAAGCAGTTCCCCGCATATCAACCGCAGCATTCAGCATTGTAGCGGTCAGGTTATAAGGCGAAAACCTTGCAGCATCGGGACGGCTCGCAATCCCTAAGCCTGTATCTGTCGTACGCATCAGGTAGTCGGGTCCTTCGCCCTGTCGTATAAAGATGCGTTGCCGTAGGGTATTGCCTGCGTAGGTTAGCAGCACCACGCCGTAGCGGTGGTCTGTCGGGTTGCTTAGTGTATTCTTCAATCCGATACGGAAATAAATCTCCGGCGTGGAAGTGTCCATCACGCCATTGACATAGACATCATTGCCGGGTAAATAGTGAGCGGTTTCAAAGCCTCCGTCGTTGCCGCTTAATGCCGGGCCGGTTGATGTCCAAACGTTGTTGTCGGAACTCCGGATGGTATCAAGCACAATCCAGTCGGCGCCTTTTACCACAGTGGCCGACCATACGCCGTCGGCAACGTCGGTAGAGGGACGTACCATGCGGATTAACCGTTCGCCTTTCTGGTCATGCTTCCAAAATGCGCCGACATAAGGGATAAAGCCTGCCGGAGGAGGATCGTCATCCAAAGTCAAAGCATCTCCGAGTTTGATCGTGAGTTCGTATTCGTATCCGCCTTTCAATTGACGGGCAAAGGTGGCAACCAAATCATCGTATGAAGGTTGGGCGGCGCCGGTGATGGACACCGAGCCTACTTTGATAACTGTGCCCTGAGATTCGCCCGTGTAAACGATGCGGGGGGCGGACGACTTCGTCAACGCAGCGCCGGGAGAAAAGGCAAACAACTGGTCTATAGCCGTATTAGGAGTCAACTTTCCCGAATCGATAGTCATGGTTGCGTCGTAGCCCGACATCTTGACATCCGTTAGCGCGGTAATATTGGTCGCACTTGTGGCATGAACGGTGACTTTTGAAAAAAGATGCCTCAGATTGATAGTC
>Ga0082212_10003657_pt1 | contig 21704 bp, 13 predicted proteins | sample TergutNt197P3_FD_71548 | JGI IMG/M metagenome (GOLD analysis project Ga0082212, IMG submission 71548) | Neocapritermes taracua P3 segment gut microbial communities from Petit-Saut dam, French Guiana - Nt197 P3 | ecosystem: Host-associated > Arthropoda: Insects > Digestive system > Gut ... | reverse complement strand
GACGAAGGTCGTCGAACAGGTAAACCTTGATACCGTTTGCCGTAAAAACGTCAGCCGCAATCTCGGCAAACGCCCTGCTGTTGTTCCGGCAGTCGTAACCGATAACAACTTTTATTTCAGGCAGGCCTGCAAACTCCCTGTTTAAATAATTCGACAACCCCTGCGTTGCTGCTCCTACTGTATATTTATTCATGCGGTTTGTTCCCACGCCCATGATGCCGCGTAATCCGCCTGTTCCAAATTCGAGATCCTTGTAAAACGATTCGATCAATTCGGTCGGATCGTCAGCGTTGAGTAAAACCTGTACATGATGGCGCGTATTTTCATCATAATCATTGCAAAGCCATACTTCCGCTTTTTTTCTAACCTCAATCATTAATTCATTCTGTTCCATTTTTATCTGTCATTTAAAAAATTACCATGTAAAATAATTTTCATATTCCGCTATATTTCCACACCGGTCGGTAACGGTGAGTTTCAATTGGTGGTCGCCCGGTTGAAGCCGCCCGCTATCGAAGATATAGGTCAGCAACGCATTTTTACTGTCGTACTCAAAAAGTGCATATGCGCCGTCAATCTCGCCGCGAAAATATGAAATACCGCTCAGGTCGTCGGATATCCGGAAACTGATTTTCTTTTTTGCACGCCATCTGGCTGGTTCTAATGGCGTGATCTTCGGCGGATTGACATCGTGCGCGACCGTATAAACGCCCAGTTCGCCAACTTCCGCATCTATCCATCCGTCACGAAAGACACCCCCGATCCATGTTATTCTGCCATTTGATCCTGCTATTTGTACAATACCGTACTGACGCGTATCGATGTCTGCCGAAGCGCTGTCTATGAATATGGATAACTGTGCCGGATAATGTAAAGGAACAGGCGACGGACGAAAGGCATGTACCGGCATATCAAACCGACCGTCAACGGAAACTTGATAACGCAAATACAGATTGTTATACAGGCTATTGCGCTGGAAAGACATACGGATGCCTTTCGCGCTGAACATGTTGTAATCATACCAACGGAGAAGTTTCGTTCCGGCGGTATCCTGCGGAACGATGTCCTGCCGTTTTCCTTGAATCTTTACGGATACTTTACATGCGTTTCCATATAGATCGGTCAAAGTGATGATCGCTTCGTAAATGCGTTCTTCATTGATGTTTATGATGCCGGCATGGCGGCTTGCGATGAACCGGGCGTTGTTTCCCGGCTCGACAAAAGTTTTCATGTAAAAAGACCGGCTCGCCGACCATTCATCATAATCCGTATAACTGTTTATGTATTTAGATTCTTCGGGCAGTAAACGGTCAAGATAACTCCTGAATATCTCAATGCTGTCGACGGTGAGCAGTATGTCTTTTACGCCATACGAAAAACCTGTTCCATTCATACGGTCGACAGCCCTTATCCCCAAGCCTGTTTGACCCCATGCTTCGATTGGCTCATTCACAACCGGCTGCCCGGCGGCGTTCAGTTTGAACGTAATATCCTGTTTGTGGGGATTTCCGTTAACCATCCCCTTTCCTTCGACCGGATAGATTCTCAGTCCGTGTATCAGCGGTTTTTGCGTATCCGGTATTTTCGACCGGTAAAATGTCAAAGGGTCGACCAGCTCGTTTGTCCGCCTGTCGCGCACTTCAAAATGAAGATGCGGACCGCCCGAACTGCCCGAGTTCCCGCTAAAACCGACGATGTCACCCTGTTTTACGGGGAGGACATCCGGATCAAACGGGATGTCAACCGAAAAACTTTCGTTTTCATATTGTTTCTTTTTCACCATGTCGGCAAGGTAAGGCGTAAACCGTTGCATATGACCGTATACCGTCAAAAGACTGTCGGCGGGATGGGTGACATATACGGCAAGTCCATATCCACCCGGACTGACGGAAACACGCGAAATATATCCATCCAGCACGGCATACAAAGCATGTCCTTCGCTGGATTGAGTACGTAAATCTATCCCTGCATGAAAGTGACCGGCACGCAAATCGCCGAATCCACCCGACAGTTGTAAGGGTAAACCAAGCGGACTGCCTAATTGTTGCGCTACTGTCAGTACAGACGCAGTGATGAAAATAAAGACAATAAAAGTAAATTTCTTCATAACTTGATATTTACCGGTTTGCAAAGGTAACATAAGGCGGCTGAAAAACAAAATTTTGTCTTTTCGAAGGGATTAAAAAATCCGCCACGACAGGCAGGTGGTCGCTATATCCGTTCTTATAGATCGGTCCGTTATAAACGCGAAGCGGACTTTGTTCGCCGCGGTTATTTTTTTTGGTCAGCAGGAAGTCGGCTGCAAATATTTGCGGACTGCCTGCTTTCAGATACCTGTTCCAGTTGGCGCTGATCATCATCTGGTCTAATTGCGACCATTCGTTTTGAAACTTGTGCGAACCGTGAAAATTCAGTTTTCCGGGGTCACCAAACAGATTGATCAGGCTGTACCTGTTATCGGGGCTTTTGATGAGCGTTTGAATGTTTTTATCGGGAGGCGTATCGTTGAAATCGCCCATGATGAGTATATTCGATTCGGAGTTTATGTGATAGATGGAATCGCACAGTTTTCTTACAAATTTTGCGGCGTCCATGCGGTCGGGTTCGGTTTCCTTTTCGCCGCCCGAACGCGAAGGGAAGTGACAGACAAAAACATCGAGTCTTTCGCCATTGATAATCTCTCCCCAGACATGCAGGATATCGCGCGATCGTTTTCGCTTGTTGGTAAAGGGGATACGCTCCGACGAATGACCAAGATACCTGAACTTGTCGCGCTGATACATAAGCGCGACATTGATTCCGCGAATATCGTTCCCCGTTGTAATGCAATAGTTGTAATATTGTTCGCGAAGCGGCGTGCGGTTGAGGAGGTGAATCATTACGGTATCGTTCTCGACTTCGCACAGTCCGCATAACGCCGGCGTTTCCCATTCGCCGATGGCACTGATGACCTGTGCCGTCTTTCGTAAATGACTGTAATAGCGTGCGTTAGTCCAGCGCATCCTCCCTTCCGGAAGAAAATCGTTATCGTTTTTATGCGGATCGTCGTAGGTGTCGAACAGGTTCTCAACGTTGTAGAACATCACGCGAAACTTCTGCAGGTTATCATTTGCCTGTTCGCTGAAACCGTTTGATTGCAAGGGCTTTTCAAAAACTGTTTGCTTCTTGTTATGCCTGCTTTGCAAAGTCAGCGAGTAACCTGACAGCAGAACAAGAAACAGTACACCGGTTATTATCCTGAGATATCGCATTACGTTACGCCCGAAGGTACTGTGATAAGGTTGACGGCGTTTCATTTTTCATCGTTTTCTTGCGACACATATTCGTAGGCGCCAATTGATGGACCAAACTCGGTTGTCAGCCGGTCGATGCCGTAACGATCCGTCGGAAATTGTTCGGAAATGATCCGATCGGCTTTTCCGATACCCAATGATTCGTCCGCCAACCGGAAATCGTATATATAATCGTAATTATCTTCTTCATTTTTGCCGTCGCTTTTGAAATACTTTGTGTTCGCGACTTTAGGATTTTCAACAAACAGCACTTCCTTAAATCTGTCATTATCAATATTTTTCGTTTTGACGACACAATGATTGAATCGATAATTGAACTGTTCGTCGTTACCGTCAATAAATTCACTGTCGGTCGAAAACATAATTTCACCGTGATATCGCCGTGTTGTATCCGGCGGGAGGTTTCCGTCGATGATGCAGTTATCAAAAAACGCTTGTAACAAAGGGTACGGGTGAAGGTCTTCTTCTCCGTTGTTTTCGTCAGGATAAATGACATGATCGCCAAGGGTTAGTGCCTGTATGAACCGGATTGAATTATGACTCATCATTGCCGGTTGCATGTAATTAGCCATTGTACAATGCGCAAACTGATATTTTCCGCCCAATAGCATGACAAGGTATTCACTGGCATTGCTAAATTCCGTGTTGGAAGCTTCGATATGGCAGTTGACAGCGCTCAATACATTTCCGTCCATATTCGTGATTTGCGATTGGCGGATGTCGATTTTCTTCCTGTCAGGCGTCGACTCCTCAAATGTCAACCCCGAAATACCGTTACGTATCAGTGTATAATTCAGTTCATTATCGAAACTTGATGCGCCGAAGTACAGTCCGTCCCATTGAGCGGAAATCTGATCATACGACAAAGTTGTTGAAAAGTTATTTAGCCTGTCGGCGCGGAACACGACCGGTTCGTTTTGCGTTCCGTATGTTTTCAGCGTTCCGTCAATCAGCCATTTTGCACCCTTGTGCATATAAAAAGACGTCCCCTGCGTTACCTCGACAGTTACGCCGTCGGGTACGTAAAGACTATCGTACACAAGGTATGGGCGATCGGCGGTAAGCACTGTGTCGCCTGCAAAAATCGTTCCGCCTTTCAGGATATACGCATTTTGTCCGTATGCTTCCAATAACACATGCTGGGAGCGTCCGTTTGTAACAAACACGACCGAATCGTACAGGACGAAAGGCGAATTTTCGTCATTCGGATTGACCGTCACCTCAACGGCAACATACAAACTGTCGTTTTTCCAGATTGGAATATTGGTGAAAGAATCGCCTTTGCGACCATCCACATTGATTCGGAATCCGTTCCGTCCACCGCCTGCGAGGACGATTCTTTCAATTTTCAACGCTTCGCTGTTCCGGTTATAAATCATGAAGTAGCCGGTTGTGGAGCCAACTGTCGTAAATACGGTATCAAACGACAAGGTATCAGTCGAAAACGCTAACAGATGATTAGGACTTACCGAGTAATCATTTATATCGTTACAACCGGTAATCCCTGCAATCAACAAACCTGTTATCCAAACTATGAAGCCTTTTATCTTCATAACATCAATATTTATTTAATAACGCACATCACGTACAATTATTTTTCATTTTTCAAATAATTTCATATTTTTGTCGTGTGATAAAATAATACTTTTATCTTTTCAGTTACTTATATAGTTGATTTAAGAACATTTACACATTATTTTTACATGGCAGAGTACATAGTGGCATTAGATGCCGGGACAACAAGTTCCAGAGCGATTGTTTTTAACCGGAAGGGCGAGAGTTGCGCGATCGCCCAGAAAGAGTTCACGCAAATTTTCCCGCAAAGCGGATGGGTTGAGCATGATCCCCGCGAAATATGGTCGTCACAGGCGGCGGTAGTTGCCGAAGCCATCACGAAATTGGGGATTAACGGAACCGACATTGCCGGAATCGGAATCACCAACCAGCGTGAAACGACGATTGTCTGGGACAGGAAAACCGGAGAGCCTGTCTATAATGCCATCGTCTGGCAAGACCGTAGAACATCGGAATATTGCGATAACCTGAAAAATGACGGACTCCTACCCGTTATCAAAAATAAAACCGGACTGATCGTAGATGCGTATTTCAGCGCCACCAAAATAAAGTGGATACTTGACAATGTTCCCAACGCAAGGACGAAAGCGGAGAAAGGCGAACTGGCTTTCGGGACGGTCGATTCCTGGCTTATGTGGCAACTGACGCGCGGCGAAATTCATGCCACGGACGTATCGAACGCCTCCAGAACCATGCTCTTCAACATACACACCCTGCAATGGGACGACGACCTGCTCCGGTTGTTCAATATCCCCGCTTCAATCATGCCCTGTGTACGCGAATCAAGCGAACTGTACGGACACACGACGACGACACTTTTTGCGTCAAAAATACCGATTGCGGGAATCGCCGGCGACCAGCAAGCGGCGCTCTTCGGACAGATGTGTATCGAAAAAGGGATGGTGAAAAACACGTATGGCACGGGATGCTTCATCCTGATGAATACAGGGGAACAGCCGGTCGCCTCAAAAAACAATTTAGTCACAACGGTTGCCTGGAAAGTCGGAGGTATCACGAGTTATGCGCTGGAAGGCAGTATTTTTGTGGCAGGCGCCATCGTACAATGGCTTCGCGACGGTTTGAATATCATCCGCTCATCGTCGGAAATCGAAGCATTAGCCATGCAAGTTCCCGATTCCGGCGATGTCTATTTTGTTCCGGCATTGACCGGATTGGGGGCGCCTTACTGGGATCAATATGCACGGGGAACCATCGCAGGTATTTCCAGGGGAACCACCGCCGCTCATATCGCACGTGCTGCCATCGAAGGAATAGCTTTTCAGACCATGGATGTGATTAATGCCATGATTCTGGACGCAGGCGTCGGATTGAAAGAATTACGCGTCGACGGTGGCGCTTCAAAAAATGACCTACTCATGCAATTCCAGTCGAATGTGCTGGGTCAAACGGTTATCCGTCCGCAAACCACAGAGACAACGGCGCTTGGAGCTGCCTATCTTGCCGGATTGGCGACAGGTTACTGGGAAAATATCGATGAGATAAAAAAACAATGGTCGGTTGACAGGATATTCGAGCCTGACCCGGAAACAGATATGCATCTGGCAAAAAGGAAATGGGCTGACGCCGTACATCGTGCTCAGTCCTGGATGAAGTAGTTGAATATTAATTGTAAAAATAATGGGAAAAGACATTTTATTTGAATTTATCGGCACAGCCATGCTTCTCTTGTTTGGCGTCGGCGTATGTGCGAACGTGAGTCTGAAAAACACAAAAGGGCACAATGCCGGCTGGGTCGTAATCACTTTCGGTTGGGGTTTGGCCGTATTTATTGCTGCTTTTATTGCTGCTCCTTATTCGGGTGCTCATCTAAACCCTGCCGTAACAATCGGGCTGGCAATCGCAGGAACTTTTAAAGGTAATATCATCGGGTATATCATTGCCCAGTTTTTAGGCGCTTGCCTGGGCGCTTGCCTCGCTTTTATATTGTATAAGCCACATTACGACGCGGAAGAAAACCCGGATGTAAAGTTGGGAACCTTTTGTACGGCTCCTGCTATCAAGTCTAGTTTCTACAATTTCTTAAGTGAAGTAATCGGAACGTTTGTGTTGATTTTTGCATTATTAATGGTATCAGGCGCTGAAATTGCCGGCCCGCTACCTGTTGGTCTTTTGATTGTTGCCATTGGTATGGCGTTGGGAGGGACAACAGGATACGCGATTAACCCGGCGCGTGATTTAGGCCCCCGCTTCGCCCATTTCATTTTACCGGTTAAAAATAAACGCGACAGCAACTGGAGCTATTCGTGGATACCTATCGTTGCGCCCATTGTTGGATGTGTCCTGGCAGCGTTGTTATATTTAGTTGTCAAATAAGAAAAAGGCACGCAAGATCTTGCGTGCCTTTTTCTTATTTGATGTTTTTCAAGATATCAAGCAAATGTTGCCACCACATGTCTACAGTCTTAATTTCGAGGCGTTCGTCGGGCGAATGTACATTTTGCAAGGTGGGACCAAACGAAATCATGTCTAATTGCGGATATTTTTCAAGGAACAATCCACATTCAAGACCTGCGTGAATAGCCTTTATCCTGGCTTCTTTGCCGAACAACCTCCGGTAACTTTCCAGCGCCACCTTTAATATCCCGGAATCCGGATTCGGCGCCCAGCCCGGATAGCCATCTCCTTGCTCCACCTTAGCGCCTGCCAGACGGAATACGGATGCAACCTGATCGGCAACGGCGTTTTTCTTCGATTCGATGGAACTCCGCTGGCTGGTGACGACGATAATTTTCGTAGTACCTTCCATTTTGATGGAAGCAAGGTTGGTCGATGTTTCCACAAGTCCTTCCACCTCGTGGCTCATACATTTTACGCCATGCGGACAGGCAAGTAAGGAAAAGACAAGTTTTTCTTTCAGCGCTCTACGCAAACATTTTTTAGGTGTGTCGGCCGTCTCCATGGTTATTCTCACATTGGGGTCAACCCGTTTCAGTTCATTTTCAACATCGGCTGCGAAATGATTCAACATCACGCGTATCGATTCCTGATATTTCGATGCCGTACCGATGACGGCATATGCTTCGCGTGCGATGGCGTTATGCTGGTTTCCACCCTGTATTTCCACTAAGCAGAAAGGATGTTTTTCCTGTATCTGATACAGCAGGCGAGCGAGTAGTTTATTCGCATTGCCAAGCCCCTTGTGAATATCGCATCCCGAATGACCTCCGTTAAGTCCGGCGACGGTGATGCGAAAATACCTGAAAGTCTGTGGAGCCGGGATAGCCTTGTATGTAAAGGTAGCGGTGGTACCTTTGCCCCCTGCACAACCGATAAACATCTCACCTTCATCTTCGCTATCCAGATTAAGCAGGATGTCACCGGTGACAAACCCTTTTTTGAGCGCATTCGCACCTGTCAGTCCGGTTTCCTCATCGACGGTAAACAGACATTCGACGGGTCCGTGTTCGATCCCGTCGGAGGTGATCACAGCCAGGGCGGCGGCAATCCCGATTCCGTTGTCTGCGCCGAGCGTGGTGCCGGCAGCATGCATCCATTCGCCGTCGACGACCGTTTGGATCGGGTCTTTGTCAAAATCAAAGTCCACCTCATTGTTTTTTTCACAAACCATATCCAGATGAGCCTGCAAAACGACTGTCGGCAATGCTTCGTATCCCTTCGTTGCGGGCTTGGATAAGAGCAGGTTACCTACTTTGTCCTTTTTGATGGCGATCTGATGTTGTGCGGCAACGTCTTCGATGTACCTGATGATCATCCCTTCATTTTTGGAAGGACGCGGCGTCTGCGTGATCTCATGGAAATAATTCCATACCGTTTTTGGTTCTAAATCTTTAATTGTCATGGTCATTTATATTTTATTTTGAATAATTGACTGTTAAATATATTTAAACTATGCTGTTAATCTTGAAAAATTTATAATTTATTGTTTATTAAATAGCGTGTAATATTAAAACGCTTATCTTTGCGTCCGCAAATATATAAAAAATGCTTGAAGTTATCACCCTAAGTGTAATAATACTTTTTATTTGTCTTACGCTATTGTGTGTAAAGATTATTATCAGGAAAAACGGAAAGTTTCCGCATGTACATGTGGGGGGTAATACGGAATTACAAAAAAAAGGCATCAGATGTGCACAGGCACAGGACTTTGAAGCAGGTACACAGTTGAGTCTTTTCGACAGAATGTCTAAATAAGAATAAGTAAATTATTAATGATATTATATTGAATATGAAAGAAAAAATACATTATGCGATCGAAGCGGCGCTTGTTGTTGCCGTCATTATTTTGTTTGTACTCCACTTTTCTTCAGGGAGTAAAAAACCGGCGAATATAAGTATTGCCGATATGGATATTGAAAATGTTTCGGCAATCATGCCGATAGCATGTGTCGATATTGATTCTCTAATGTCGACATATACCTATATGCTCGATGTGAACGAGCGAATAGCAAGAAAGTATGAAAATTCACAGGCAATGCTGACCGAAGAGGCGCGTAAATTTCAGGTTGAACAAAATGAGTTTCAGCGTAAGTATGAAACAAATTCATTCCTTACAAAAGAAAGGGCGGAAGCCGAATACCAGCGTCTTTTAAAAAAACAGGAAACATTGCAGCAACTGGATGCCAAGTTGTCACAAGAATTGGATGAGGAACGATTCAGTTTGCAAAGCGCTTTGCGTCAAACAATTTACACGCAAGTGGCTGAATACAACAAAGACAAAGGTTACCAACTCATTTATGGTAAAGCTAATGATAACATCCTGTTTGCCAATGAGATTTACAATATTACAACCGAAGTGATTGAATTTCTCAACTTGAAATACGCAGAATCGCCAGCATTAAAAGCAAACGAGTAGGCGCTTTTGACTTGATTACGAATCATTTTATCGCGAGCACAGCGAGCCAAAAATACAATATTTACATTGCTTGGCTACGGATGTCTGTGTAAAGGGTTTGTCAGGATCGAACAGGTTGTTCAGACAGGTTCGTAAACTGTCTTCAAATAAAGGATACTCGTCCCCGAAATGGTCAATCACCCTTTTTTCTTTTTCAACGATCTGATACACAGTAGATTCAAAAGTGCTTTGCCTGAAAAGGTTATTCGCGTAATAAACAGCGGGTTGTATTTGTTTTTCCCCTGTTTCCAAAGCAAACTCCCAGGCATACAGAAAAATCTGCATGATGGCTTTCTTACGGTCTTTTTCTGCAATGTCAAACAGGTTTTCCATGGATGAGAAAGTCAACGCCGACGGTTTGCCGCTTTTGTAATCAACGATACGCCATGTACCGTTAACGCGGTCGATCCGGTCGATAAAGCCTTTGATTCGAATCATCCGGCCATCTGTAATTTTTAACGTTCGATGAAACAGTTTTTCTGAACCGGTGTATTGAAAAGGTGTAAGCGAACGGTCGTGTTCGAGTATTTTGCAAGCGTATTTACGAATCATTTCGCCGTAAAGAAAAGATTGCCCCGTGAGCGGACGCGGTTCGTCCGAATGAAAATAATGCCCGGCAAAAGCCAATTGTATCAATTCGGTCATGTTCTTCTCCTGCACTACTGATTTCAATAAATCGGCTGTAACGGTTTTTCCGCAGAAAGGTTTGAATGCCAATTCCATGACACGATGGAGCAACGTGCCGAACATATCGTGCCGAAGCGTTTCGCTGACCATTTTTTCTTCGTCAATGCCTTTGATAGCCGTAAAGTAGAATTTGACCGGGCAATCAATATAGGTGTTGATTGCGCTGGCCGACAGGCTTTTTTCGGTTTCATAAAGCGCCAGCGAGCGCATGATTTCGTCGTCTTTGTCAACCCGGAATGGTTCTGCCCGCGACGATGAAATGTTGTAAACGGCTAATGCCTGCCTGACGGGTGTCTTGTAATGGTATTGCAACTGATGTATAAACCGGCTCGGTTCGCCGCTTTGCAGTCCGTCGGTACGCGTATCGTAAAGCATGACTACACGTTGTGCGCGGTGAATCATCCGATAAAAATGATACGCCCGGATACTGTCCTGATGTTCAGGTACAGGTAATCCGAATCCGTGACGTAGATGGTAGGGAATGAAAGAACTGTTTATGCTCTTTGCCGGAAATACGCCTTCATTCACCGACAGGATGATGATATTGTCGAAATCAAGAACGCGGGTTTCGAGGACGCCCATCACCTGCAGACCCGACAACGGTTCGCCATGAAAAGGAATCTTGATGAAATCCGTCATTTGCTTCAATAGCCGGAAAAAAGTCTCGGTCGACATGACGGTTTGCGTTTCACGAATCATCTCGCGCATACGGTTGACGATCGTGTAATAATGGTATATAAACTCACATTCAAGAGCAAACATATGGATGGGGGCTTCATTATTTTCCGATTCTTCCGCAAACGCGCCCGCATCACTTTCGGGTATGGATAGCTTGATGTTCAATTCTTTAAGGATATCAATCAGGTAACCGGACAGTTCTATTGCGCTTACGGGAGCCGTAAACAAGATTTTCAGGAAAGGCGTCGTGCACAGGCTCGATTCAGGGATATAGACCTGATTACGGGTGGTGATGTCCTGCACGATGGAGGCAGCCTCCTCCGGACATACCGACGAAACATAAGCATGTTGTAAAACGGCCTTCACATCGCTGTGATAATACAGCGTTTCATGTTGTATCTTTCGTTGCGTCTTCTGCAGCGACTGCAGGCAGTCCATCAGCGAGGCAACCAGCGTCCCCGACAGCGGATAGCCTAACGTTACATTAATTTGAGAAACATATTCCGGAATCGAATGGAGCACAGGTATCAGCAGTTGTTCGTCGGGAAGCACAATTGCTGTTTGCAGCGCTTTCCGGGAAGTTGTCATTAATACTTTCTCCGGCAGGATTCCTTTGGCGCTATCTGCAAGTATCGGGTAGAGTTGTTTGGCTTGTCCGATATGCGAAGGGATGCCGATGAGTTCAAACTGTGTATCGACAGTATCTTCTTCGGGCAAGGGGTAAGCCGATGGAAACATGCTGATGTTGTCTTTCATAAAAAAAGAAGCCTTGTTGGCACCGTCACATACTTTTTCGGATGCATAATCCCAGTAAAAATCGGCAACATGGTTTTCCTTGAGGAGTTTTAGCAGTTCGCGTTCAGATTTGGTCAACGCGTTAAGCCCGACGAAAACTATTTTTTCATAAGGCAATATGTTCGTTACAGCAATTTTTTCAAAGCTCTCAACGACCTCGCGGTATATCTTTCCTTCGGTTGCAATACCTTCTGCAATAAGCGTTTTGTGCAATTCCTTGTAGATTGGGTAAAGCAGTTCCCAGACATGCAGGAAAAATTGCCTGTTCCGGTCGGCGCTTTCCGGCTGCAATGTTGAACTGAACGAATGACCGCTTTCCGGCTGGAAGGTCGACCAGAACGAGCGTATCGACTGAACCTGCGACGGTTGTAAAAACGAAAAATCCTTTTCGATGCTCATCAAGTCGGTTACATTCGTAAACAACTGTCTTGCATCAACTAAATATTTATCAATTTCATCGAAATCGTTTAACAGCATTTTCCCCCAGTATACAAAATCATCAAACGTCTCTGCAAGCCCGCTTTGCCGGATATAGATATGATATAGAATGAAAAGCGCCTTGACCGGATCAACAGGCTGTTTCGGATTAAGTTTACGGAACAGCTCGTCGATCGTCAGTATGGTTGGCGAAAATATCGGCTTCGACGCCGTTTCCGACAGGTATTTACGGAAAAAGACGCCCGAACGCCTGTTGGGAAATACAAACGCTAACCGGTGTATGTCGGCGCCATGTTTGTCATGGAACAGTTCGGCTATTTGCTTTAAAAACGGTTTCATTTGATTTTTATTTTTTTTCGTTTCGGGATGATCAACCTTCTCTTGATGAGAAAGACAGGCAGGAAGAGGAAGATGCCGGCAAGCGACATGATCAGACCGCCAATCGTGCCGGCGGCAAGCGGAAACCAGAACGATTCCTTGTCCAATCCGACCATGAAGGGGATGAAACCGAGGATGGTGGAGGTGATGGTGAGGAAAACAGGTATGATCTTTATGTTCCAGGATTTGATGTACGCTCGAACGGGATTCGTCAGCGGCTTGCGCCGCAGTATCCGGTTGTATTCGTTTATAAGATAAATGCTTGCATTGACCGTGATACCGCACAGCAGTACAAAAGCGGCAAACCCGCCATGGTCGAAGTTCAACTTGAACGCGTAAAAGGTCATGAAAACCCCAATATAGGAGACAGGTATGACAAAGATAATGGCAAGCGGCTGTTTAAGCGAATTGAACAGAATGGATGTCATGAAGAAGATAATCAGGATGATCACGCCGAGCAGCAGGTATGGCTTGCTGTTTTGTCCCCAGTTGTAACCATACCTTTCGCTTTGCGCCGAATAGCCGAGTGGGAGTTCCCTGTTGAATTTTTCCAGTTCCTCCTCAAGGATTTTGTTACCCTGCTGGTAAGCGCCGACATAATCGTACTGCAGACAAAGGACATATTGTTGCTGTTCCTTCACGATTTTCTGAGGTGTCTGCCCTTTTTCGATGGTAGCGAGTTCGCCTATCTTGTAATATTTGCCGTTCATCGACCGGCTCATGTTCGACAGACTCCACAAGTCGTACAGACGGCTTTGCTTCGACGACATTTTGATGTCTTCCATCTGTTCGTCGCCGCGTATGCTTCCGATATACTGATTGCGCCGGAATACGGGAGACAAAGAAGCATACAACTCGCCCGGACGAATATTTTCGGCAGCCATCCGTTGTTTGTCGAGGCTGAATAAATATTCGACATAATCATCCTTGTACCATGAAAATTCCGAATTGATAAAAACATCCCGGATACGCCGGGTTCTGGCAAGCAGGCGGTCGCGGAACGCATTGGCATACAAATAGAGGTCGTCGTAATTGTAACCGTTTAGTTTCACCCGCATGTTCCCTGCTGTATCGCGAATGTCGTTGCTGAAATAATTCTGGTCCTGCAATCCCGTCACCGTCCAGCTTCCGCCACCCAACTTTATCGCTTTTGAAATCACATCGTTCTTAAGTTGATAGGGGAATCCGGTTTTTTCGGCATTACCCGTGAAGTACACCTGGATATTTGCCCGTAAAGGCGAAACGCTTGTCTGGAACTGACGTATCTCCTTGAATTGCGTTAAATAGCTCTCCATCTGCTGAACAAGGAAATTGATCTGCTGTAAAGTGGAGCCGTTGGGCATGGTTGCCGTGATATAAACGACCAGTTCATTCCTGTTGCGTGAATAATAACTGCCGTTATACACTTTCTGTACAAAGAGTCGCAACGTACCGCCGAGCGATTTTTCGATGACCGGACGCACCTTGTCCTTGAAACCTGATGAGGCAACGATTTTGTTATAACGCTCAGCCCATTTGTTATCGCTGTCGATCTTGTCGGGCAACATGAATACCGGAAGACCGAAAGCCACCACCAACAGGACGATGACAATTGCCCGACGCCGCACCAGGAACCTGATTGTCCTTAAATAAAACCGGTTAAAATAGACCGCCGTTCTTTTGGGTGTATAATGAAAGCGCCTGAAACGGAAGCGTATCACTTTCCTTTTGACTTTCATCTTTTCGATCGTAGCCGGCACGAAGAACAGCGAAACGGTTAGCGAAACCGTCAGATTGATCATTACCACCGCCGCAAAATCCTGCAGGTCCAGCCGGAGGTTTTCATCTAAGAAAAAAATCATGGCGAGCGCGCCGACAGTCGTAAAGGTGGCGGCAAGTATCGAAAGGAACGCTTTCCGGTCGCGGTTGCGCAGGTAGTGGTCGGACATGATGATCGTGTTGTCGATCACGAGGCTCAGGGAGATGGTGATGCCTGCAAGCGAATAGAGTTGTATCTCCAGTCCCAGAAAATAGTAACAGATAAAGGCGATGGATATGTTGAAGTACAGGCTTAGCACAATAAGTAACAGGTAACGCGCGTTGAAAGTGGTCAGAAACACAAAGACCAGCAGGATAAGTATCGTGAAAACAGTCCGGATATAGATCTTGTTCAACTCTTTATTAATACGTTCGGTCGCATCGTAATTGACATGCATTTCATATCCTTTCGGTAACATCTGCCTGATTCGTGCTACTTCCTCCCTGATGGCTTTACTGAGACGCAGCTGGTTGGCATTTTCGGTAGCCGAAATCGACAGGTAAACGGAGTTTAGCCCGTTGATGCGAAAGTAACTGCTCGGTGGCCGTTCGCGGTAAGTCACGCTGACTAACTGGTCAAGACGAACCATGCGACCCTCCCTGTCCGTCAAAAATATTTCGCTGGCGTGAAATCCTTTACTTTTGCGCCCGTTTTCCGTCGTTATCGACAAACGAATATAACGCTTGTCGATAACATGCTCGATCAACGCCATGCCAAGCGACGTTTTCAGATTGTAATAAGCGCTCACCGCTTCACGTATCTGGTAGTCGGTAATGCCAAGCGCATCCAACTGCATTATATCATATTCAAGCATCCATTCCATTGGCGTAGCGCCGCTGACTTCTATATTGTAAATGTCCGGTAACTGCGCCAGAACGGGCCGGATATTATTTTCGGCATACTCCTGAATGAGTATCGGCGAGACCGTGGCGTTGATATTGTAAATCAGAAACGGTTTTGCAGCCGAAGGGTCGGGACGATTCACGAAGATGGACGGATAGGTGACGCCCTGCGGCAGGCTTTGCCAGGTCTGGCGGATGATTGTCGACGCTTCCAGACGCACCATGTCGAGGGAAGCATGTTTGTCGAGTTCCAGCGTGATACTGCCGGAACCGTTTCCTGAAGTCGAACGGATATTCTTCACACCACCGATTCGCGCCAGCATCGCTTCCAGTTTCGACGTCACTTCCATCTCCACAATGCGTGCCGAGTTGCCCGACATGCCAAAACTGACCGTTAAACTGGCGTAGGTACGCGAAGGAAACAACTTGACCGTTAGCGACGGTATGATCGCCAACCCGACTAACGATATCGCCACAAAAGCAATGATAACCGTAAAGGCTGATACTGTCGACTTCTTTTCCAATATTAATTTCTGATTATTAAATATTTAGCCTCAATCGTATGGATGATTGGCATGTTATATTCGAAATCGAACAGCGTGAGCCTTCGTATGCGGAAATAACTCGACCAGTATCTTTCGAGTGCGTTGATATAATTGCGCCTGGCATCCAACTGGCTCTGATAGGTTCGCGCCAGCGTATTGATATCTCCAACACCAATCAGGAAACGCTGCTGTGTCTTATCGTAAATATAACCGGAAAGCTCATACGCCTCTTCGGCGGAAGCGATCTGTCGTTTCTGGATATCGAAGTCGCTAACCGTCATGAGCACATCTTCTTCGATCTTAATTTCACCCTGATGCGCCGTGATTTCCATCACGCTGAGGCTGTTTTTTGCCATGTTGTACCTGCCCTTTCGTACGCCCCAGTCGACGAGCGGGATGGAAACGCTTAACGAAACGATGTCCTGCCGTAACGGATCGCGGTAAACGCCTGGAAGTGTTCCGGCAACCTGATTAAATCCGATACTTGCCCACAGTGAAGCATTGAACATGGATTCTTTTCGGGTACGGTCGACCTGTTGCCGGCTTTCAAGGATGTTTTGCCGGTATCCCAACAGGTCGGGATTGTTTTCACGTGCTTCGACAAGCGCTTTTTCAGGCGCAATCTCCATCGACTTCGGATAACTTGGAAGCGTCAGTTGTATGTTGGTGTTTTTATCAAGATTTAGGAATGAGGTGAGGGCAAACATGGCGCGGTTGAGGTTTATCTCCGCATCTACCAGCGAATTGGCGGCATTCACGCGGTCTAATTTCAAGGACAGGAAATCGGTCTCGCTGATAGCCGCGATCTTGAAACGTTCGTCCGCCGCCCAGAAGAGCGTATCCGTATTACGCACCTTCTCCTGCGCTATTTTATATTCGTCCTGCGCTTTGGCTAATGCAAAGAAATAGCCGACCGCCAGCTGGGAAATGTTTTCCAACTCGTAGACCAACTGTTTTTTTGCTTTTTCATACTTCAGCGGCTCTATCATCTTTTGCCATTTGAAAAGGTTAAAACCTATCAGGTCCTGCTGATAACCGAACCTGACGGGAACAGATGTGTATTGAGTATAGGTGTTATGTCCGAAGTTACGCAGGTAGTCGAGGTTTGTATTCATAAAGAACGTGCCTCCGAGCAGATCAAAATTCTGCACGATCGACAGTCCGCCGTATGCTTCATACGCCTGTTGCTGGCGGTACACATCGATATCGGCTTCCGAATCGTAGCGTTTGATAAACGAACGGTTATATTGTCCGGGCATCAGGTTCAGCGTGAAACTCGGCAGCCGTCCGGCTTTGAACGAGCGATATTCCCAGTAACGCGCCATGTAATAATTTTTTGACCGGAACGCTTCCAGCGAACTGTCGGCTGCCAGCGCTATCGTCTGGTCGAGTGTAAGTTTGACAGTCTGCTGCGCCTGCGCAACCGTACTGCACATCGCTAAGACCGTAAGAATGAGTAGTCTTGTATTTTGTATCCTGTTTTTAAACATATTAAAATTTTTAAGATTAATACTGCGTTGCAGCGCTGTTCCTGTATATTCTCCAGTAAACAAACGGTACCACGTACAAACTGACAAACATACCGATGATCATAGACGCGATCATGGCTAAGGCAAGCGGCTTCTGTATCTCCGAACCCAAGTCGAAAGTAAACATCATCGGAACCATGGCGATGATCGTGGTCAGCGACGTCATGACGATAGCCCGGAGGCGTCGGCGTCCAGCAGTATGGATGGCTTCCATCAACGGCACGCCATTTTTTCGCAACTCATTGATCATGTCTATCTTCAGTATCGAATCGTTGACGACGATACCGCACGAAACGATAATACCGATGGCGCTCATCAGGTTCAGCGTATAACCGCAAAGCCACAGGCAGACGAGTGCAACGGCTATGTCCAACGGTATCTCAACCAGTAAAATGAGCGGTTGCAGGAAACTTTCGAACTGAGCCGCCAGAATGAAATACATCAGTAACAGTGAAATCATCAATATGATGACTAATTCGTTGAACATCTTCTTATCTGAGAAATAACTGCCTGAAAAACCGACATCCCACGATTTCATCCGCGTTACTTCCTGTTTTGTCTTCCCCATCAACACGTCCACATTGCTTACCGTTTGATAAGCAATCGGGATATATTCGCCGTTCTTGCCTGCTACAATCGTCTTCAACCCTTCGACTGTCGATTGTGTGATGAATGTGTTTAAAGGCATCGAACCGCCTGCCCTTGTACGGATAAGCGACTGATTGATTATATCGTCAATCGTTTTTTCCTCACCTACAATACTAATCGGAAGATATTGCTGATAAGAACGCAGCGTGGCAACCCGGTTATCGCGAAACGCTGTCCGCAGCAACTGGTATACCTCGTTAAAATCTACATTATAAAGCAACAGTTTTTCGCGGTCGATATGGAGGATCGTTTCCTTGTCGAAAGTATTCCCGACGGAGCGTTCGCCGGTCAGTTTTTCCAGTCGCTGTTCGATCGCACGAATCTCCGTTGCTTCGAGTACATGCTGCCGGTTGCGCGGATACAGTTCGGTGATGATGGTTGACTCGCCGGTAATGAATATCTTTTCAAAGACTGTTTCGGGAGGCGCAAACGATGCGACAGCCAGCGGGTATCTGTTCTTTATCCAGTCATTAATATTTCTCTCCGCCTGTTTGGCAAGCGATGTGTTTTCCGTTTTGACATACAACTCGCTTTCGGATGTCGGCATCTGCCGTTCATTGTCCAGTATAAACTGCTGGCGTCCGATAAAAACGGAATGTTCATGCGTCAGCGAATCGATCTCGCGACAGAGTGCATCCATGCGCCGACGGTTTTCGTCCAAATGAATATTCTCGCCCCAGTCGATGTGCGTCAACAGTTCAACCTGCTCGACAGCCGGCATACCCGATTTGGGAATGTAGTTGAACATCAGCACACAAAAAGGTATCGCCCCGATAACGGCAATGGTATTGATGGCCTTATGTGAAAAAGTAAAATCAATCCAACTGTCATACCAGTGGGAAAAAGCCCTGTTACTGCGTTCCTGAAGCCGGTGTATCGTGTCGCCGAAACTGATTTTTTTAAAGTTTACCGTATAGACTAACTTATACAGTACAGGCAGCAGCATGATACCGGTAAAATACGAGACGAGCAACCCGACTGTAACCGAAAAAGCCTCGTCCACAAAGATCGCGCCGACAATACCGCTGAGGAAGATCAGCGGCAGGAAGATGGCAATCGTGGTGAGCATCGAGCTAAGCATCGGCGTGATCACTTCCGTTGTGCCTTTGATACAGGCGTCTTCGATCGATAAGCCCCTTTCGCGGTACTGCGTGATGTTATCGGTAATGATGAGTGAATTGTCGATCATCATCCCAATCGCCAGGATCAGCCCCGATAAGGATATTATATTTAGCGATTTGCCAAAGAAATAAAAAAACTCGAAGCAGATGATCAGCGACACGATCATGCTGATCCCGATGACGGTAGGCGACTTCATGTCGCCGAGGAACAGGAACGCGACGATACAGATCAGGATAAAACCGAGTACAAAGTTCTGCTTGAGGTTCGAGATCGTATAGTCCAGCAGTTCCGTCTGGTTACGGTTTACCGAAAAGTCAATTTCGGGGTAAAGCCGGCGGAAATAGTCTATCGTTTCGTTCAGCGCTTTCTTCAGGTTATCCATGTTCTCCGCCGAATGTTTGATGATGGCGAGCGTCACGGCGCGTTTGCCGTTTACGATGGAGAAGCCGGGTTCGTCTTCGGGAACGATCTGCACCGAGCAGAGGTCTTTCAACTGATAGATGCGGTCTGCCTTACTCAGGTAAATATTACCGATGTCATCGGCGGTACGGAGCAGCGTCGAGAACTTGATGTTGTACTCGTAGTAACCGTCGCGGATGATCATGCTGCCGATGTCGATGTTGTTGCCGGCAATCGCGTTCTCTATCTCCGAGAGTGTGATACCTGCTATTTCGAGTTTGTTCATCTCCGGCAGCACCCGTACTTCGCTCGCAACGATCCCTGTCGCGTCCACCATCGTCACTTCGGGCAGCTGTTCGATACGCCGTTTGATGACCGTTTCGGCAAACTCGCTCATTTCGAGGAATTGTCCGGTCTTTGAAGCGCCATATTTCTCATCGTCTTTCAGCGTCAGGTTCAGGTAGAAGACAGGGATATCCGTTGCGCTTGCCTTGATGACGCGCGGACGTGCGAAGCCGGACGGCATGTTACCCATGGCGGCGTCAATTTTTTCATTCACCTCAATGAAAGCAAGATTTGTATTCGTACCATGTTCGAACCGCAGGTTCAACTGCGCACTCCCGTCGCGTGTTTCGCTCCTTATATCCTGCAGGTTCGTCACCTGCATCAACTGTCGGCGGATCAGGCCGACGGCAGTAGTCTCCAGTTCGCGCGCCGAACTGCCCGGCATCGAAACCTGCACGGTAATATTCGGAATCGGAATGTCGGGCAACAGTGACACCGGTAACGTGAAATACGTTATCATTCCGATGATCGTGATTGCCAGGAACGCCATCAACACCGCAATCGGCCGCTGTATTAAAAACTTTACCACTATTCTCCAATCCTCTCTTCAAGTTTCACATTCGTACCGTCCGCCAGGTGCTCGTTACCGCTGACGATGACCTCATCACCCTCCTGGAGCGTTTTGCTTGTGACGGTGTAGTGCGTCGAGTTTTCCATTCCCGTATCCACATAGTTCCATGCCGCTTTGCCGTTGTTATACACAAAGACCACCTGTTTGCCGGTACGCAGCACAACGGCGGTTTTTGGCACAACCCATTGCTGTCCATAGGAGCGAAGCACACCGATACGGACGTTCATCCCGTTGAACAGCTTCGGATGCGGTTGCACATGCGCCTTGATCCTCACCATGCCATCCTTGTCCACATTCGGATTGATGTCGACGATGATTCCTGTTGTCGCGATGTCGGGCGAGGCATAGGGTTGAATTTTTACCCGGTCGCCTTTTTTTATCAGCGGCAGTTCATTTTCAAGTATACGGAAGTCCACTTCCGGTCTTCCTTCAGCGACGATGATGCAGAAAGGATCCGACGGGTCAATCGTGTTGAACGGTTTCGCAAAAAGATTCGTCACCATGCCCGCGATAGGTGTGCGGAGCGTCGCATTGTCCAGATTATATCTGGCAAGTTCATGTTGATTTCTGACGTTGTTGTATCCGCTTCTTATCACAGCCAACCTGTATATGTCCTCCGGGATCGAAGTAGAATCGGCAAGCGTGTAACCCTGTCCGATCAGTGCATCCTGCAGGTCAAGGTACGCTTTCTGCATGTTGTTGTCTGCCTGCCTGAAACTGTTCGACAGCTGGAATGTATCGATCATGGCAATAGCGCTTCCCGCTGCCACATGTTCGCCGTTTTGAACAAAAATTTTTATCGGCACATTTCCACCCGAAACATTCACAAACCTCAGTTCCGCTATCTGTTGCGCGCTGATACGTCCATTACTCACTATTTCGTGTTCAAACTCTACGGTGCGCAGCGTCTCTGTCCGCACCATCACATCCTCAATCGGAAGAATCGTGACTACCGATTCTTCCGCCTCCTCATTTTTAGCGCCATCTTTTAATCCGCAACCATAAAGTCCACAGATAATCAACGCCCCTACAAAATATTTCCAATTTACCATAAAACGTATTCTTTAAATAATTGCAACTAAAACTCATCACGTTTAATTCCTTCAAAAAAATGCCAACAAAAATACTTTTTTTTTATAAAATATCAAGCAAAAAAGTGAATTTTTTTCAGATTGCCATTTACATCCT
>Ga0082212_10003656_pt1 | contig 21709 bp, 14 predicted proteins | sample TergutNt197P3_FD_71548 | JGI IMG/M metagenome (GOLD analysis project Ga0082212, IMG submission 71548) | Neocapritermes taracua P3 segment gut microbial communities from Petit-Saut dam, French Guiana - Nt197 P3 | ecosystem: Host-associated > Arthropoda: Insects > Digestive system > Gut ... | reverse complement strand
GTCATCTTCTTCAAACTGCAGCCGCGTACAGAAATAAGTTGCCGCCATTGCTAAATTCAACTTAGAAAAAGCGTTAACTGCCGAAAGTCTGGTAATCCTGTCGTGTTCATTAATGGCCTTTATCAGAATGCCCGAAAGCGCGGGGTCTCTGTTTTCCAAGAGAAAATTAATCGCCGCGAATCTGACTCGTCCATCGCCGTCATTCATAGCGCTGTTTCTTATTATATGAATAGTATTCTCAATACGATTGTGCCTGATGCTGTATATGACGGAAACACGCACCCATGCGTCTCCGTCATTAATCATATTGAGAAGCTCTCTCTGAAACCTTGAATCGTACAGATAATTCATGGCTTCGATAGCGTAAACTCTTACAGCAGGAGCCTGGTCATTCATCATCGATAGAACAAAAGGGTAAACCCTATCGTCGCCTCTGTTGCGTAAAATTTTGGCCGCCCCCTGTCTTACGATAAAAAAAGGATTTTTTAACTCTTCGACTATGGGAATGACGATACTTCTGTGACCGCTTGATGAAATATAATTCATAACTTCAAGTTTCATCGTGGCTGAGCCTATTTCCTGCAATATTTCTATCCAGTATTTAAGCGAAACGGAAAAAGGATACAATCTCAGCGCCTCTTCACAAACAGGCCGATTGGTATAATCGGCGGAAAAGAAAAGCCATTTTTTGGCCAAAATCGCTTTTTTGAGATGCGGTATAAGGGAGGGAGGCTTTTCGATTCTGATATAATCAAGCGCAGCCTCTCTCTGGGCAGCTTCTTTATGAGTAAGGCTCTTAAAAAGAACCTTGGGGTTGGTAAAAGGGTCGACTTTAACTTCTTGGGCTTGGAGAGGCAGAAAAAAAAATAGCAAAAGACCTGACGCTATTGTTAAGAAAAACGGCTTCATCTACACAAGAGCGCCGTTGAGATAATTTTTTACTATTGAATCAATAACTTCAGACTTCAGAACATCTAAACCTTTTTTGTCGTACTCATAAACAATCATCATCACGCCGCCCACGAGAAAATTCGATGTAATAAACGGATCTATGTCCTCTCTGAAAAAATGGTTCTTTTTTAACTCGGCTATTTCTTTGGCTATAACATATTTAACGGCTTCAAGCGCTTTATTAACATGCTTAATGATCTTGGAATCAATCCCTGAAATGTCTCTGAAAATGAGTTTTATCATAATCGGCTCATTCAGCAATATTTCAATACCCGAAGACAGAGTTTTTCTTACAAAACCGATAACATCTTCTTTAGACGGTTTTGTTTCAAGATAATTGCACAGTAAATCGCTATCAAACAGATTTTGAATTTTTTCGGATATATTATCTATCAAGGTGTAGAGTATTTCTTTTTTGTTTCCAAAGTACTGATAGACTGTCCCCCTCGCTATATCAAGTCTTTCGCAAACCTGCCCGATATGAGTGCTTTGATAACCTTTTTCAAGGAACATTTCTTTAGCCGTATCGATTATCTGTTGTTTTCTTCGTTCCCCTTTTTGTGGCATGGATAAATTACCTCATTAAAGACTTTATCCCAATCAGCGGTCATATAAACCGGTCAGAGGAAGTCTTGATACGTTTTATTTCTTTTTTTAGAGGCACTAAAGCGTCTTTTAGTTCTTCCATTATTTCATCAGCGCGTTCCTGCAACTCTTTACTCATCAAGCACCACACATTATTGTAAAATATTAGAAAAATGCATATTTTTTTATCGGCTAAAAATACCTCTTCTTTTAGTCTTTAGCCTTAAGAGGGGAAAGAATATGGCAGGTCAAGGAATTTTTCAACAATAATTCTATTTTCTTGTGTAAGAAATATAAAAACTTGATACAAAATACGCTGAATTTGAGCTTTAAAAACGTCAGGCGCTCAAATTCAGCTCGTTTCCCGCAAATTTACCGCTCTCCATAACTTTCAGGTCGCCGCCTATAAGCATGTAGAGAAAATTTTGTACATCTTTGAGTTCCATAATCACATTTTCTTCCGGTTTCAAGCGTCTCGCTTCTTTAGGAAAATTTTCAGCATCCTGAACGACCGTCTCGCTTTCTTTTTTATGAAGAGCCGGAAGTTGGTTTCCTGAAAAATTGACGCTAAAATCTACGTTAATATCCATTTCCGTACCTCCTTCTAATTAGGCTACTAATGATATAATCGGCATTATTTAAAATTTAATAACAAATTTATGTATAGAATAAGCAAAAATAACCCTAAAGATAAGGGTTCGGATTGTTCTTCCCGATTCCGTCAAAACTTTTCCCTTGTAATTCTTCAACATACACATTTTTATAGCGGCCCGAATTTGAAAAAGACTGCGAATTATTGGCCGGACGGTGGGTTTGTATCAAACAATGTAAAACATCCTGAATATCTTTAGGCGAAGTCTCAATTACCGTATAAGCTATATGAATATCTTCCATTTCGGTTTTTTTTTCAATCTCTCCTCTAAGCTCTTTATAATGTATGGAAAGCGGATCCATAAAATTTTTGACAAGGTCTCTGATTCCATCTTGCCAACAGCCAAGAAACAATAATGGAAAAAGTTCGTCTCCTTCTTTAATAAAAAGACCGGCTATGCCTGGCATCTCCGGCATAAGGCGGGAAAGAATATGCCGGTCATATTTTTCTAAGGGCGACCACCATATTTTATAGTATGCTTTATTATCTAATATCCTCTTTTCCATTCACGTTCTGCCGATATGTACTTTGCCTGCCTCGGCAACGGCCTTAATCAAAAAGAAGCCGAATACCGTTATGGCGTCTCCGAACAGGATGTATATCCTTTTTATAATAAAGGCGCAGGCAAATGTCATCATCTCATCTGTCTTGATGAATTTTAAAAACGGCTTGAAGCGTTCCTGAAAATATACTCCGAATATAGTCGAAAAAAAGCGGTCGATTACGGATGAGTTGAGTTGAAAAAATTTGGAGAAGACTTCCTGCCTGTTCTTGTACAAGAAAATTTCAGAAAAATTCCTGATGCCGGTATCAACAAAAAGAATAGAGTCAACAACCTGTATTAATGTTTTTTTGCGTTCTTCAGAAGTTATAAATAATTTATTATCGCGAAATTCATCATACATATCGCACAGGAAAGAGCTTACAGCGTCAACGTCGATTTCCTGTGCGCCCGCCTGAAAGCATATCTCATTGATAATAGAGTTTATTTTGGCGCCATACTGCTTCCCGAATGGGGTTTGCATGGTCGGATCATTCGTCAAATTTACGGTTGATGGATTTTTTTTCTTTATATTAGACGGGGTATTAGACGGGGAAACTTCATTTTGATCAGAAACATCCGTAAGAACGACGCTTACATTATCTTCCGGAGACATTTCCTCGCGTATTGTTATACCGTCATTTTGGCGGTTGTCAAAACCGTCGAGCAACTCGTTTAATTCCTTGTTTATTCTAAAAACGCCCTCCTTCTCCTGAGGCAATGTCAAAAGCGTATTTCTGTTGCCGGAACTTTCTTCATTAAAGAAAAATTTTGAGTATGTCTTGTCGTTCCAGAAATCCATGCGTGAAATAAACGTTACATACGCATCGTGAAGCGAGGCGGCTATATACCCATGCTGAACCTTTGACGAGACGGAAGAAAGGGTTTTGGCCGCCTCGTTGTACAGCTTCGAGTGATTGCGCAATGTCGTAACCGACATCGCTTTAGCGACATTAGAAGTACCCATGTTAATATTGAATTGCTGAACCTGCTGAGTCAGCCGCGATTCCATTGCGCTCCGGAGACTCAAATAGGATGAAGAATTCTCAAAATTTTCCAGATTCGAAAAAATATTTGAGATATATTCGTGGTCAAGGTCTTTTGCTCCCTTTTGCGCAATCACATATATACGCGATACCGCCCTGCTGTTGACAAGAAACTCTATTATCGCTTTTATCTGATCGCTGCTGAGATTATAATTGTAGTTGATGGAGGATGACAGCTTGGCTTCGCTGATTATATCAGTATAATCCGCCAGCTTATTGATGGTTTTGGTAAGCAAGGCCTGATTGGCAAAGGGTAAAATATCGGTGAGGTCTATGTCTTGTTTTATGTCGGAATTATCAATCTTGCTCATTGCCAAACTCTTGTTAAAATCCGCTGAGGTCTATTCCTGTCCCGTCATAAAAGATTCTGCTATTCGGCAATAACTTTTTGCCTGCCGGTCTCATCTTTTTAAAACGGTAAATTTTTTATTTTTTAATATAACAAATCTCTATATCAATTAGGTATAAGTATAACTTTCCCCGGTATTATTTTATCAATGTTAGCTATCTTGTTAACCTGCATTATCTCTGAGGCGGTTTTGTTATTTTTTTTGGCGATAGAAGATATCGTATCGCCTTTTTTTACTTTGTATTGCTTCACGGCAACCTTTTTTTGGGGGGCGGATTTAGCGGCAATCTTCATTTGTTTCCCTGAATTCTTGCCCTTTTTGGCTGAAACATTTTTGGGAGCCGGTTTTGCTTTCGGCGCAACGTATTCGGAGAGGCTTGCCATATTGTTCTCGAGACGCTGCGCGTTTCCCGCAGGCAGTATTAAATTGTAGCCGCCCGGAGGTATCGCGCCGGTTGAAAGTTCGGGATTAAGAGAACGTATCGTAGCGGCAGAGACTCCCGAGACGCGTCCGACCGCGTCGATAGAGACATTGTGTTTAACAATAACCGTGCCGGTTTTAACAGGTTTTGTTTTTTTTATCCCGCCTGATATTCCGAAAAACTTTTGATTCTTGTATATAAGAAGAAGAGCCGTAAATCTTGGAACATACTCGCTCGTCTCGACATTCAAAACATTGTTTGCGAGCAACTCCCAGAAATCCCATGTCCCGGCTCCTTCCAAGGAACGGCGCATATAGCCCGCGCCTCCGTTATAGGCGGCAAGGGCAATATCCCATGAACCGAATGTACGGTAAAGTCCCCGCAAATGGCGTATGGCTGCCCTTGTCGATTTCTCAACATGACGGCGTTCATCGACCCACTTGGTGTTCTTAAGACCAAGCGGAGCCGCGGTATTAGCCATAAACTGCCACAGCCCCACAGCCTTACTCCTTGAAACAGCCTGGGGGTTAAAGCAGCTCTCCAAAAGCGGCAGATAGGCTATATCTGCCGGAATATCGGGATTCTCCGCAAATATAGCATCGATTTCCTCTTTATATATGGCACTACGCTCTATTGCCCTGACGGTGAAATTTCTGCCTCTTGAGAGATACAAGTTGAGGTATTTTCTCACATCTTTCTTGCGCATAATAGACAGGTCATCTATTGACTCAAACAGGCCCTTTTGCCCTAATTCGGGCAAAAAAAGTATATCTTTCTCCGGATTAAACCCGCTGTCCGCTGTTTCCTCGCCTGTAAGAATATCAACCAAAGTCCAAGCGTATAGGTTTGAATTAATAAACACGAGAACAGAAATTAGAAACAGCGTTTTAAAAATGAAGGATAATTTCATTGTGGCCTGCTATTATATTAAGATACCTCATATATTTAATCATCGGCTTTGTCAAATAATTTTATTTAATCTTTTCCTTAAAGAAAGCGTTTTGCCTATTTTGGCGTTTTCTCCGTAAAAGTTCTTGCAATTATTGACATATTTTTAGATATATCATAAATTAATATCGCAAAGCATCAAAATGCGTTATTCTGTGACAAGGTGATAGCATTATGAAAAAATTCATGATTTTCCCTCTTTTGGCAAGCGCAATTTTATACACCTCATGCGGTTCCGTAGATTATAATGAAACAATCCGAACTCCGGAGGAAATGTTCTACAATGGACAATATCTTGAAGCGGCAAAGCTTTTATTGCCGGTAGTAAACAAAAAAGGCAAAGAGCAGCTATTGTTCATGATGGAATGCGGCTATATGCTGCATGCCGGCGGCGAAACCGATAAAAGCAACAGCGTACTCCTGCCGGCCGGAAAGCTCGCCCGCGTAATTCCCGTCAGCATAACCCAGCAGGCCCAATCGCTGCTTACCAACAACACGGCGACCAATTACATGGGAGAAGACTTTGAAAAAGTTTTGGTACATATGTATCTGGGTATCAACTTCCTGATGAATAATAAAAACGAGAGCGCCGGAGTTGAGTTTAAACTCGTAAACGAGGAACTTGACAAAATACGCAACGAAGGCACCAACTCAGCCCGTTACAAGCAAAATATTATGGCAAAATACCTTACGGCTGCGGCCTACGAGGCGCTTGGCAATGAAAACAATGATATGGACGATATTGAATACGCCTATACGGAACTAAAACAGATAAATTCGCTCAACTCAAATATAGACCTTGTCCGCGAAGACTTACAGAAGCTTTCCAAAAAATTAGGCTACGACGATGATTACGCGCAATGGGTAACGGCTTTCGGCAAGCGCGACATACCCGATGATTCCGGCGAGCTTATGGTAATATTTCAAAGCGGCCGGAGCGCCATCAAAAAATCCAGAGGCAAAATTCTCGACGATATCTCAATGAAAAACGCCATAGACATATCTTTTTCAAGTATGACCGCCAAACAGGGCGTCACCATAGCCGCAATTCTGGCAACCCTCGCAACTGCCGAGAACCCAATCCCCTACTTCGAGGCCAGAACAGACGCTACACATCATCTACGCATAAAAGCCGCCCAAAAGACATTCAAGACAACCATGCTTGAGGACATATCCTCAACTGCTGTAAAAAACCTTCAGGACGATTACACGATGCTTAAAGCAAAAGTGGCCGCGTCTATAGTTCTAAAGGCGGCTGCCTCAATAGGCGCGGGACTTGTTGCCCAAGAATTAGCGAAGAAGGCCGGAGCCGGAAGTTTTTCCGGACTCATAGGAACCGTTGCGGGCGCCGGAACCGGCGCAGCCCTTTTTTCGTCCATGAAGCCGGATTTGCGCTGCTGGCACACCCTCCCGGCCAAACTCCACATCGGGAGAACCTTTCTGCCGCCCGGCAGCCATACTATAACAATAGAATATGTAGGCGCGGGCGGAGTTAAGGATGTACGGCAATTAGATGTTGAAATAAAAAAAGGAAAAAAAACTTTTTTAAATATAAGAACTCTTATTTAATAAAATGTCGGTAGTAAGAACATCCATTTTTGCCGAAGACCTTTCCCAGTATGAGCTTCAGCATTTTCAATTTTCTCCGTTTCCCATACTGCGTTTCAACCGCAACGCGGAACTCACCAAATGCAGTTCCGCTGTCGATGATTTTACCGGCTGCAGCCAGGACGAACTTATATCACAAGGAAGCGCAGCGCTTAAGACCATCTTCATATACGATTCGGAACGCATAAAAAACGCCATAAACGAGATATTCGACGGCAGGCAGTTTTACCGCAAAGATGAAATAAAAATAGCCTCGAAATACGGCGAAAAACTCGCCCGCATTACCATCTACCCTGTAAGACGCATACCCAAGACAGACAGCGTGGAAATGATAATCGAGGACATTACCGAACTACGCTCGCTCAAAGAAAAGATAAACGCCGTAAACCGCTTACACCTTCTCAGAGATATTACCATGGGGTTTCTTCACGATCTCAATAGCGGCATCAACAATATCATGGACAGCGCCCAGCTTCTGAGGAATAATACAAACAATGAGAGCGTTATAAATGAAGTCGTCCGAATAGAGGCAGAGGCTTCCAATATTGCGGTACAGGCCAAGCGTATTCAAAATTCCATAGCGCAAAAAGGTTATTTTTACGAGAAGCGCCTTGAATCGCTCATAACGATAACAGATGACGCTATAGAGTTTTCTCAAATGCAGTTCAAGGTTGAAAACGAAGAAAAACAGCGGAAAATATCCATAGAAAAAAATTACTCGGCAGATGCCGGCATAATGGCCGATAACGGGCTTCTCAGGGAAATCCTTATATCGCTGATACTCAGGCTGTCCGCATCCATATCTCAGGCCGGAGTCATAAAGATTGAACTGCTCATCGCTTCCGACGTTCAACTCTCGTTGAGCGTTTCAAAAAACGACATCAATCAGGAAACAATACAGATGGCCCAGCTTTCCGGCATGGTCAACGTGTTCTCGGGCATCGACATATACCATTCCGCAGAGAAAATAGGCTTGAAGCTGTTTGTGGAAGAATCCGTTGAAATATATTCTATAAAGATAATTTTTCCTCAAAGGCTCATCGACAACAAAAAAAATCAACACGCGGTTAGCGTTAATCCACGGGGCCTCTGTATAATAATAGCCGAGCCAGATGAGGCGCTGAAAAAAATACTATCCGGCCTGTTCCTTGAGATGAACAATACAGTATTTACCTGCGGAGACGGCAACGAGGCCATTGCTGAATTCAAAAAAAATCAATACGACATGGTTATAAGCGATTACGATATTTCCGGAATAACAGGAATAGAACTCGCCGCAAGGGTAAAGGAATTGAACGAAGAGACCGTAACGATCGTTTTTTCAAGCTGGGAATTCGACGATATGTCGTTATACAAAAACGTTGCCGATTTGATCGTTCCCAAACCCTTTGCCCTCAACTCGCTTATAGAAGACATTTCTCAAATACTCGGCAAAAAAGCAAAACGGAACTAATAAAGCGCGCGCAAGGTATCCTGAGGGATTTTCTTTTTCACAATATTTAAAAAAATTAGAAACGCTTAAGGAAAATATGTGTCAGAACCCCGACAAAAAATAGAAAAGTCTTGACGTTATAATGCCTTGGCATTATTTTGGCTAAAATTTGTTCATCAAGCGGATAGGAGTAAAATGGACGATATTCCCAAAGCCATAATAAGAAAACCGTTCAACCCTGACGTCTCAGGGGAATCGCCTTGCCGCCCCGCAGCATGATATTTCCCTTCTAATCGCGTCCGGAGCGGACGCTTTTTTATTGTACAACGGCATGATTTTCGTTCCTAACCCGCAGGCAGGAGGAATGGCAAATGACTGAAGATATTTTGATTGTGTGGGAAGCTCACGGTTATGCCGCCGTCAAAGAAGCCTTAAAAAACATGAACTCCGCAGACATTGCGGATGAAATTGAAAAGGCCGAAAGCAATATCGCAATAAAAATATTCCGCGCGCTCCCTAAAGATAAAGCGGCAAAGGTATTCGCCCACCTGTCAGGAAGCAGCAGGGAAAACATAATAGAAGCGATTACCGACAAAGAAATACACTCAATCGTTGACGATATGTTTTTAAACGATGCCGTTGACTTTATTGAAGAAATGCCCGCTAATGTAGTGAAACGGGTTCTCAAAAACATTTCCAAAGACAGGCGCGATCTAATCAATACATTTTTGTGCTACCCAAAAGAGTCTGTCGGCAGCGTCATGTCGATAGAGTATATTTCTATAAAGGCCGAATTTACAGTAGCTGCCGCCCTGACCTATCTTCGCAAAAACGTATCAAAAAAAAACGTCATACATACATGTTATGTGACAGACGGCGAACGCCGCCTGATAGGAACGGTCTCGGCATCCGACCTGCTTTTAGCTTCGCCTAAAAATATAATACGCAATATCATGAAATCAGGCCCTGTTTCGGCAAACACTACCGAAGATCAGGAGAGCCTGACAAACATTTTCCGCAAATATGACCTGCTCTCCCTGCCGGTAGTCGACAGCGAACGACGGCTTGTAGGCATCGTAACCGTTGACGACGTTCTTGACGTTCAGCAAGAGGAGGCAACGGAAGACTTTGAAATTATGGCGGGTATATCGCCGATAGAAACGCCATATTTGAAAACAAATGTTTTTACGCTTACAAGAAACAGGGTCATCTGGCTGCTCGCGCTCATGCTTTCGGCAACCATAACAGGTTCAATCATCTCCAGTTTTGAAAACGCCCTTACGGTACTGCCCGCGCTTATCGCTTTTATTCCGATGCTGATGGATACGGGAGGAAACGCCGGGGCTCAAAGTTCTACGCTGATTATTCGGGGAATGGCCTTGAATGAAATTACTCTGCACAATACGTTTGCGGTTTTATGGAAAGAACTGCGCGTAGCCCTGCTCTGCGGACTCATCCTTTCGGGTATAAATCTTGTGCGCGTCCTGATATTCAACTATGATATTCTTCTGGCTGTCACCGTTTCATCTTCGCTGTTCGCCACCGTGATTATGGCCAAAACCGTAGGCGGAATGCTGCCTATGGCCGCCAAAAGGATTGGGATTGACCCCGCGGTAATGGCTTCGCCGCTGATTACAACAATAGTTGACGCCGGCGCTTTAATAGTATATTTTATGCTGGCAAAATTCTTACTGGGAATATAGTCAACATTCTTCGATATATTTTCCGGTATTGTCCGTGTTGTAACCGGCGATAGACTGCAATTCCATACGGAACCTTTTAGTCTGCAATATATCCGCAAGCAATTTTATAGCCCTGAAGCCCCATAAATCAGCCGGTATAACGAGATCGCAACGAACCGATGAAGCAGGCACAAAGTCTACTTCATATATCCCGGCAAAGGCGCGCAGCCCCAGCGCGGCGTCAGCCAAACCGTACTCGACAAGCCGCGTCCCCTCGGTATGGCTGTATACGTGTTTATCAAAACCGTTTATCGCCTCAAATGGGATGCCCCCCCCCTTGAGCGCCTCTTCCAAATGGAAACGCACGGCAGCCCCGGCTTCACGGTTTACAAAACGTATTTTGGGGTTGACCAAGTCGGCGAAACCGTTTATCTTCAGCGGATTGCCCTTTGCCACAATAAGACCTTCTTCATACTCGGCAAAAGTGATTATCCCGAATTTTTGCCGTTTCATAAACTTGCGCGCGAAATCGGCGTTGAATCCCTTACTGCCGGAGCTCTGTATATGTACGCCTGCCGCGTGAGCATGCCCGGCGGCGAGAGACTCAATAGCCTTTTTGCTTGAAGCAAAACGGTAGTACATCGACGTATCGGACGCTGATAAATAAGACGATAAAAGATTAAAAGCGGGGTCGCAGCCTAAAACAGCTATTGTGTTTTCAATAAGGCTTTCGTTTTTTAAAAGCTCCGCCTTGCCGTTCCCAAGATAGCGTCCGCCGGCAGAGCGTATTCCGCCGCCCAATATATCTTCGTTTTTCAGCGGATACCCTATAAACTTGTCTCTTATTTTTATAACAGAAAGCCTGCTATCAGGAGCGGCATCCTCGGCAAGCTCTACGCTCATTGCTTCCGGCAGCTTTTCTTCAAAAATCTCCTCGACCGTTACATTGAGTATTTTCGCGAGACGCAGCGCTATAAGCGTATTGGGAAGATAACGGCCGGACTCAATATCGTATACGGCCTGCCTTTTTATGCCGAGCATATCCGCCAACTGCGATTGAGTATAACCTTTCTTTTGCCGCAATTCTTTAAGGGCGCATACTACAAGCGAGGCGTCACTATTTTCCATGCTCCCTTCCCTGAGAACTATAAATTTTGCGTCACCGATATAATTAATCAGACTTTTGATAAGTCAACAAAAAAAATAATGGGATTGCAACGGAAAAACCGTCAAAACCTTTTTGAATATTTCATCGGTTAAATTTAAGACAGCGCGTTTTTCTGCCGTCCGAAAGTTCTTGCAGGGGCACGGAGGCAGCCTTGCATTCATCAGAGGCCATGCCGCATCTTGGGTAAAAGGCGCAGCCTTGCGGCAATGAGACCGGCGAAGGAACGCTGCCTGGAATTGCCGTCAGCCTGTCTGAAGCTCGATCTATTCTCGGCATGGCCTCAAGCAGACCAATAGTATATGGATGGGATGGCGCGCTCATTATATCTGAAGCCGGCCCATACTCTACAATCTCGCCGGCATACATGATGGCAATATCATCCGCGATATTCGAGACAACCCCAAGGTCATGCGTAATCAAAAGCATCGACATTTTTCGTTCGCGTTGAAGTTCGGCAAGCAGTTCAAGTATCTGCGCCTGAATGGTAACGTCAAGCGCGGTAGTCGGCTCGTCGGCTATAAGAAGCGACGGCGAGGCGGCCAAAGCCATAGCAATCATTACCCTTTGCCTCATTCCTCCGCTGAACTCATGCGGATAGCTCCTGCAGCGTTTTTCGGGATCGCTTATGCCGACAAGTCGAAGCATTTCTGCCGAACGTTCAAGAGCCTCTTTTTTTGAAAGGCCGAGATGGGTAATAAAGGGTTCGGATACCTGAAATCCGACCGTAAGCACGGGATTTAAAGATATCATCGGTTCCTGAAATATCATCGATATTTCGCTGCCGCGTATCTTGCGCATTTCTGTCTCGCTCAACGATAAAAGATCGCGGCCATTGTAAATTATTTCGCCGCCGGTCTCTCCGGGTGTAAGACGCAGTATTGAAAAGGCCGAAACCGACTTGCCGCAGCCCGATTCGCCGACAAGCCCCAATGTTTCACCTTCTTTTATGGAAAACGAGACGCCTCTTACGGCGCGTACAGTTGCGTCGGCGAGATGAAACGATACGGTGAGGTCATTTACGTTTAGCATGCCATCCATCGGTCATGTAATGTTGCGGCTTACTTTTTTAACTTCAAAATCTTCGCTAAACAAGGCATACATAGCGTCAAGATCGACATCTTTCGCGGCATATTTATATATAACGGCATCCATATAGGCTATAACTTCAAGCCGGATATACGGAATAATTTCCATTTTCTCATCGGATGTCTGTTCCGCCCTGCGCTCTTTGGTATAAGCAAAGACGATCTTTGTTACGGCAAGACGCTTAAGTTCCGCTCTGAAAGAGTCTATATCCGAAAAAATTTTTTCAAGCGCCATAAAATTTAAAAATACTTACGGTTTCTTCCCGCGCTTGAAGCGCGGCTGTTTCATATTCCAGCGTTGTAGTTATCCGAAAAATAAGCAGAAGAAATAAAAAAGCGCCATTATCACCCTTAGGATAATAATGACGCTCCAGGTTTATTTTCAGAGGACATAAACAGCCGCAGGATTATTCGCTCTTTATAGAGTCTCTCAGGAATTCACCCATAAATTTTTCGCCGTCTTTGAGAGAACTGTAATAGGCTTCGCCTATGAAAGACAGTGAATAATAGCAAAGATTAAGATTGGGAAGAAGGAAATCCCTTTTTAAATTGTTGCGAAGCGGAGCATCGCCCTGATTTTTTACGTCGGCTAATTTTTTGTTATCAATAATTGTTTTGCCCTTATAAATGTGGGTAAACGTTATATTATCGGTACCCTCCGCGGTAGGCGACGGGTCAACAACAATTACTCTGTTTATAGGCCTATCGTTAAAAAATTTCTCTTGAACATCCACTTCTATTTTTGAGATATTTTTTCCGTCGGTATATACTTTGATATTCTTAATTATGATACCCTGTATGTCTTTATAACCGAAAGCGGTTCTTCTACCGGCAGGGTCCTTAATAAAGGTATGCCTCTCAAGTTCAATATATCCGTTGCCGAGGTCATAGTCCGATTGGTAAGGTAAAATGCGGATATCTTTCGTATTAAGCAGATCATATTTTTCTATTACGCCCGCAATTCTCTTGTTCCACTCGAGAATATTCGCATCCATCTCTTTACCGTACTGCTCGATTGTCTGGGACGCGAGAGTATTTTTATCGTCCTGAGCGAAAAGCGATACCGCCCAAACAGCGACTAAAATTGTTGAAAGCACAAACTTCTTCATTATATCCTCCATGTTTAAAAAATGCTTTTCATCGCTTTATCTTCGGACAAAAAAGGGCTTTTCTGAATAAGAATTCCGTCGTTGTACTGAAAATTTTGTGTTATGCCCCTTTTTTAGTAAAGTCAGGCATACAAATTTATAATGTCAAGCAATAAAAAGACAGTCGCCGCCCGCTTACACTATTCCTTGTAAGAATATAGGTCATGAACGTGGCCCTCGCGCTGCGCCGAACCGGAACGCATCTCAAAACGCAGCTCGCCCAAGTACAGTTTTTCATGAAGTATTTTTACGTCGCACGCGCCCATATCCTGAAAAGAATATTTAAGAGCCTGAACAAGGTGCGGCAGGTAATCATAGAGAGACCCTTTGTCTACAACCGCGCCGGAAACCCCCTGAGTAACCATAATCTTGGAATCTTCCGCGAAATAACGTTTGGAACCGCCTACGGCCATAGCCTCGGCTGACGCCATGCCCCTGTATTTTTTAAGGCGGATGCCGTTATCATAAAAATATTCGCCAGGGGCCTCTTGAGTTCCGGCAAACATCGAACCCATCATTACTGTAGACGCGCCGAGAGCAAGAGCCTTGGCGATATGCCCCGTGTTCGCAATACCGCCGTCGGCTATAACAGGTATGCCGCGCTCGCCGGCATATTTAGCCGTGCGGTAAACAGCCGTAGCCTGCGCTCTGCCGACAGACATGGTGGTCTGCGTCGTACAAATTGAACCAGGCCCCATGCCTATTCTCAAGGCGTCAACGCCGGCGTCTATGAGCGTTTTGCATTGCTCAACAGTCACTACGTTTCCGCCTATAACATCAAGCCCCGGATACTTATTTTTAATGTATTTTATTATCTCAATTTGATAGATTGAGTTGCCCTGCGCCGAATCCACAACAACAACATTTACATTGGCGTCTACGAGACGTTCAAGGCGTTCCTTCGCTTCTTCTTTGGTTGATATAGCCGCGCCGACCATAAGCTGCTTCCGTTCGTCTTTGGAAGAGAACGGATAATCCCTGTTTGTAAGGAGATCGTTTCTGCTCATAAGCGCGACAAGCCTGCCGTTTTTGTCTACAATCGGAAGTTTCCCTTTCTTGGACTGCCTCAATATATTGTTAGCGTCCGTCAAGGTTACGCCTTCGGGAGCGGTAACAAGGTTGGTCGTCATAAAATCTTTGATCTTTCTTCTGTGGTTGCCCTCAAAATCTATGTCGCGGTTTGTAACTATACCGACAAGTCTTGAACCCAAGTGACCGTCCTCGGTTATGGGGATGCCCGAAAACCCGTAATGCGCTTTTATATTATCAATATCCTCAATAGTGTTTTCGGGAGAAAGGACTATCGGATTTGTTATGAAACCGTTCTCATAACGCTTAACTTTTTTTACCTCTTCTACCTGCTTTTCAATGGTGTTATTATAGTGTATTATTCCTATGCCGCCCAGAAGCGCCAGACCTATCGCCATATCAGCCTCTGTGACCGTGTCCATAGGGCTTGAAACCATAGGCGCTTTGATGACGATATTTTTTGTAAGCCTCGATTCAAGGCTCACATCGTCGGGAACAAAATCAATGTAACCGGGCAGTATAATAAAATCATTATAGGCCCAGCCGGTAGTCTGAGTAAAAAGTTCTTCCGCTGAAAATCCGTCTCGTTCGTTCACATCGTCCTCCCGTTATTAAAGGTACAGATTGCCTCTGTACCTTTTTTTGGCAATTATTTTATTGCGCGCCGAACGCGTTCCTGCAGCGTTCCGCCGCCTTTTCAAATCCGGCTGCTATTAATTCTCTTAATTTTGTTATATCATCTATTATTTCATCCAACGCGCCGGCTGAAAACGCGCCGTTTTTAGCCAAAAAGCGTTCGACGTGTTCCTCTATAAATTTCTTCTTCATGGCCTCGGCTTCTTCGCCTTTTCCGGCCTCAAGCAGTTCATTATAATGTTTTGCCTTGAGAAGGTCAAAGGCCGCGGCACCGCCTATAACGGCCATCTGCGAGTTGCCCCTCGCCATAGCGTATATTCCGGGACGCAAAAAGCGGCCGAAAGCCTGCGCCTGCCTGCCGCCATAGTTCTGGTTGACGACTATTGATACGACCGGCACCCTGCTCAGGATATTGTTGTCTATCGACTCCGCCCCGATTGCCTGAATGCGTATACGCTCCTGTTTGGTTCCCGGAATAAAGCCCGACGAATTGGATAGCATAAGAATGCGCAGATTCAGACGGCTCGCGAATTGTACGAAGACCCTGTACTTCTCGGTATTGGGCGCGTCGGCAGCGCCGCCGAGTATGAGGGGCTGGTCGGCAAGGATCGCCGTAGTCTCGCCGTTTATTTTCGCGAGACCGGTTATAAAATGCGGTCTTGTTTGGACACGGTTCATACTCTCGAAAAATTCAAGAAATTCGCCGCCGTCCGTAATCTTCTTAATAACAGCGTCAAGCATATCGTAAGGCTCCTTGGGGTCTTCGGGAATATCGGGAAGACCTGCCGGCTCGCCTGCGGCATTAGACAGAGGGTGTACCAGATTAATCAGCCTGTGAGAAAGCTCAAAAGCCTCGGCAAGGGAACCAACTATGAAAGCCGCGTTTCGCTCCACAAATTCAAGCTCAACCTCGTCGGTTTTGCTGTTTCTTACAAAAATTATAACATCGCAGGCGCTTACTATTTCAAGGCAATGGAAACAAGCGACATCGGTTGCTACGCATATCTTTAATTTGGGATGCGAAGTCAAGACATTAACAAAATCCATCCTTGCTCTGACCCCTGATACGTCATAGAGTTCCGCGTTTTGATGCCACTTCCCGGAAAAAAGCAAAATTGCCGGAATATTCATGCGCGAGGCCGAACGCAATACATCGTGCGCCCTTACCACGGATGGGAACGAGCGTATACCGTCGCTGCTTTTGGGGCCGATTATTACCGCCCTGCGCCCGCCTAATTTGGCAAAGCCCGCGATTACCGAGCCGCCGCCGTAATAATCCTGTTTAAAAGAAAGGAAATTGCCGTCGTCTACATTCGATATTACGTCATTTTCGGAAAAAGAACCGCTATCATATCCCGCAGGTTTGGCAGCCGGTTTTTGTATAAGACCTGTGTCATCCTCAAAAGAAAACATATCGTTTATGCTGCGAATATTCGATATGAGCCTGTATTTTCCGTTAGCGACAATATCGACTATTCCGGCCCATCTGCCCATGACCTTCGCGCCGCCTATTTCGTAGTTTGGTATATTTTCTCCGGTGACGGAACGTATAACGCCCGAACCGGTGAGAGCGCGGTAAGACTGCTCGCTGTCAAGAATGATTTGCACCGGCGCCTGGCTTGAGCCGTAAACATCAAGGCCGGCGGATGAACCGATGCCCACAGCGGTTATAAAATGGAATTTCGTTTTGCCCGGCGCGGGCAGGCCGTCCCTGAAAAACTGGCGCTCAATGGTTGAGAATAATTTGTTGAGCCGGCGATCAGGGGACCCGGCGGTGTATTTTTTGAAACTATCCAGGTCCATTCCCGAAACGACGTTCATCATAAAACCTTCGCAGGCGCGGCTGACTGAGATTACGCCCTGATTTATATTCGCGCCCGCGCCGTCGTTCCAAACATACAACGGCCATCCCTTTAAGTAAGAGAGATAAACGGCGGCGGCATATTTTAATCCTTCCAAATCACCGGTAGCGCCGCCGTTAATCCGCGAATCTTTCATGTAAAAGCAAACCGTTATAGCGTTGAGGTGGCCGACAAATATCTTGGCGCCAACCGGCGGCTTTGCCCCCTCCTCCGGAAGGTTAAAGTCAACCGTATCAATGGAAACCTCTTCGTATTCTCCGTTGTCAAATGTCTGGGATGCCCAAATATCGACAGGCCATTTCTTCATGCTGTAAAGATGCATCTCGCGGGAATCGATAGCGGCGTGATAGTGGTTGCGGGGATCGCGCTCTGATAACAGGTCGAGAGTAAAGCCCGCATCCTTTTTTTGCAGCTTATAAACCTTGCTTAAACCGGCGCTGTCGCGCGCGGAAAAATCAAAATAAAAAAAGATGCTGTCAGCGCCTGAAAGCTCGGAAAATTTCACGACAAAGTATGAAAGCCCCATAAGCCCTACAAAGTTGAGCGCGCCTATACCGTTTGACAGCGGATCGCTTTTCAAAACAGTATCGGGAGCTATTACCTCAAGCCTGTTATTGGGTCTTTTCTTTATAAGATTGTAAACCGTTAACATTTTGTAAGCCTTTTCAATAGCGTCCGATACGGGAGGTATTTTGATTACGGAATAGGGAATTCCGGAAACATTATCGTCCGCGATATTTTTGGCTATTACAAAAGCGATATAATGTTCGGACTCGGAATTGCGGCTTGAATACATAAAGATATTGTTATACGGCGAATATATCCTCGTAAGAACCGAGCTTCTCTCCAAAATATTAATCCTGTCCGCTATTTCAGACGGGGTATCCATAATATCGTTGCCGTGAGGAGATACTATCTCCATATCAAGGGCTTCCCATGATTTAAGCATGATTTCTTCGGGATGCGGATTGCCGGAAGCGGGAAAAACCAATTTGACGAACTCGGCAGCGGATATACCCTTGAAATGGTCTATTCTTGAAGAAGGAGTCTCGTTTGCATCGGAAAAATTATTACTGAGTATTTTCCTGACAAATTTCGCGAGAGAATCATCGGGTTCCGATTGTTCATAGTCAACAATCGCTCCAAACATTCTGGCGGTCACAAGCAGGGAATTTTCGGAGTACGAAAGTATTTTGATGAGTTTCTTGATTACGTTCTTATTTTCGTAGCAGATAAAATAGGCGTTTTGCAGATTAAAAAAGGCGACGGCATTCATGTTCGTATCGCCTTCCAAAGAAGGCTTTAGTTCTTTTATATCGTAATTGTCAAGCACCGAAAGAATGAGGTCTTTAAATGACGAATCGGGTTTATATTCATAATTATCTATATTGTGGATGTAGTGATTAAATTTTTCCTGAAAGGAAAAACCGTCGCGAACCACCGGAGAAAACAATTGAAGCACATTATAGTAAAATGTTATAAGCGAGCACAGCTTCTCTTCGGTATCTGGAGTGAGTACTTCGCGCCATTTATCTTCATCGACCTTTTCGAAAACGGTTAAAATGTCCGATAAAAATTCCTGCTCATCGATAAAGCCGGCAATCGCCGCGTGAAAGATTTCAAGTATGAGCGGCATCATCTTTTTAGGATTCTTCATGAAGAAGCGCTCAATATCTTCTTTATAAACAATCCCTTCGCGAGCCAACGGATAGTAGTTTTTCTCGCTTTTAACGGCATCGGTTTGGGGAGTCTCCCCTGAAAGCGGGGATTCAGCATCGGCGCCGGCATCGGCAGGCTTCACTATCAACAGGACTTCCCCCTCTTCTATGCTCTTGCCCAGAACGCGCCCATCGGGGGCGGCGCCCAGCGCCAAGCGCCCCATATTTCCATCCTCTATAAGGTATTGTATACTGCCGTCTAACGGAGCAAATATTTTGGTATCCATTTTCATGGATGATATGATCATCAGAAAATCGCCTTTTTTAACAAAAACGCCCGGGCGTATTTTCTTTGACGGCTCGGACGGGTCATCCGCAAGCGCGACAAAGGTACATTGAAAGGGCGAACGCACCATCCCCTGTGGATCGCTTTCAACTCCGATTCCTTTCGGGAAAACCGAAAGCCTGTAATAGTTTACCTTGTTTGACCTGTCTTTTATTTTTATGCTCAAATATTTTGTGCGCCTGTCAACGCGCAGTCTGTACGACCCGTTGCCGTACCTGAATATGTACTCGCCTCTGTTTATGTTGCTCGACGTTAAATAAACCTTTCCGTTGTACTGCCCGTCTATGAAGATATAGTATTTTTCAAGCGATACCGGGTAAACCGCGACCTCGTATTTTGCGCCATTATAGACGGCATTGAACTTATACGGAACGGCAATGCCTCGCCTGCCGCTTAAACCGGTAAAAGGAATAGATTGAATAAAAGCAGCGCTGCTTTTGCGCACGGCATATATATATTCGGTAAGGGCGCCCAGAGCTATGGTGCTTCGCCCGCGCCGGTCGGTTTTATGGCGCGCCCCGTCCTTTGCCTGAGCAAGACTCAGTTCGGGAAAGTCGTCAAGTATGTTGTTGGTGTATTCGCCTTTTATAAATTCGGGATGCCTTACAATCTCTATCAGTTGTTTTACATTTGTGTGAAGGCCCTTGACGTATATCTCCTGCAGAGCGCGTTCAAGACGTATTATACATTCATCCCTTGTGGAGCCGTAAGCAATAATTTTACCTATCATCGCGTCATACATGGAAGCAATCCTGTCTTCCGCCGCAAAGCCGAAATCGCACCTGATTCCATTGAATGTCGGCAATGTTATTTCCTTTATAAGACCGGGCGAAGGCCTGTAATCATCCGCCGCGTCTTCGGCATAAACGCGGCATTCGATGGCATGCATAGGCGGGCGAAGGCGGTTAATCAAGGCTCGCTCTATTGGTATTTCATCGGCCCTGCCGTCAAACAGAGCAATCTGCCATTTCACAATGTCTATACCAAGGGACTGTTCGGTTACGGCATATTCAACCTGCAGCCTTGTATTGATTTCAAGGAAACCGAAACTTCCGGTTTCCCGGTCAAGGAGATACTCAACAGTACCGGCGCCGCATCCGTCGGCGTAACCTGAAATCTTGGCGATAATCTGCGCCTGAGCCAGCATGGAAAGCGCGGTAGAATCATCCACAAGAAATTGCGCGCTCTCTTCAATTATTTTTTGACGGCGGCGCTGTACCGCGCACTTGCGTATGCCTATCGCGTGCCCGTTAAAAAGCTGCACCTCTATGTGAATCGGACGCTCTACAAGTTTTTCAATGAAAAACCTTGTGTCTTTGTAGAGAGTCCACCCTATGCGCTGCGCGTTCTCAATAGCCTCTTTCAATTCATCATCGTCACGGCACGGAATAATGCCGCGCCCGCCGCCGCCTGCCGAGAGTTTAAGCATAACCGGGTAACCGATACGCCGGGCCGATTCGGCAGCCTGCTCAAACGATTCCACATGGTCATCGCCGTCAAGAAGGGAGATATTGGCGGCTTCAGCCAAAATTCGGGCGCGGATTTTATCGCCAACGCGATCTATGACATCAGCGCCTGGCCCCATAAAAATTATTTCCCTGCCAAAAATCCGCGAGGCTTCGTTAATTCTGCGCACGAAATAGGGATTTTCGGACAAAAAACCGTAACCCGGATATATCGCGTTGGCCCCGCTCAAAACCGCGGCGCTTATTATAACATCCATATTGCTGTAATTTAACGAATCGCCTATATGAATTACCTCTCCGGCGAAATCGTACCAGGATTGCCCGATATCGGGGTCGGTTATAACAGCGACCGAAGGTATGCCTTCCTCGTGAAGCGCGAAAAAGAAACGTTTGGCAATTTCACCGCGGTTGGCAACCAGCACCTTTTGCAGACGGCGGCCGCGGCTGTTAAAAGAAGTTTTCTTGAAATTTTTTCTGTTTTCCGTGATATTGGGATTGAGCGCTCTTAGAGCGGTAAATATGTTTTCCCATTTATCATCTTTTATTTCCATATAAAGGGTCCCCGTCTTGTTCTTTCCTTTCGGGGAACACTTTTGCGCGTTATTTGGATATGTCTACACTTTTATATGTTTGAAATTCGTTGTTGTTCATAATTAGCGGAGGGCGCGGCACCTTTTGTGACATTCCGGTATTGAAACATCCTGTTCGAAGCCGACCGGCCTTTATTCAATTCGGTTACCCGTGATTTTTTAGGACACTTCCTCTATTTTCTTTTTTATCTCTTCATAGCTCAACCCCTGAGCCATGAGTTCAAGTACATAGCTTTGGACTTCTTTCTTGCCTTCTGCAAGAGCTCTTTCTCTGGTTTCCATACGGATTACTTCTGTGTATTCGTCTAAATCGAATTCTGTTGTCAGCATACTATTAACCTCCGATGAGTTTTGTTCTAAATATTCTTTGAGTATGTTGTTATCTATACAATATTTAATTGCTGATTCTATTGCTTTTTCTAAATGGGCCGACGCTTTTTGCGACATCCTGTCGCGCATCGGCATTGAAACATCCTGTTGAGGCTGTCGGAAAAGTATGAATTTT
>Ga0082212_10003655_pt1 | contig 21712 bp, 17 predicted proteins | sample TergutNt197P3_FD_71548 | JGI IMG/M metagenome (GOLD analysis project Ga0082212, IMG submission 71548) | Neocapritermes taracua P3 segment gut microbial communities from Petit-Saut dam, French Guiana - Nt197 P3 | ecosystem: Host-associated > Arthropoda: Insects > Digestive system > Gut ... | reverse complement strand
TTTGGCTGTCGAAGGATTAGGCAAATATCTGGCTGCAGCGTCAGGAATTTTCATGGTACTTGTCTGCGGTGGCGGAATTGTTCCCTGGATTCAGGCAAATGTGGCAGACCTTACCGATTACATTAACAGTTACTGGGTAATGTTTGCAGGTTTAGCCTATTTGCTCTTCTATGCCCTTATCGGCAGCAAAAATGTGAATCAGGATATTTCCGTTGAATAAAACTTAAAAAAATGGATACATTAAATATAAAAGAAAAATTTCAAACGCTCTACGGAGCGGAAGGCGTGATGTACAGTTCGCCCGGACGTATCAACATTATAGGCGAACATACCGACTATAACGGCGGTTTTGTACTTCCCGGAGCCATCGACAAGGCAATGTACTGTGCGATTAAACCCAACGGCACTGGTAAAGTTCGCGCGTTCGCGCTGGATTTGAACGAATCGTGCGAGTTTGGTTTCGAAGAAGCAGACAAACCGAAGCAGCAGTGGGCTTGTTACATTTTCGGCGTGTGTCGCGAGATGGCAAAGAAAGGTAAGTCCGTACAGGGATTCGATACCGTCTTTGCGGGCGATGTTCCGCTCGGAGCTGGTATGTCCTCGTCTGCCGCATTGGAAAGTTGTTTCGGCTATGCACTGAACGACCAGTTTAATCTGGGATTCACCTGCATGGAGATAGCGCTGATGGGACAGGCAACCGAACACAATTACGTGGGTATCAAATGCGGTATCATGGATCAGTTTGCCTCCTGCCACGGCAGGGAAGGCTACCTGATGCGTCTGGATTGCCGTTCGTTTGAATTTGAATATGTTCCGTTCGACCCGAAAGGATACCGGTTGGTGCTCATCAACACCTGCAAGGAGCACAACCTGGCAGTAGGCGGCGAATACAACAAGCGCCGCGCTTCGTGCGAACGGGTAGTTGCCGAGATCGCCAAAACACATCCCGAAGTAAAACTTCTCCGCGATGCGAATATGGAAATGCTCCGTGCAGTTGAAAACAAAGTGAACCCGGTGGATTACATGCGGGCTGAATTTGTCATCGGAGAAATCCAACGTCTGTTAGACGCCTGTGCCGCCATGGAAAAAGGCGATTACGAAACCGTTGGCCAAAAAATGTATGAAACCCACGAGGGTTTGAGTCGTCAATACACCGTAAGTTGCCCCGAATTAGATTACCTGATAGTGATGGCAAAAGCTTGCGGCGTTACCGGTTCGCGCGTGATGGGCGGCGGTTTCGGAGGCTGTACCATCAACCTGGTGAAAGAAGAATTGTACGGTTCGTTCCTTGAAAAGACGTTGACCGCTTATAAGAACGAGTATGGGATCAACGCCAAAGTATATGACGTCGTGATCAGGGACGGAGCAAGAAAAATCAGTTAAAATTGTTCGGGCGAAACCCGTTCAGAATATAAAAGGGTGACCGCTTTCCTGAATGTGTTCGCCCTTTTTTGTTTTCATCAAAACATCTCCCATTTGCTCTTTACATAAAAAAATGTACTTTTGTGGCACTTTATAAAGAGTTGTTTTGAAAATTAATCATATCATCACATGAACAAATACCCTGTCATTACCGCCGAAGAAGCAGCGAATTATATTCATCACGACGATAATGTCGGATTTAGCGGTTTTGCGGCATCCGGTTGTCCCAAGGCTGTTCCTGCTGCGTTGGCTAAACGCGCCGAAGCAGCGCATATCGCCGGCAAACCGTTTAAAATAGGAGTCTTTACAGGCGCGTCTACCGGCGACAGTATTGATGGCAATCTTGCCCGAGCGCACGCTATTAAGTTCCGCACGCCCTACCAGTCGCACACCGATTTGCGAAACGCCATCAACACACAGGAAGTGGCGTATTTCGATATGCATCTGTCGCATATTGAACAGATGTTGCGTTACGGATTTCTGGGTAAGGTAAATGTCGCCGTTATCGAGGCGTCTGATATTACCGGCACAGGAGAGATACTGCCTACATGCGCCGTAGGTATTTCTCCTGCCATCTGTCAATTAGCCGACAAAATTATTGTGGAACTTAACCGCAAACACCCTGCGGCTATCCGCGGGATGCACGATATTTATGCGCCTGAAGCGCCTCCCAACCGCAAAGCGATACCGATCTACAAGCCTTCTGATCGTGCCGGAACGCCTTTCATCAAGGTAGACCCGTCAAAAATCGCCGGTATCGTGGAAACTGACCTGCCCAACGAAGGCGGTAATTTTACACCGCTAAATGACATTACGGCAAAAATAGGCGATAATGTGGCAAATTTTCTGGTAAGTGAAATGGCTGCCGGCCGGATTCCGAAGGGGTTCTTGCCGGTACAGTCAGGCGTGGGTAACATTGCCAACGCTGTGCTGGGCGCTATGGGCGAAAACAAATCCATTCCCGTGTTTGAAATATATACCGAGGTCATACAGGATGCCGTGATCAGCCTGATGAAAGCAAATCGTATAAAATTTGCCAGCGGATGTTCCTTCACCGTGAGCAATCCTGTCATGGACGATATCTACGACAACCTGGACTTCTTCAGGGACAAACTGTTGCTGCGACCGCAGGAAATAACGAACAACCCCGAAATCATCCGGCGTCTTGGACTGATCACTATCAATACTGCTCTTGAAGCTGACATTTTCGGTAACATCAATTCCACACACGTGACAGGTACCCGAATGATGAATGGTATCGGCGGTTCCGGCGACTTCACCCGCAATGCCTACCTTTCGGTTTTCACCACGCCATCGGTGGCTAAGGGAACGAACATCAGCGCTATTGTACCCATGGTGTCGCATTTAGACCACAACGAACATTCGGTGTCCATACTGATTACAGAACAGGGTGTAGCCGATCTGCGCGGAAAATCACCCATACAACGTGCTCATACGATCATTGAAAATTGTGCACATCCCGAATACAAACAATTATTGCGGGATTACCTCAAATTGGGAAGCGGACACACGCCACACAACCTGCGTGCATGTTTTGCATTCCACCACGCTTTCAATGAAACGAAAGATATGCACCATGTAGATTGGTCAAAATATACAGGATAATTTTTGGAATTGTTCAATAAAAAAGTTATTTTTGTAGAATATATAATAATTTCAAATCATTGACTATGAAAAGGATATTTTATTTTTTGGCTATGGTGCTGGTCGCAGCATCATTTCATTCCTGCGAAAAGGAAGAAGATTTTGATGAAGCCCTGTTGATTGGTAAATGGAAAGAGACGGGAGCGTCGCCATTTCATTACAGATATGATTCGAATCACAATGGCGTCAGATGGAAACCATCTGAAGATGTACTGGAAAGTGAAGGAGAAAATTTCACATGGGAACTTGTAAAATCGGATCTGATGCGAATTCATATCAGGAAAATAGATGGCGGAAAACAGCCCGAAGGTCCATTTACTATTACCGAATTGACTGCTACATCTTTGAAATATAAGAATGAGTCAAGAAGTTACTCGTTTACCAAATATACTGACTAATATTTTTGCGGTATAACAGATATAATAGATATGAAAAAGTTTCTGAAAATATTTTTGATATCGTTGGCATCGTTATTGTTGCTTATGGTCATTGCCGTCGGTATTGTAATCTGGTTGGTATTTACGCCCGAAAAATTGACGCCGATTGTGGCTAAACAGGCAGCCAAATATATCAACTGTCAAACCGAAATCGGCGAAGTGGAACTCACATTTTTCAGTACCTTCCCGCAATTTGGGTTGAAAGCCAATCAATTGACTTTGATCAATCCCGTTTCCGGCGCGCCGTGCGATACTCTGACAGATGTAAAAGAAATCATTGGCATCATTAATATTTCGGCGCTTATCAAAAACAAAGAATTGATTGTAAATGATTTTCGTTTGTCGGACGGAAAGATCTGCGCCTATATTGACAGTGCCGGCAATACCAATTTTGATATTTTCGGCGTCAGCGCTTCCGAGCCGGATACCGTTCAAACGGATATGATGTTCAAACTGATCGACATTGGAAATGTAGATTTGAACAATATCAATGTGCTGTACATCGATGAAACGATGGGTTTGAAAGCCGATGTCCGACGGTTGTCGGCAAAAATTAACGGCTCGATGAATACCGGCGACATCGCAGGTATGGTAGATGCGAAACCTTTCGATTTGTCGCTGGAATTTCGCCCTGACGAATCGTCGGCATTGAAAACGGAGATTCACACGGCATTAAAAATCAACGCTTCGGTGAAATCGGAAGTTGTGAACGCTTCAGTTGCCATCAATTCTTTTGACGCACTGTTGCATTACATTTCCGACTCGTTATCTTTCAATACCGATATTCGCAATTTATCTGCGGCAATTGATGGAATAGCAGATGGCGACAATGTATCGGGTAAAATCCGTATGGATCCGTGTCAGCTGACATTCGGACTCGGCGAAGAAAAATATTTGCAGGATGCGCTTATCGGGCTGAATATTATAGCTGATGCAGTTCTTTCACGTCAGTTTGTCCGACTGAAAGAAGCTTCGGTATCGGTCAACGATTTGAAACTTGATGTTGCAGGAACAGTCGAAAATGATACCGTCAGGAAAGTCATCGCCACCGATTTATCATATCAATTTGATTTATGGCCTGTGAAAAGCGTCATGGCGCTCATTCCTTCGTCTTTCGCTTCATATATTGAAGGCGTTGAGGCCGATGGCAAATTGTCGTCCGAAGGAACTGTCAGCGGCGTTTACAGCGAATCGTCCATGCCGTTGATGGATATTCGTGTTCTGCTGGAAAAGGGAACGCTTCAATATCCCGATTTTCCAATTCCGCTCAATGCAATCCATGCCGACCTGAACATTCATACCGATTTGAAAGATGCGCAATCGTATGTCCGTATCAATCGTTTCGACGCCAAAACGCCAAAATCGTCCGTCAAAACGGCAGGAATGGTTACACGTCTTTTTTCGGATATACATCTTAATTTGAATACCGACGCCAGCCTTATCCTGTCGGAGTTTGCGCCCATGATTCCTGACAGTTTGAAAATTACTGCCGATGGCGCAGTTTCGGGAAAGGTAAAAAGCGAATTTTCAATGTCGCAGCTCACGAAAATGGAGCTGGAAAAAATGAAAATATCGGGAGCATTGATATTATCTGATTTCGATGCGGCTTATGACAGTTTGTCGGTAAAAACCGACCGCTCGATCATCGAATTTGCATTGCCCAACCCAAAAGCGCTGACAGACGAAACAGCATTCGCTTTTGCAAACTTTTCATCAGAAGCGCTGGAAGCTAATATGATAGACGGCTTTTCCGTGTCGCTGCAAAAACCGGTCATCAGTCTGGAAATGTCAGACGTGAGGGATTCCACCAAAATTCCCAATGTTAAATGCTCGTTTCGGGTAGGTAATCTGAACGCAGGAATGGACTCACTGAACATTGATATTCAAAATCCGATTGGCAACATTTTGATTGCTCCACAAAAAATTCATCCAAAACTTCCCAATATTATGTTCGGTTATTTCAGCAACCGGATAAAAGCGGAATACGGAGGATATTTGGCCACCATCGAAAAATTTGCTCTTGATGTTGATGTAGAAAATGACCCTACGCAAAAAGATTTGGTTTTGCAGTGGATGCCTAAAGGGTTTATTGATATGGAAAAAGGCAGAATAGATATACCCTCGTCATCATTTCCCGTAGAAATTTCAGCCATCAAAATGGATTTTGAACCGGAGATGTTTGCTATTTCGCATGGGAATATGGTTTTGGGCGCTTCAGATTTCACATTGTCAGGCAAATTGACCAATGTATCATCTTATATCAGAGGAGATTCCCTGCTTAGAGGCGAATTTGATTTTATATCTGGAACGACTGATGTACTTCAAATTATGGATATGACCAGCGGTATCGGTTATGATGAAGCAGAAAAAGAAGCAGCAGCAGAAACAGGTCCCTATTTGGTACCTAAAGAAATGAGTATTTTACTGCATACCGATATCGGATATGCTTCTTATGGCGACGCCACCAATGCGTCCAAGATTCTCGGCGATCTACGGGTACACGACGGAACCCTGTATTTTGATGATGTTGTTTTTTCAACGCCGGCAGGCGAAACGCGCATCACTGCGCAATATGCTACCACGCGACCCGGTCAGCGACGAAACCATTTGTATTTCGGGCTTGCGCTTCACCTGTACGACATCGAAATAGGCGAACTATTGCACATGATTCCTTCCGTTGATACCATCATGCCGATGTTGCGGTCGTTCGGAGGAAAGGGCGAGTTCCATTTTGCCGGCGACATCTTTACCGATTCCATGTACAATGTTAAACCGTCTACCATACTGGCGGCAGCATCCATCAGCGGAACTGACATGGTGCTGATGGACAGCGAAATGTTCAGCGATATTGCCAAAAGCCTGCGATTCAACAAAAAAACAGAGAATAAGGTAGACAGTTTATCGGCCGAATTTACCATATCAGGAGGAGAAATACGTGTCTATCCTTTTCTGATTGTGATGGATAAATATAAAACAGTGATTAGCGGACGACATTACCTGGATATGAACTTCGATTACAATATTTCAGTGGTACAAAGTCCTTTACCTTTTCGTATAGCCATTGATATCAAAGGAAATCCGGATGATTACAAATTCAAATTAGGCAGAAGCAATTTTCCCGATTTTTACCGGCCGAGATCACAAAAACTGGTTGAAAGCAGAGAAACCGAATTGCGAAAAATCATACGCGAGGGGTTGAGGGAGCAATTGAAGAAAGAGTGATTACATTGGTTCTCTGTGTAATTATTATTGTGACACGGAGAAGACACAGAGATTTTAATTGCAGTATTTATTAATTAATGTCTCCATTGTTAACAGAAAAGTTTATATTGTATGGAAAAGCAACCCGATCAGCGAATGGCGAAGTTTCTGCACAAACATCACGTCATGACGCTGGCTACCTGCCGTGATCACCGCCCCTGGTGCTGTCAGTGTTTTTACGTGTATATGGAACGGTTACATGGATTGGTATTTACATCCGACGCCACTACGCGACATGTTGCCGAAGCGATGGAGCAGCCGTATATTGCAGGGAGCATTTATCTTGAAACGACGGTTGTGGGCAAGTTGCAGGGGATACAATTTGAGGGGAAAATAGTGGAGGCCGACGGTGAATTGCTCAGAGAAATCAAAAATAAATATTTGAAACGTTTCCCTTTTGTCTTACTGATGGACGTCAAATTATGGTTTCTGGAATTGCATACCATGAAAATGACCGATAACCGTTTAGGATTTGGGAAAAAACTATATTGGAACCGACGCCAGTAACCTGATACCCGATACTATTTCTTCTTCGTCAGACACAACAGTCCGATAAACATAAACAACGCATTGAAAATAAGCAGCTCATAACTGAAAGCATACCCGTTGAACCATCGTTCAGAATTTTTTTGCAGGATGAAACAAAAGATGGGAGCAACTACAGCCGCTAAGGGAATATATTTGTCTTTCACCTGTTTTTTAGTAAAAATACCGAAAGCGAACATTCCGAGGATGGGGCCGTATGTGTAGCTTGCCAGGATATACACTGCATCTACCACATTGGTATTGTTCAGCACGTTGAACAGCAGAATTACCAATCCCATCACCGCAGCCATTCCAATATGCACATATTTACGGGTACGGGCAATCCCTGCGTCATCTTTCTTTTTGACGCTTTCGAGGATATCTACCGTAAATGAAGTGGTAAGCGATGTAAGCGCCGAACCGGCCGCCGAATATGCCGAAGCAGTCAAACCCAGCACAAACAGCACACTCACGATAGCAGGGAAATAACCATGTGTAGCAATCATCGGGAAGAGTTCATCCGTCTTTGCGGGAACAGGTATGTTGTTTTGGGCGGCAAAGATATTCAGCAGCACACCCAGCATCAGGAACATGGCGACCACAAAAAATAGCAGAATACCGCTGGTAATCATATTTTTCTGCGAATCTTTAAAATTTTTACAACTCAGGTTGCGCTGCATCATGTCCTGGTCGAGTCCGGTCATGGCAATCATAGTGAACACGCCGGCAAGGAACTGTTTGAAGAAATATCGCTTATCATTCACATCATCGAAAAAAAACATTCTGGAATATTCATGATCGCTGATGGCGGTAATCATTCTCGAAAAACTGAATCCGAGGTTCGAAGCGATGTAGCAGATACACAGCACAACTGAAATGATGAGACAGAAAGTTTTGAGCGTATCCGTCCAGATGAGCGATTTCACGCCGCCCTTTACCGTGTAGAGCCAAACCAGCGCTACGCTGCTGATGACATTCAGTACGAAAGGTAATCCATACGGTTCAAAAACCAGCAACTGCAATACCGCACATACCAGAAAAAACCGTACCGACGCCCCCAGCATTTTGGATATGAAGAAGAACCATGCACCGGTTCTGTACGACGACATACCAAAACGGTTTTCGAGGTAGCCATATATCGACACAAGATTCATCCGGTAAAAAAGCGGTATCAGTACGTAAGCAATGATGATCTGACCTGCCACAAATCCCAGCACCATTTGCAGATACGCGAAATGTGTGGTTGACACCCAGCCCGGCACCGAAATAAACGTTACGCCCGAAATACTCGAACCAATCATGGCAAAAGCCACCACATACCAGCGCGACTTTCGGTTACCAATGAAAAAACTCTGATTATCAGCCCGCCGACCGGTAAGGTAAGAGATGAAAAACAGTACTGAAAAATATGCTGCAATCGTTATAAGAACCATACCACTTATGAATTATGAATTATGAATTATGAATTATGAATTATGAATTACGAATCATGGAATCATGGAATCATATAACAAATATTTCCGGCGTTGTTGTTTGAATTTTTCTACGTCGTCCTTCCACATGGCTTTGATTTCGGCAGCAGATTTTCCTTCCAGAATCATTTTCCGTACATAATCCACACCGATCAGTTTTTCAAAAGAAGATGTAAAGAATTTGTTGCCTGTTTTCAGATTTTTGTACGCATCAATGATGTACGACAGGTCAACTCCTTTTTCCCAAATATCCTTGTCGGGAATATGACGCAGATCAACGCCGAAACACAATTTACCGAGCAAAGGAGGGTTTTTGGCGCCCGGCACGCTCTGCGGCGTAAAACTGAACGTACAGTCTTTCATGTCGGGATGTCCGTATACCTGAAATGGAAACTCTGTTCCGCGTCCCAGACTCAATACCGTTCCCTCGAAAAGGCAGGTTGACGGGTACAGATAGACCGATTTCATGTTGGGCAGGTTAGGCGACGGGGCAATGGGCAGTTGATACATCATTTGGTGCGTGTAGTTTCGGCATTTGACCACCGTGAGGTCGCATACTCTGCCTTCGGGCAGCCACCCTTCGCCGTTAATCATGCGGGCAAGTTCGCCGAGCGTCATGCCATGTACCACAGGTATCGGCAGCCAGCCTATACCGGACTTGTGTTTCATATCCAATATGGGACCGTCCACATAATGCCCGTTTGGATTGGGTCTGTCCAAAACGATCATCCGTTTTCCGTATTCGGCGCAGACGTCCATCAGGCGACACATGGTTATATAGTATGTGTAGAACCGTAAACCAACATCCTGTATATCAATGAGCATCACATCGAACAGTTTCATGCTTTCTTTTCCCGGTTTCCCGTCTTTTCCATCGTACAGCGAGAGTATGGGAATGCCCGTTTTTTCATCAACCGTACCGGCAACATGTTCGCCTGCATCTGCCGTACCGCGAAAACCATGTTCAGGCGAAAAGATGGCCACAAGGTTGATTCCGTCCCGTTTCAACATATCTACCAAATGTTCGTTGCCCACCATACCTGTATTATTCGACATCACGGCTACCCGTTTGCCTTTCAGTAAAGGGTAATAATCTCCGGTACATTCCGCACCAACTTTTACGGGTGGTTGTTGTGCATACATGGCAGCAGCCATGAACCAAAACATGATGATTATGTGTGTTTTCATTTACTATTCAAATTAAAATTAATCATTTCCATTACTTTTTTCACTGAACCATGTTTCAACAGTAATTCACGGGCTTCATCCGCTGTTATGCCGGATGCTTCCATGATCATGCGTGTGCCGCGATTTACCAGTTTATTGTTGGTCAACTGCATGTTGATCATTTTATTGCCTTTCACGCGCCCCATCTGAATCATCAGGGTGGTGGAAATCATGTTCAATACTAATTTTTGGGCTGTTCCCGATTTCATTCTGGTACTTCCGGTCACAAATTCGGGCCCCACCACTAATTCGACGGGGTATTCGGCAGCTTTTGCAAGCGGCGAACAGGGATTACAGGTAATACAGCCGGTAAGCAGACCGTTTTCGCGTGCTGTTTCCACAGCGCCAACCACATACGGCGTAGTTCCCGATGCTGCAATGCCAATGACGGTATCCGTTTTTCCGATGTTGAATGTCTGTAACTCCTGCCATCCTTTTTCGCGGTCGTCTTCGGCATGTTCCACCGAACGTCGCAAAGCTGTATCGCCGCCTGCAATCAGTCCGGTGATCACATCGCTGACGCCGTAGGTTGGCGGTATTTCCGAAGCGTCAAGTACGCCCAGCCGTCCGCTGGTACCCGCACCGATATAAAACACACGCCCCCCGCAAGGTACCCGCTCCATGATGCGAACAATCAGCGCTTCAATTTGCGGAATGGCTTTACCCACTACCTCCGGAACTTTCATATCCTCATGGTTCATTCCGGTAAGCAGATCGTGAACGGACATTTCGTCCAAATGTTCAAAAAAAGAAGGCGACTCGGTGATACTGACAGGATTCATCATCATTAACCATTAACCATTAACCATTATTACGTGTGGTGATACGATTCGCCGCGAATAATCGTAAAGGCTCTGTACACTTGTTCGCACACTAACAAACGGATGATTTGGTGCGAGAAGGTCAGTTGCGAAAAAGAAATCAATCCTGTCGCCCGCCGGTACAGTTTTTCTGAAAAACCGAACGGGCCGCCGGCCACCAGCACAAAATGTTTCACGCCGGCAGACATTTTTTTTTGCAGAAAACCGGCCAAACTTTCGGAAGAATACGCTAAACCGTGCTCATCCAACAGATATACCTCATCAGATGGCGCTATACGGGAGAGCATCGCATCTCCTTCCATTTCCTTTTGTTTCAAAATATCCTGTTTTGGCATGTTTTTGGGTGTTGGGATAATTTCAACCGACAGGGACACATAATGTTTCAGTCGTTTTGTATATACATCAATGCCTTCCTGCAACCAGCGTTCGGCAGTTTTACCCATCCAAAGAAAAGTTATCTTCACGCGATTATCAATTGTCAATTGTCAATTGATTCGGATACCGCTGCGTATGTATTTTCCTGACCTCCCTGTATAAAATATCCTTCAACTGCTCAATGTTATTTTTTTGTTTTGCCGAAATGAATACGCTCAACCGGTTATCGCGTGCCATCCAGCTTTGTTTGAGTTCTTCAAGACTGATATTTTCATCCGTAGGAGGCGTGAGATCATCATCGTCTTTTTGAATAAATTGATAACGATCTATTTTATTGAAAATCAGAATATTTATTTTATTATCTGCCTGAAGATCGTGAAGCGTTTGATTGACGATTTCTATTTGCTCCTCGAAATGCGGATGCGAAATGTCCACCACATGAGCCAGTATGTCGGCTTCGCGCACCTCGTCAAGCGTCGATTTGAATGATTCTACCAAATGGTGCGGCAGCTTGCGGATAAACCCCACGGTATCCGTCAGCAGAAAAGGCAAACTGTTGATCACTACTTTGCGCACCGTAGTATCAAGCGTAGCAAAAAGTTTGTCTTCCGCAAAAACTTCCGATTTGCTCAGCAGGTTCATCAACGTTGATTTACCCACGTTGGTATAGCCGACAAGGGCTACGCGAACAATATTTCCACGGTTTTTTCGCTGAATCATCATTTGCCGGTCGATTTTTTTCAACTGTTCTTTCAGTAGCGCTATTTTGTCGCGGATGATGCGGCGGTCGGTCTCAATTTCCGACTCGCCCGGCCCGCGGCTGCCGATACCTCCCTGTTGCCTTTCGAGGTGCGTCCACATTCGTGTCAGACGTGGCAGCAGGTACTGATACTGGGCTAATTCCACCTGGGTTCTGGCGTAGGAAGTTTGAGCCCGTTTTGCAAAAATATCAAGGATCAGGTTGGTACGGTCGAGTATCTTACATTCCAGCGACTTTTCGATGTTACGTAATTGCGATGGCGACAGGTCATCATCGAAAATCACCAGGTCAATACCGTTTTCGTTGACATACTTGCGGATATCATCTAATTTTCCGGTTCCGACAAACGTGGCAGGATGAGGAGTATCCATCCGTTGCATGAACTGTTTCACAGGAACGCCTCCTGCTGTTTCCGTCAGGAAAGCCAATTCTTTCAGGTATTCAATGGCTTCATCTTCTTTTTGTCCTGAACTGATGATACCTACCAGAACCGCTTTTTCAGGTTCTTTTGCCGTAATCAAATTTTGAGACATACAAATGATATAAAAAAAGCCCTGACCTCTATGGAAGCCAGAGCTTTACATGTCATGATTCCTGTTAATTATTCAATTGGAAAAAAACGGGGAACTGGTATTTTACTTTTACCGGTTTTCCACGCTGCATTCCCGGCGTCCATTTGGGAGAAGCCCTAATAACACGCATTGCTTCGTTATCCAATAACGGGTCAACACCGCGTAAAAGTCTTACATCCGAAACACTTCCATCTGTTCCGATCGTAAATTCCACGTAAACCCTTCCTGTAATACCATTTTCCTGTGCCACAGGAGGATATTGGGTATTATTTCTGATGTATTCGCGAAATCCCGTTTCGGCGTCTTTACCATTGAACAAGGGCTTGTCTTCTACAATCGCAAACATAACTGCTTCTTCTTCCTCCTCCACAACGGCGGTTTCGGTAAACACAGCTACCGGAGCAACAATCTCCGTATTCAGGTCGGCTTCAATATTGATGTCGATGTTGGTATCAACATGCACATCATCGGCAACGATATCCAGAATATCGGTCACTTTCGGCGGTTCCGGAGGTGGCGGTGGTGCTTCATCCTGACGGGTGATCGGCACAATTTCTTCCTCCAATGTTGCCTGAACAACGACTTCTTCCTTTACTTCCTCTTTTGGGGTAACCTGCATTTCGAATGCAAGAAGAACAACCCCCAACGCGATGAGAAAACCTATCTCAAGAAACAAACCGCGTCTCTTTTCCAAATTCGCTTTATCACTTTTTTTCAGTTCCATAACGATTTTTTTATTTATTTATAATGGCGTAAAAATACATATAATTTCATTATCATGTAATCGAAAAAACAATTTTTTTTTGATTTTTTTTTAACAATTTTACATGATATTGAAATTCAAACTATTACAACTAAAAAAATAAATGGTTTTGATGACGCAAACAGATTCCATTTATTCGATTGTACCCGTTTACATTTCATAAGGAGACATCAATAATATTGCAATTAAAATCTCTGTGGTTCTCTGTGTCTTCTCCGTGGTTCTCTGTGTAATTATTTATTGTTACACAGAGAACCACAGAGAAAATTAGAGCATTTTATTACTTTACATCTCCATAGTGTCTCATTTTTTCTCCGGCATCAGTTTACCAATCACATAATTTCTTTCGTTGAAATATAGCCGGGCAACCCTGCGAATATCTTTTGGTTTTACCGAATGTATCAATTTTTTGTATTCATCGAGCGTCATCAGTTTGTCGCCCTGCCGGTAGGTGTTGAGCAATACCTGCTGCCAGTAAGAATTGTCTTTCATGGCGATTTCGCGTTCGCGGATGAGGGTTTCCTTCACTTTGTTCAGATCAGTATCGGTTGATCCTGTGGCTTTGATCTTTCCTGCTTCTTCAAATACCGTAACGATCAGTTGATCTGCATTATCTGGTGAACATCCCCATGAAAAATCCAGTGAATAGCGGGGACGCGGATACAGACTCATGCTGTACGACGCTCTTACTCCGTACACTCCCCCCTGTTCTTCGCGCATCGACTCGCGCAATTTGATGTTCAATATGTCAGTAAACATCCCCAAATGAAGGCGTTCTTTGATATTCCACCTGAACGATCCCTTCATGGAAATATTTACGCGGCTTTGTTCTTCGGAATTACGTGCAAAATCAAATTCGGTAATTCCTTCAGGGAAGGTTGGCGTTACATCGCGCCATGTTTCCACGCGCCGTTTCGACGGAAGCCCGCCCAGATAGGTTTCGAGCAGGGGCGTTATGGCATTGACGTCGAAGTTGCCCACCATCACAAACTTAAAATCGCCGGCGTCGGCAAATCGGTCATTGAAGATATACAGGGCATTATCCAATTTGATGCGATTGATTTGCTCTTCGGTAGGAATGGTCACAGTGCGCGGATGATTATTCGTTATCACCTTGTACAGCGTATCCCTGTAAGCATACAGCGGGTTGGAGTTCAGATTGGCCACCTCGTTTCTGATCTGCGAAATCAGCGTATTAAATGCTTTTTCGTCGCGCCGTACTGCCGTAAAATACAAATAGTTGAGCTGCAACATGGTTTCGAGGTCTTTGGGCGCTGCCGATCCGCTAACGCCCTCGTAAATTTCAGAGATGTAGGGCGACAAATGTGCCGTATTTCCCGCTAATTTTTTGCCCAGCGCAATTTGATCAAAATTACCCAATCCGCTCATAGCAACTATATCCGTGGCCATCATGGCCGACATATAGTCCTCGTCGAGATAAAGCGAACTGCCTCCCGGACTGAATCCAGCAAACAGTATCTGATCGTTTTTGAAATCGGTCGATTTCAGAAGCACATGTACTCCGTTCATGAAAATCAACTCGGTGTATCCGAAATCAGGGTCTGCCTTGCGGCGGAACACGCGGGAACCTTCCGGTTTTTCGGCCAGCAACGGTTCATCTGTCACCTCGTCTATGTACGCTGTAAGTTCGATCTGCCGGGTTTCCTTCAATATCTGTAAAAGATCGCTTTCAGCGGGAATATTGATACCCTCTTTTTCGGGCGCCATTGCAATGAGGCAGATGTTTTCGTCTGTAAACCACTTCGCAGCCAGCGCGTTTACTTCATCGAGCGTGATACCGGGAACAAAATGTTGTGCATAAGCGTTTTCAGCTATTATGCCAGGGATTGTTTCCTGTTGGGTGAAGTTTCGGATATACTCATCTGCCATCCTGTCCGAATTGGTCTTGTCGGCTTCGTTGGCTGCACGGGCATAAACCATCAATATTTCCTGCTTTTCACGCTCTAACTCGGTGGATGTAAAGCCGAACTTTTTTACACGTTCGTTTTCCAGCAGTAATACCGCAAGCGAATTTTCGATTTCGTTTTCCTTCGCTGCCGCATAGGCTCTGTAAGCGTCCATCGGGCCGATGAAACCTGAATAATCGCAGCCTGCAAACATAAAAGGCGCATCGGGTTCCTGTGCTATTTCCTGAAAACGTTTGTTCATCATCCCGTTGTACAGATGATGCATCAGCATATTCCGGTAATCGTCCACTGTTTTTTCTACTATTTTGGGATGTTTGACAAGTAACTGTATGATACTTGCAGTGGCTTCCCTGTCGGTAATCACCGCTATGAGCGGCTCCCTGTTGCCCGGTATTTCGTATTCCACCCTTTGCGGAGCACTGGCAGGATTGGTCAGACTGGAAAAATGCTGTTTTACTTTAGCTTCCATCTCCTTCACGGGAAGATCGCCTACTACGACCACTGCCATCAGGTCGGGGCGATACCAGTCACGGTAGAAATTGCGAAATTCCGAATACGGCGCATTTCTTACGACATCCATATCGCCGATAGGCACCCTTTCTGCATAACGCGATCCCTTGAACAGTACCGGCAACCATTTCTTCATCATGCGATCCTCTGCGCCAAGCCCCAGTCGCCATTCTTCCACAATCACGCCGCGCTCGTCGTCAATATCCTGATCTTCAAAAGTTACCTGATGCGCCCAGTCTTCAAGCACCTGAAAGGCTTTTTCAATCAGATCGGCGCGATCCGACGGAACCTGAAGCTGATAAACCGTTTCGTCAAAACTGGTATAGGCGTTCAGGTCGGCGCCAAATTTGACGCCCATTTCTTCGAGTACGCTAACTAATTCGTTTTTCTTGAAATTTTTGGTTCCGTTGAAACACATGTGTTCCACGAAATGCGCCAATCCTTTTTGCTGATCGGTTTCGCAAATCGAACCTGCTCTTACGGCTAAACGGAGTTCAATACGTTTTTCGGGTTTCCCGTTGTATCGCAGATAATAGGTCAATCCGTTGTCCAAACGCCCTTTTTTGATGGCCGTATCTACCGATAGCGGCGTTTGCAGATCGAAACTGAAATTTTGAGCATGAATAGCCTGTCCAATCAGAAACAGACAAAATATCCAGACAAATCTGAAGTGTGATGATGACATGATGATAACATTTTAAACAGGCTGCAAATTTAATGTTTTTAAAAAAAAGATGTAAAATTGAGTAAAAAAAAGATGTATTTCATCTGATCAATTGCTGCAAAAGATCGGGTACAATTCAAATATGTCGCTGGAGAGATTTCTCATTCCGCTTCGCTCCATTCGAAATGACGATCGTTGGCAAAGTGTATGGGGAGGAAGGAATCAGCGGCAAAGCCGCTGATTCCTTCCTCCCCTTTTTCTTCATAAGATAAGACGTCATTCCGAACGCAGTGAGGAACCTCGCAGAGCTCGACGAAGTCAATCTTTCTTTCATGCGACATTCAAACAATATTATTGTATTTTTGCGATTCATTTGTTGGAGGAATGATCGCAGAATGAATAAAGTATTTTTGAAGTCGGGACGTGAAGAGGCGCTTCGTCGTTTTCATCCCTGGATTTTTTCGGGCGCCATCAAAAAAGTAGAAGGATCGCCTATGGAAGGCGATGTAGTAGAGGTGTTTTCTGCTGAAGGTGTTTTCCATGCGATAGGGCACTATCAGCCGGCAGGTTCGATTACTGTACGGGTACTGTCGTTTGAGCAACAGCCTGTAAATAAAACCTTTTGGAAGGATAAATTGCAAAAGGCATACAGGTTGCGTCAAATCATCGGACTTACGGAAAATCCGAAAACTACAGCCTATCGTTTGGTACACGGCGAAGGTGACGATTTACCGGGTTTGATTATTGATATATATGGACATACGGCGGTAATACAGGCGCATACAGTGGGAATGTACCGACAGCGTGAACTGTTGGCAGTGCTGCTGAAAGAAATCTATGGTAAACAATTAATTGCAATATATGATAAAAGTGAAACCACTGTGTTTACGAATGATAAAGTCGTAAATGGTTACCTTTACGGACAAATACACGAACACTCAACTTTTATGGAAAACGGACACCATTTCACAGTTGACTGGGAAGGTGGACAAAAAACAGGATTCTTCATCGACCAGCGCGAAAATCGCCGCCTGGTGGAACAATATGCCAAAGACAGGACGGTACTGAATATGTTTGGTTACACAGGCGCCTTTTCGGTATATGCAATGAGCGGCGGCGCCAAAGAAGTACACACCGTAGATGCTTCGCAAAAAGCCATTGATACGGCTAACCACAACATAGCGCTTAATTTTACCGATCATTCGCATCATCAGGGTATTGTAAGCGATTGTTTTGATTTTCTGAACGGGATACAACCGGTCTACGACATGATGATCGTTGATCCTCCTGCTTTTGCTAAAAATCAATTTGCGCTCAAAAATGCCCTGCAAGCCTATAAACGTCTGAATGTAAAAGCGCTTGCAGCCATCCGACCTAATGGTATCTGTTTTAGTTTTTCGTGTTCACAGGTGGTAACACGGGAGCAATTCCGTTCGGCGATATTTTCAGCAGCAGCCATTGCCGGACGTCGGATACGAATCATCCACCAACTGACACAACCTGCTGATCATCCGATCAATATATATCACCCCGAAGGTGAATATCTGAAAGGATTGGTATTGTTTGTAACGTAATTTTCAAAAAAAACATTCGTCCGGTATTGCAGATATAAAAATTAGCATTACCTTTGCCCCGTTTTTTGAAAGGAGCATCTCTTTGACATAACATAAGGTCCGTTCATCTAAGGGTTAGGATGCAAGATTTTCATTCTTGCCATAGGGGTTCGAATCCCCTACGGACTACAAAAAACGCTATTCGTCTGAAAATAAAGAGAGTAGCGTTTTTTCTATTTTGCACCACATTTACACCACTCGTGTTTTGAAATATCGCTTTTCTGTTACATTTTCGTAACCAAATCTTATCAAAAATGTAACAGAAACGCAACAGAATTGTAACAACTCCCCCGTACTTTTGTCGCAAATAATTTTAAAAAATGAATTTTATTAAAAGTTAAATTTAATCAAAAATGTTTATGAAAATCAGATTTTTATCTATTGTGTGCGCATGTTTTCTTTGCGGCGGCATGTTGAGCGCACAGGAGTTATCCGAAATGGAGGAACTCGAAGCGAGAACTTCCGCTATCGAAAATTCGGTGAGGTTGCTTCAGAAATTCAAAGTGTCGGGCTACATCCAGGCGCAGTATCAGTGGGCGCAAACGAGCGCCGACGGTAACAATTTCAAACTGGCGAAAGCACAGAATGGCTACGAAACAGCGGAATTGAAAGATTTTGGGCGTTTCGGGCTTCGTCGCGGACGTTTCAAATTTACGTATGAGGACGGACTTGCTTCCGGCGTGGTTCAGATTGACGTTACCGACAAGGGAATTGACGACAACGGCAGAAATGTGGTCATGTTTAAGGACATTTATTTTCAGATTAAAGACCCGTGGTTCGGTACCAACATGTTGAAAGCCGGTATTTTCGACCGTACTTTCGGATATGAAATCGCGTATTCTTCTTCGCGTCGCGAAAGCCCCGAACGCTCGCGTATTTTTCAAACACTTTTCCCGGACGAACGCGATTTGGGTATTGCATTGACCTTGCAGCCTGCTAAATCGTCGCCGTTGAATATTTTCAAATTGGAAGCGGGACTGTTCGCAGGAAACGGTATCAAACCAATGGTTAGCAGCAGTATGGACTTCATCGGACATTTAACCGTAAACAAACCTGTCGGCGACAATACGGTTATTTCAGGCGGCGTGTCCGCGTATTTGGGTAACGTATTGACTTCAGGCAGTGTTGCGGGCGATATGAGTCAAATGTTTGAAATGAATAACAATAAATGGGAAACGGCAGGATGGTGCAGATATGCCAAACGTCAATACATTGGCCTGGATATTCAGTTCAGCACGTTGTCTGCAGCCGGACTTACCCAGTTGAGAGGCGAATATATTTTCGGCGAACATGCACAAAATGCCGGAGGAAGCTGGAATTACAAGTTTACCGGTATTCAGACGGGGCCTGTTTACATGCGCAAAATCAACGGTGGTTATGTAATGGCAACTCAGGATTTGGGAACATCTCCTCTCACAGCCGTTATCAAATACGACTGGTATAACCCGAATACAGAAATTTCAGGAGACGATATCGGTGCAGGTTCTGCAACAACCGCCAATGATATTACCAAGTCCAACATCGGTTTGGGAATTTACTGGCGTATCAATCCTGCCCTCCGGCTGACCGCTTATTATGATATCGTGGGTAACGAAACTACCAGTCAGTTGAAAGACACAAAAGATAACAGCGGCAAAATCACTGCTTACGGCTGGGAAGAAAAACGTAAAGCCGACGTGTTTACCCTTCGTTTGCAATACAAATTCTAATCAATTAAGAATTAAAAATTAAGAATTAAGAGATCATTAATAAAAATCTAAAATCTAAAATCTAAAATTAATATGAAATCCATTATTTTAACTCTTGCCATAGTAGCAAGCACATCAGTGGCAATATTTGCCCAGAAAATCAAAGGTTCGGACACTTGTTTGCCGTTGTCGCAAAAAGAAGCCGAAGTGTTTATGAAATCCAATTCAGGCGCATCGGTCATCGTTACCGGCGGCGGAAGCGGCGTGGGTATAGCCGCCCTGATTGAAGGAACGACCGACATTGCACAGTCGTCGCGTAAAATCAAATTCGACGAAAGAGGCAAAATGCAGGAAGGTGGTAAAACTTCCAAAGAAGTGATTATTGCTTACGATGCGCTGGCTATCGTGGTAAACCCGCAAAACAGAGTAACCAACCTCACCCGCGAGCAACTGGAAGGAATCTTTACAGGTAAAATCAAAAACTGGAAAGAAGTTGGCGGCGACGACCTTGCCATCATTCCCTACGCACGCGAGACTTCATCGGGTACTTACGAGTTCATCAAAGAGTATGTTTTGAAGAACAAGAACTACATGAACGGTATTTTGAGTATGCCCGCCACCGGAGCGATTATCCAGTCCGTCAGTCAGACCAGGGGCGCCATCGGTTACGTCGGACTTGCCTACCTGAATGCCAACGTGAAGTCAATCCATGTGTCTTACGACAAGGGCAAAACCTACGTAGAGCCTTCGGTTGCCAATGCCAAAAACAATACTTATCCTATCGTCCGCGAGTTGTACTATTATTACGATGCGAAACAGGAAGCGGTTGTTAAACCGTTTATTAACTTTGTGCTTTCGGCTGAAGGACAGAAGATTGTTGCAGATATAGGATTTATTACCATCAAGTAAGAATAATTAAGAATTAAAAATTAAGAATTAAAAATTAAGAATTAAGAGATACCAGTATCGTAATTGACTTATACATCTCTTAATTCTTAATTCTTAATTTTTAATTCTTAATTGAAAAAAGTCATGGAAGTGCCTCGAAAATTGTTATTGGTTGATGACGAGCCTGATATACTCGAATTTTTGAGTTTCAATCTTCGCAGGGAAGGATATAACGTATTCACTGCGTCGGACGGAGATGCGGGTATTCGTCTTGCTTTGAGCGAAGTACCTCATTTGGTTTTACTCGATATGATGATGCCCGTCAAGAATGGTATTGAAGTCTGTAAGGAAATCCGCACGCATCGCCGGTTAGACAACACCATAGTGGCTTTTTTCAGCGCCCGCAACGAAGATTATTCGCTCATCAACGGTTTTGAAGCCGGCGCCGACGATTACATCTCCAAACCCGTCAGCATCAAGTTGCTGATTGCACGGATTGCAGCCCTGCTCAAACGAGGCGGACAGAATACTGAAAACATTCAAAAAACGGAAAAAATAACAACTGCGGAAATAGTGATTGATACCAATGTGTACACGGTGGTCAAAAACGGCGAAAACATCAGTCTGCCGAAGAAACAATTTGAACTGCTCGCGCTGCTGATGTCCAAACCCGAACAGGTTTTCAACCGCGAGGAAATATTTGCCGCAATATGGGGCAAAAGCAACTCGTCAAGCGACCGTACCATTGACGTGCATATCCGCAAACTGCGCGAAAAAATCGGCGATAACCACATCAGAACGTTGAAGGGCGTGGGATATCAGTTTGTCAGTTGAGATTTGAAAATGACTGTGGTAACTCAATCATCAAATAGGGTTATGTATCAGATTTCAAACCCATGTTTTGCAAAATACGCGCTACATATTTACCAATAATATCGAACTCAAGGTTGACGACGGTTCCGGGCTTGATCCGGTGGAAATTGGTACATTCGTAGGTATAGGGTATGATGGCCACCTGAAACGAACCTGTTTGCGAATTGACCACCGTGAGACTCACTCCGTTGACAGCAATGGAACCCTTCTCTACGGTCAGGTTTCCTTTTGAAGGATCGTATGCATAG
>Ga0082212_10003653_pt1 | contig 21722 bp, 19 predicted proteins | sample TergutNt197P3_FD_71548 | JGI IMG/M metagenome (GOLD analysis project Ga0082212, IMG submission 71548) | Neocapritermes taracua P3 segment gut microbial communities from Petit-Saut dam, French Guiana - Nt197 P3 | ecosystem: Host-associated > Arthropoda: Insects > Digestive system > Gut ... | reverse complement strand
GGAGGCGGCATGGATAAATAAACCCAAACCCAGCCCCGATGAAACCGATTCCATCAAAAAAGGGGCTTGAATTCCATGACCGAGAAATCTACACTGATTCTTTCAACAACCGTGTCTCAAAATTGTTGACACGTTCCGGGGTTACAAATGTATTTTAAAGTTGCGATGATTTTTGCCCTCAGTCTTGGGCTTTCTGCCCAAGCAATCTCCTACTTAAATATGGGTCAGTGGATAGACGGTAAATATGCTATGGGGTATCAAAATAGGAATGGATTCACAACGATTGATTTCAAAGAAAAGTTGGTGTGTTGGGAGGATACCCCCTATGCCCCTCTTCCAAAGGGACAGTTGCATCCTGAAGGCGTAAACCGTATTACATTTGATGGTGACACCATTCAACGACCAAAATTATTTTCCAGCTATATTGGCCAGTCCAAAGTTTTTTTTACGGATAATGCCTATTTTTCAACTGTTTGGGGTGGTGAGCCATCCGCTATGCAATTACTTCACAATAATAATGGTGTTTGGCAAGCGGTATGTGAACTGGATACAAAATCTCAGGGAACAATACTTCCCTTACGAAATGGACGTTTTCTCGTAGGGTTAAGAGAGGGTCATCAAGTTAATGAAGATTTACATGATTTTAATCCGTTTGGTATATATCGCATGGGTGCTAAAGGGAAATTACATTTAGTCGAAATTATTGATCTTGGTTCAGAACTAAAAAACATGAACATTAGCTTAGTTGCTACGGATTTAGCTGGAAACATTGAGTCTGTTGCTATAACAGAAGATCATTATTCGTACATTAATCCTGCCGTTGGCACTATATGGACTTTTTCAAAAAGCAATGGCAGGCTTACCAGGTCAAAAATAATTTATCCAGAATTAATTGATGTTATAAAATCAAACAAAAGGATTGTTCCACCAATAACTTGGGCTCAACCAACCGCTGACAACGAAATACTAATATCCGCCTGGAGTAGTAAACTTAGTATTGAGGGAGGCGATTTAATGCTTCAGTACGATAAACTTTCTAACAATAAACTTTCCCCAATGCCCATAGAAGATATGGTAAAACAAACAGAAAAACTGCAAAATGAAATAATTGCTATTGATCCGATAGTAAAGTGGTATAGATATAACCCGGCAACTGGCGCAGTCATTAAAGAGCCATACGGCCCACAAGGGGCTAAAGATATTGTTGAATCTAGAAATGATTATCTAAAATACAGAACTTGGTGTCCTAATAATGATGGAACCGAAATGTACTATGTTGATGTAAACAGATTGTATATAGTAAAACCTGGCGAAAAATTTGAGTTTTCAGAAATTACATGGAACTTTTCCACAGATTCCGCCTCAAAGTCCATCTGAATGAGCCATTTTCAAAGATCCGTTGGGTTTTGAAAATGGCTCATATTGCTATAGCGAGCTATCTCAACCCACTTTTTCGGAGATATAGATTCGGCTCTAGCTGATGGGGATATATCGGTGGCATGACAAATAGCATTGATTTGCTGGCTAGAAAAAATTTGTAACCAGTTATTAGTTATTGTCTTTCTACGGTGTGCAAAGCTACGATGGAGCAATGCGAGCAGTGCCTTGCGCTCGTCCCATGTTGGGGCATCTTGTAGCGGTTCAAGTAGCACTACTATTGAATCTACCTTTGGAGGAGGGTTGAAACTGCCCGGGGTCAATTTAAGTATGGTTTTTATGTTTGCAACAGACTTGGCCAAAACTGACAGTGGGCCGTATGTTTTTTGGTTTGCCTGCCCCAATAATTTTTCACCAACTTCGAGCTGAAACATTAGTACCATACGCTCCCATGGGATAGGCTCTAATAATAGCCTGGTGAGTATGGCTGTGGCCACGTTGTATGGAAGGTTGCCTACAACGCAAATGCTTTTTGAAATAGGTAATTCAACAGAAAGAGCATCGCCCTGTATGAGACAAAAGTTTGTTGTTTGGCTATATCGCTGATTTAATAGTTGGCAGGCAGAATGGTCTAGTTCTATTGCGCTAAGAGGGCGACCATCCCTGAGAAGAATATCTGTGAGAACCCCCTGCCCTGGCCCAATTTCTAATATCGTTTCTGCTGGCGAGGCAAGGGCAACCTCACAAATAGCTTTGACTGCACCTTGATTGACTAAAAAGTGCTGACCCAGGCTCTTTTTGGGTTTCAAGGACTGCATACATCCCTCCCTATAGCCTCACATTGTCCCAATGCCTTCCAAGCCTCTATATGCCCTTTTACCTCTGACCTACCATGCTGGCCTTGTATGACAAGGGTAAGGTCTGTCTTTTGTATCCTCGCCTGTAGAATTGCTCCGGAGAGTTTTTCTAGTTCTTCCTCAAATTCCTCCCCTGATACCCATGCCGATAGGTCAAGTTCGAGCAATATCCCCCTAGGCTGGTCGCCCTCTAAGAGCCTAATCCATGGTTCCCCCCTTTGGGCTGTCCTCTTCCAGTGGATTTGGCTTAAGGAATCGCCGGCCACAAAAGGTCTTGCCCCAGCAGGGCTTGAAAAACCAGATTTTGGAGTTGGATCGTCATTATCTCCGCTACCCCCTTCAGGATATTGATACCCACTGGGGCGTGGTGCTACAAGGAACTGCATATCTACCGGAAAACGTCTGGTTTTTTCTAGCCAGCCGAAGGGATAAGTCGTACTGAGGTCGATGCGACTTATTTTTGCCCACCCCCTTTTTGTTGGCCTAATTGGAATAGGTACGATGGTCAATGTCTGTTTTTTTTCACCCTGTAAAAACCCCGGTTCAGCATTACAGTCTTGGATTTCAAGACGAATTTCCAAACACCGAGTTCGCTTTGGGGTTTTATCGTTGAAGGCCAATTTCAGGCCACCCTTGGTTCGGGCAAAAAAAGTACCCTCTGCAACATGGCTTGGTTTAATCGAATCAAAGGCCGCCCTGCTTACCCAGCCTGATACTAATAACATGCCAATCATCAGGCTAAAAACTGTATGCAAAAGGTTATTGCTTGTATATACCCCTAATCCTCCAACTACACCCGTAAGGAATACATATTGTATGCCCAGCCGAGTGATTCGTAGGTGTAGGCGTGAGTCTTTCCAGAGGTACATAGAGTTTGTAGATAGTTGTTAATACAGCGGTTAAACTTATTGTAGTTCAGCACAAACGCCAGCAAAAATGTAACCAGCTTTTAGCCACTAATCCCCTGCAAATTAGGAATCCCCATAACAATCCCTAAAGAAAAGGCTACTATGGACTAAAAAAAACTTAGTTGCTATAGCAACCATTTTCCAACTAGAATTTTACAGCATTCCTGCAAATTTTATCTATACTTTATCCCAGCCCCAATTGTTTGGATTTATTGGCTTGCAAAAATCCAGTTTTGAAATTAGCTCAATAATTTAGTAGAATCTATGTGTATGGGTATTGCCCATTTTTCTTTATGAGTACCTATCTGCCATGGGGGTCAAATTGGGAGGCTACGCTCCAATACTGTTAATGCTTGCCATTGCAATCATCTTGCCCATCGCTATCCTGACGATACAGAAGATTTTTAGTCCATCTGTTCCCAATGATGTCAAGTACGCCCCGTATGAGTGTGGACTGACTGTCACAACGGAGGCGCGAGAAAAGTTTGGTGTCAAATACTACCTGATTGCTGTTATTTTTCTTGTTTTTGATGTGGAAACGGTTTTTTTGATGCCTTGGGCAATCCAAATAAATGAGCTGGCCATCTTTGGCCTGGTGGAAATGGGTTTCTTTTTGTTTTTACTGCTATTTGGCTACGGCTATGTGTGGTCAAAGGGGGCCTTGTCATGGGAGTAAACAAAGCCAACATTGCAGTTCCAACTGCCCTCGAACATATTTTGATGCTCACCAAGGTTGAACAGTTTATGAACTGGTCTCGCGCAACAAGTGTTTGGCCAGTCACTTTTGGTCTGGCGTGTTGCGCCATTGAGATGATGGCCGCAGGGGCCAGTCGCTTTGACTTCGACCGCTTTGGCAGTGGCATTTTCCGTGCTACCCCCAGGCAGGCAGACCTAATGATCGTTGCTGGCACAGTATCTGCAAAAATGGCTCCGGTAATAAAGACCATCTATGACCAAATGCCCGAACCTAAATGGGTTATAGCTATGGGGTCATGTGCAACATGCGGAGGGCCATTTGATAGTTATGCCACAATTCAGGGTGTGGATAAAATTGTTCCGGTGGATGTATATATCCCTGGATGTCCGCCCCGCCCTGAGAGTTTGATTTATGGCTTCATGAAGTTGCAGGACAAGATTATGAACAGTAGCCTTGCCGACAAGTATCGTGAACTCTTTGAACCTGCCCATTCTTAAGGGATCGTAAAATGTCATACGTATTTGATCCCAGTTCTGCTCCAAACGCCAAGGTAAATATGCCTAGCACCGCCCCCGTGCCCGGTCTTGCGGCGCATATAGCCGATAAGAAAGCCACTGAGGCCGCCGAGGAAGCCAAGTGGCAAAAAACATACTCCGACTATGAAGCGGCAAAGACTAAGGCTGAATCTGAAGGTGCTGAACCACCCAAACCTCCTGTACGTCCGGTGGCAAAGTCAGATGCTTATGATATGCAGTGGCCTGTTCCAAAGGAACCGGAAGATCAGGATTTGAAGACATTAGTCGAGTTATTGGGCGAATCGGTAGAAGAAACATTTGAACAGGCGGGGGAATTAATCTGTCAAATCAACAAAACTGCCATTCTGAATGCCCTCACCACCTGTAACCAGGAGGTGTCCCTGCGTTATGAAATGCTCTCAGATATGACCGCCACACACTATCCGGCTGGAGATGGTTATAAATTTTCTGTAGTCTACCATTTGACCTGCATCCGAAGGCGCAAACGGCTTAGGTTGAGGGTACTTATTCCTGAAGGCTTTGAGCCAGAGAGTGCCACACAGGTATATCCGGGAGCCAATTGGCTAGAGCGAGAAATATTTGACATGCTAGGTATTCGCTTTGCCAACCACCCGGACATGACTAGAATCCTCTGCCCGGATGATTGGGAGGGGCATCCGCTCAGAAAAGATTATCCTGTGGTCGGGTTGGGACAACGCAATGTCGACTTTCGAGAAGATCGTTCAGGCAAGCTGATGCGAAGAGCTATGGAGGCCGCTGGCCACCTCAATATTAACCTAAAGCCCATTAAGGCCGACTAATCGCTAATCCATCTACCTAGGAGTTCTAAAGTGTTCAAAAGTCAGGAGATGGAAATAAACATGGGGCCTCAGCACCCCTCTACACATGGTGTGCTTCGTCTGAAACTGCGTCTGGATGGCGAAACTGTCAAACATTGCTATCCAGTAATCGGTTATCTGCATCGTGGCGTTGAAAAAATATGCGAAAACAAGGCATTTTTCCAAGGTCAGGTATGGACAGACAGGATGGACTACTGTTCGGCAATCTCTAATAACCTGGGCTGGGCAGAGGCAATTGAAAAACTATTTGGGATAACAGTCCCCCGGCGCGCTCGGTATTTACGCACGATGTTAAATGAGCTAAACCGCCTAAATAGCCATCTGTTGTGGTTAGCCACCCACGCTATGGACATTGGTGCTCTCACTGTTTTCCTTTATTGCTTTAGAGACCGAGAAAAGGTGCTGGATGTTTTTGAGGCCTTTTGTGGGTCGAGGCTAACTACTTCGGCGATGCGTATTGGTGGCCTTTTGGAAGATATTCCTGAGGGCTTTGAAAAAATGGTCAAAGATACACTTACAGACATCCGTGAAGGCATGTTGGAGTATGAAACTCTGCTTTCCGAAAATCGCATTTGGCTAAAGCGCACCGTTGGCATCGCCAGGCTGAGTGCTGATGATTGCCTTGCCTACGGAGTCACAGGTCCATTACTCAGAGCCGCGGGGGTTGCCTATGACATTCGGAAAGCTCATCCCTATGCGGCCTATGACGAGATGAAGTTTGAAGTTCCCACCAAAACCGAAGCAGATACCTACGCTAGGTACTTAGTCCGCCTCGAAGAAATGCGACAAAGTATCAGTATTGTCGAACAATGCTTAGGGGGCTTGCCGGAAGGGCCTATCATGGCTAAATTGCCAAAGACACTCAAGTCCGAAGTGGGAGAAGTATACCATCCGACCGAAGCCCCAAAGGGTGAAATTGGCTATTATCTGGTAAGCGAAAAGGGCGGTGTTAATCCCTATCGCTTCCACATCAGGACCCCTGGGTTTTTGAACCTGCAAGCCATTCCGCTGATGGTTCAGGATGCCCTAGTTGCAGACGTAATCGCCGCCATTGGCACCCTGGACGTTGTCCTGGGCGAGATTGACAGGTAGGAGGCGGACATGCAGGAAATGACATTACTCCAAACCCTACTGATTGCTACAATCCAGGTGATTCTGGTTGTCACCTTTGTGTTCATCGTGGTTCCCCTGACAATTTTTGCAGAGCGCAAAGTAATCGGTTTTTTGCAACAACGACTAGGCTCTACCCGAATCGCAGGCAAACTGGTAGGTATAACCGCCCTCCAAAACCGCGCTATGTGGGCGATGGGGAAATTTCCAATACTCCATTACTTTAGGGGTATCCCCGGCCTTGCTGGCGATATTTGCAAACTACTATTCAAAGAGGATGTAAAGCCGGCAAAGGCCGACAGATTGGTATACCTGATTGCGCCTGCCATAGCAATGGTGGCGGCTGTGATGACATATTCAGTCATCTGTTTTCATCCCGATCCACTATTTACAATCCCTGCTTCCCTACCCATCATTGGCGAAATTCCTATTATTGGCGGATTGCCGGTGTCAGGTGTGATAGCCGAAGTAAATGTCGGGTTATTAATACTTCTTGGCTTTGCAAGCGTTGGCGTTTATGGCATCGTGCTGGGGGCTTGGGCATCTAACTCTAAATATTCCCTCCTTGGTGGCCTAAGAAGTGCGGCGCAGATGGTGAGCTACGAAGTACCACTCACCATTAGCCTCCTGGTTCCGGTAGTTCTGAGCGGTAGCATTAATTTTTATGAAATGGGGCAACTGACCACCCTCGAAATGTCCCCTTGGGCAGTGCCGTCTCTGTTTGTTGGTTTTTTTGTCTACATGACATGTGGATTTGCAGAAACCAACAGGTTGCCATTTGACATGCCCGAAGCCGAGAGTGAGCTGATAGCCGGCTTCCATACGGAGTATTCAGGCATGAGGTTTGGACTATTTTACTTAGCCGAATATATAAACATGTCTGTTGTTGCCGCCATAGCTTCCTCGTTTTTCTTAGGTGGCCCCTGGTTGCTCCCATTTGGGCTACAGGGCATCGCATGGGATTTTATGGCAACTCATGCGCCCAGCCTAGTCGAACTTTGGCTGGTGAAATGGATCATGGCTCCACATTGGTTTTACTTTGTAGGAAAGATATTTACCCTTCTCTTTGTGTTTATATGGGTGCGCGGTTCATGGCCACGCTACAGGTATGACCAAGTAATGGCAGTTGCATGGAAATATCTGATACCACTAACGCTTGTAAACCTTGTAGCCGCGGGCCTCGTCCGCTACTTTGCCTGAGGGGGAGCGAATGAAAAAGTTCCTCAAAACATTAATCCCCATTGAGCTTGCCAAGGGTCTACTGCTGACTGGCAAACGTTTTGGACAGGTTTTATTTTCTGCCAATCGGCGAAAAGTTAAGCTACATGTAGTCCAGGAGTACCCAGAGGTTGTTGCCAAGGTGCAACCCAGATTCAGAGGACGGCTCCAGCTGATAAAGGATGAACAGGGGGAGCTAAAGTGTGTTTGTTGCATGTTGTGTGTAAAGGCTTGCCCTACTAATGCTATTCAGATCATCGCCGGAAAAAAAGAGGGGCGTAAAACACGCATCCCAACCAGCTATGACTTTGAGCTGGAGCGATGCGTATTTTGCGGATTCTGCGTAGAAAGTTGTACCTTTGGAGCCATAAGCCTAAATCACCAATTTGAACTAGCCGTTTATAACCGAGAAGATTTGTCTTTGGGTTTGGGTGGAGTTTTTCAGTCGATTGACAAGCCAAGCCCTGTAGCTAAGTTTTCATATTCGGGTGAGGAGTAAATATGGAACAATTCCTTTCCCAAATAAACCAAATCCTCGCCCAAGTTGGGCAGAACCTGTTTTTGGTATTTGGCATACTGGCTGTTATTTCATCGGCAATAATGGTTCTGGCAAAAAGCGCGGTACACAGCGTTTTGGCCTTTTTAGCCTGTATGCTCTGCACGGCGGCCTGCTATCTAACCCTACAGGCCGAATTTCTTGCGGTGGCGCAGTTGCTGGTATATGCAGGTGGCATTGTGGTGCTATTTTTATTTGTCGTCATGCTGGTAGAGCTTTCTAAATTTAAGGAAACCAGACTCTTTCAAAGACAAACGCCAGTCGCAGGGGCGTTGGTACTGGCTGGTATTGTTGGCTTTTGGTGGCTTTTTAACCAGTTGATCCTTGGCACCAGTGCCGAAATTGCACTGACGCTACCACCAGAACTATCTGAAGGCTTAGAGGTTGCCAGCCAAAACGCCCAAGCCATTAGCCGTGGGATGTTTACAGGTTATCTTTTACCCTTTGAAACTATGTCAGTAATTCTTTTGATAGCACTAATTGGAGCGATAGTGCTTGCTAAGCAGGAGAGGGTGTGACTATGGTATCCATGAATGTTGTCCTCTTTATTTCCTTTGCAATGTTTTCCATTGGCGTGTTGGGCGTGTTGATCCGCAGGAACGCTCTGATTATTCTTATGTGCGTCGAGCTAATGCTAAATGCCGCCAACATCAACTTGATAGCATTTGCGCGGCATAGTGGCACGGTTGCAGGGCAGGCATTTGCCCTCTTGGTCATGGGGCTTGCCGCCGCTGAAGTTGCCATTGGCCTAGCCTTAGTAGTGGCTCTCTACCGCAAAAAAGATACCGTCCAAGTGGACGACATTAACTTGTTGAAGGGATAAACATGGAACATAACAGTTCGATTCTGTGGTTAATCCCATTTTTGCCCGCCTTTGGAGCATTAATAAACGGCTGTACAGGTCGCAAACTCCGCAATACAAAGGTTGTAGACTATCTAGCCCTTGGCTCAGTCGGTATCTCGTTTTTGCTCTCGGTCTTTTACTTTTTTCGCCTCTTTGCCCTTGAACCATCTCAAAGGGTCATAACCCAAAATCTTTGGACATGGTTTAACTTGGGCGGAGCAAACGTCAATGGTGGCCTAACCCAAAACGTAATGGAGTGGTCTTACAGAGCCGATCCACTCTCTATCGCGATGGCCTTACTAGTATGTGGTGCAGGCTTTTTGATCCACCTATTTAGCACCGGCTATATGGCAGACGAGCGGAATGACGGCAGATACTACCGCTTTATGGCATATCTAAACCTCTTTGTATTCTCCATGCTCAACTTAGTGATGGGCAATAACATAATGATGATGTTTTTGGGCTGGGAAGGCGTTGGGCTTTGTTCATATCTATTGATTGGTTTCTATTTTGACAAAGAAACTGCCGCCATAGCAGGCAAAAAAGCATTTGTGGTAAACAGGATAGGCGACTTTGGGTTTTTGATCGGATTCTTTTTACTCTTCATGCTCTTTGGCAGTGTGGATTACAACACCATGATGGGTATGACAAGGGATGTCCTGGCCCAGTCTGAAATTACCCTCTTTGGTGTCACACATGCCGCCTCGTGGTGGTTTAACCTTGTTGGTATATGCTTATTTATCGGAGCCTGTGGTAAGTCTGCACAGATACCACTCTATGTATGGTTACCGGACGCTATGGCGGGGCCAACGCCTGTTAGTGCCTTGATCCATGCCGCAACTATGGTGACTAGTGGCTTGTATATGATTTGCAGGATGAACTTTATCTATGCAAGTGCTGAAACAGCCCTGGCAGTAGTTTTAGTGGTAGGGGCTGTTACCGCCTTTGTAAGTGCTACGATGGGACTTGCCCAGTACGACATCAAAAAGGTGCTTGCCTATTCCACTGTTTCCCAACTTGGGTTTATGTTTATGGGTATGGGTGCAGGGGCATTTACTGCCGGCATGTTTCATGTATTTACCCACGCCTTCTTTAAGGCCGCCCTATTCCTCGGTGCTGGCTCTGTGATTGTGGCCTGCCATCATGAACAAGATATGAGAAACATGGGCGGACTACGCAAATATATGCCAATCACCTTTGCTTCGATGGGCTTTGCAACGCTGGCTATTTGCGGAATTTTTCCATTTTCCGGCTTTTTCTCCAAGGATGAAATACTCTGGAAGGTATTTGAAGGCTGGTACAACCACGGCCACTATGATGGGTCTGCCATTAACCTATTGGCTTGGATACTAGGCATGTTGGGCGCATTCTGCACAGCATTTTATATGACCAGGCTAATGGTGATGACATTCTGGGGCAATTATCGGGGCAACGGCGAAGACCCGCACTGCTTACGCTCTCCAGCAGACCCCCAGCCCAACCATGGACATGCAGACCAGCACCATGGAGACTCCCATGAACCTCAAGGCCATCATGGCTCACACATACCACACGAAGTATCATGGAATATGTGGGTGCCGGTGGCTATTCTAGCGGGGTTAGCGGTAGTGGGTGGTTTCCTAAACGTCCCACATAGCTTGCACTTCTTGGGAGGTTCGCATTTCGGCGAATGGCTTGCCCCATTGCTTTTCCAAAGCGAAGCAGTACATGTGGGTAGCCACTCAATCCCAGCCATCGAATATTTACTACAGGTTTTTGCCCTAGTATGGGCAGGATCGGCAATCTTTTTGGCATGGTGGATTTACAAGATCGATCCCTCATGGTCGAAGGCAAAGGGCTTTGTCTCAAGGTTTCCAGCCGTCTATCGCTGGGTATCCAACAAATACTTTGTAGACGAGCTATACGACCGAGTAATCATAAACCCCTGCAAGCGGCTCTCTGCCCAACTATGGGCTTTCGATGCCTGGGTAGTAGACGGCATGGTAAATGGAGCGGCGCGGTTTTCTGTGTTTGCAGGTCGCTTTACTTTCTGGATTGATGCACGCATTGTTGACGGTCTAGTCAATTTAGTAGCTTGGATATTCCAGCAAATCGCCCTACTGTTCAAATTTATACAGTCTGGACGCTTCCAGCACTACGCCTTCGTGATGTTCCTCGCCTTTTTAACATTCGCCTTTTGGCATTTCTTGGCTTAGGTTTTTATGGATATTTTGATGCCCCCTGGAGTTCCCGTGCCCGAGTTACTTCCCTGGTTTAAGAACCTCCCCCTCTGGGTGACAGCCGTGCCACTTTTAGGCGCATTGTTACTAGTTTGCGTACCCAAAGAAAAGCGGCGAGTATTTGAGTTGGGAGCCCTCTCTATCGCCCTGCTAGACTTTGCCATAAGTATTCCTCTATGGTTTCGGTATGACCGCACAACCTCCGCTGTCCAATGGGTGACGGAGATGGACTGGATACCATCAATCGGTGTCAAGTTTAGCATCGGCATGGATGGCATCAGTTTAGTACTGTTTTTGTTGACCACATTTATTGGCGCAATAGCTGTATGGTGTTCGTTTACAGCCATCAACGAGCGAATAAAAGAGTTTTATATCTGGCTATTAGTAATGCAGTTCACCATGCTGGGTGTCTTTATTTGCCAAGACATGTTCCTCTTCTATCTATTCTGGGAAATAATGCTGGTTCCAATGTATTTCCTGATAGCTATCTGGGGTGGGCCACAAAAACTATATGCCGCCATAAAGCTATTCCTCTATACCTTAGCAGGTGGTACGCTGATGCTGGTAGGTATTTTGGCCATATACTTCCTCCAGTTTAAGGCCACGGGATATTATGACCTAAGCATCGCCTCCTTCCATAACATGGCTGGGGTCATAGCCAATCAATCCCAAACCTTCCAAGTTCTTCTATGTCTTTCATTCTTTATTGGATTTGCGATAAAGGTGCCGATGTTCCCATTCCATACATGGTTGCCCGATGCACACGTGCAGGCACCCACTGCTGGATCGGTTATCTTGGCTGGTATTCTACTTAAGATGGGGACTTATGGCTTTGTTAGGTTTTTGCTACCAATATTTCCCTCTGCCATGCAGGTATTAATGCCTTGGTTTTTATCCCTCGCAATGATAGGAATCATATATGGCGCGCTTGTAGCAATGATCCAGAAGGACATGAAAAAACTAGTAGCCTATAGCTCAGTAAGCCACCTGGGTTTGTGTATGCTGGGGCTATTTGCCCTAAACCCCAATGGAATAATGGGAGCCATGTTCCAGATGATCAACCATGGTATTTCTACTTCCGGGTTGTTCTTAATAGTTGGCATAGTTTACGAACGTCGCCATGTCCGCCAAATAGCCGATTTTGGTGGGCTAAGCAAGACAATGCCAATTTATGCAACTATCTTTATGATAATGACCATGAGTTCAATTGGCCTACCGGGGCTAAATGGCTTTATTGGTGAATTTGCAATTCTTCAGGGAGCCTTCCAAGCAAAACCCTGGTGGGCGGTTTTGGCCACTAGCGGAATAATCCTCGGAGCGGCCTACATGCTATGGCTCTACCAGCGAGTCATGTTTGGCAAGATAGATGACATCAACAAGACCATGAAAGACCTCAACGCCAGAGAAATTGCCTATTTTGCCCCCCTCGTGGTTGCCGCCTTCTGGATTGGGCTAAGACCATCCCCCATTATGGACGTACTCCAGAAGCCAATCGAAAAACTGGTGCACCAAGTCAACCCTGAGTTTTATACCGGCCAAGTGTTAGACAGAATTCAGGCCGAGGCCGCCGCTGTTGGCGTCCGTGCAATGGAAGCCCCGGACATACATGATGGCCATGACCATGACCACGATGACCACAACCACGCCGGTAACGGAGGCCACTAATGCCCTTTGCCCAAGCCCTCTGGGAATCCCTAGCCAGGGATAGTCGGCTGGTTTTGCCCGTACTTGTCCTCTGGCTTGCCGGAACCTTAATGTTATGGCCATTTGACTCATGGCTCCTAAAGAGACTATCAAAGGAACGCTGGGCATTCTTGTCCATAGCGGTATTGTTGCTTTCGGGTTGGTTTGTCCTACATACGCCAACTGCTATTGGCTTTTCGGAGATGTTTCGCATAGATGGCGTTACAAAAGGGTTTCAGATTCTGTGTATTATCGCTGGCATACTTACGATAGCCCTTGGTAAACAACAGCTTAGTGCGCTTAAAGAACACACGGTCGAGTACTACTCCCTTATACTGTTTTCTATAAGTGGCATGTTGATATTGGTGGGTGCTACAGACCTAGTTTCCATTTACTTTGCTCTGGAATTAATGGCACTGTGCATATATATCCTTGTGGCATACCTGCGAACTCAAGAAAGGGGCATCGAAGCCGGAGTCAAATACTTTTTATTAGGAGCCTTCAGTAGTGGCATCCTGCTCTTTGGTATTTCATTACTCTTCGCCGCAACAGGCGGAACCACAACAAATCTGGAACGCCTTGGCCAAGCAATCGCCCTAGCTCCTGGAAACCATGAATTACTGGTATTTAGTGGTGTTTTGATGGTATTAGTTGGTTTTGCCTTCAAGGTAGCCGCCGTACCATTTCACATGTGGAGTCCGGATGCCTATGAGGGTGCGCCAACCCCCATCACGGCCTTTATGTCAATGGCTCCAAAAGCCGCGGCACTGGCCGCCTTTGTGCGAATATTCGGCACAGGATTTTCTGGAGTAACAGAAAACTGGATTGCTCCCCTGTCATTCATAGCCGCCGCCAGCATGATATTAGGCAATGTAGCCGCCCTTAGACAAAAGAGCCTAAAAAGAATGCTGGCCTACTCATCTATCGGCCATGTGGGCTACATGCTACTGGGTATACTATCCACAGATTCCCAAGCCGGTGCAAAGGCAATATGGCTCTATATGGCCGTATATCTAGTCATGCAAACAGGAGCCTTTGCTGTGTTGATCTATAAACAAGGAATAACAGAAGGTGAAAGGATAGACGATCTTCGTGGCATGGGTAAACAACACCCCCTGCTTGCCTTTACAATGATGGTCTTCATGCTTAGCCTAGCTGGTATTCCGCCATTATTGGGCTTCTTTAGCAAGTTTTATCTCTTCCGTTTAGCAATCATTCAGGGGCACGTTGCTCTAACTGTCATAGCCCTACTCACCAGTGCAGTGGCCGCCTACTATTATCTAAACGTAATTGCCCAAATGTATTTCAAAGACCCTGCCGATAGCAATGCCGAGCCAGTCGGAATATCAACAACAGTTTTAGTCACCGCCTGCACTGCCGTGTTGCTAGTTGGAACAGCCTTCAGCCCCTGGCTAATGGAGTGGGTAGAAATGATTGGATGGGGGTAAGCCCTTATAATGCGACCATTAATGGTTTGCTGTAGAGGTCTTTTGTAAAATGAGTAGCCTCCCCGTTGTATTTCACCGCGTGGTGCTGGAAAAATATTTGTCATCCATCGCAATTGATGCCATTCCTGACTACGGGCTAAAGCACAAGGAAATGCTCAAGTGGAAAAGTGCTGTTGCATCTGGCAACCTGGAAAAAACCAAAGAAATGTCAGTTCAGGGCAAGTTTTTAGAATCTGTCTTTGAAAAAGTGCTTGGCTATAACACTTTTTTAGAGGGCTCAGAAATTGGCGAATACAACCAAATACAAGAATGTAAAACAGAAGGCGACAGAACAGCATCCGATTCTGCCTTGGGCTTTTTTTCTGCAGACAAAAAGGTAATCCGGGCAGTCATCGAACTAAAGGATGCCACAACAAAACTTGATGAAAGGCGGCAGAGTATCAATTTTTATAGCCCTGTAGAACAAGGCTTTAGCTATGCCCACAAAAATGGGTCTGGGTGCAGATGGGTCATCATTTCAAACTTTGTAGAAATTCGCCTTTACAGAAGTTCCAGCTCGTTGGAATATGAAAAATTCCTGATAACAGAATTAGACAAAGAAGCTGAGTTCAAAAGGTTTTATGCGCTGTTGTGCAAAGACAGCCTTCTAGGCAGTGACGGTAAGTCGCCTGTCGACAAACTATATGACAACAACGAGCTGGCCATTGGAGAAATATCCTCTGAATTTTATTGCAAATACAAAGCTCTCCGCAAAGAACTGTTTCAAGCACTAAAAGCCAATAATGAAAATTATGATGATCTAAAACTATTTGAGGTTGCCCAAAAAATTTTGGATCGCACAATCTTTATAGCCTTTTGTGAAAATAATGGGCTAATAGAAGCAGGGGCATTCAGAGAGACGATAGAAATAGGAAAAAAATCCCGCGTTCAAGCCCCTCACCGAGTGTGGGACCAACTATGTGGCCTGTTCAACTCCATAGACAAAGGCAACCCAGACATCAACATCCACGGCTACAACGGCGGTTTGTTTAAGGGTGATCCTGAATTGGACTCGCTTGCTTTGCCCGACAAGCCCTTGGTGCGCCTTGCCGAATTGTTTGAATACGACTTTGGCTCTGACTTAAACGTAAATATCCTTGGCCACATATTTGAGCAGAGCATTTCTGACCAGGAGCAAATCAAGGCCGAAATAATGGGAGCAGTCCAAGAAAAAAAGCGTGGCCGCCAAAAGGCCGAAGGCATTTTTTATACCCCTCGCTACGTCACCCAGTACATAGTCAAGCAGACAATTGGTAGACTGCTAGCAGACAAACGCAGGTTATTTGGCCTCGACTCCCTACCCTCGTTGACTACTGCCGACTTTTCGAGCATAAAAAATGTTAAGGGCAAGATATCCTATAGCCAAAACATCGCAAAACATGTGCGGGCATGGGAAATATATAGGGATTTCATATACAGCATCAAAGTATTAGACCCAGCCTGTGGCTCTGGTGCCTTCTTAAATGAAGTCTTTGATTACCTAAGTGCCGAAGGCAGAGCCATCCAGCATGAGCTTGAAAAATTGCTTAAGGGAAATGTTACAGCCACACACATAGGTAGCGAAGTGCTCGCCAACAATATATATGGTGTCGACATGGCCAGAGAGTCTGTTGAAATAACAAAACTCTCACTATGGCTCAAAACCGCCAACAAGTACGAGCAATTAATAAACCTTGATGACAATATCAAAGCAGGTAACTCCATCATAAAAGACCATACAATAGCTGGCGACCTGGCATTCGACTGGCACAGGGAATTTGCCGACATCATGGCTAATGGTGGCTTTGACGTGGTTTTGGGCAACCCGCCCTACGGCGCAGACCTGTCTCAGGCTGAAAAAGACTATATTGCCGACAACTATGAAACCACCGAATACAATTTTGACACCTACAAAACCTTTATGGAGCTGGGGCTTAAACTGACCAAGCAAGATGGCTATATGGGCTATATCACACCAAATACGTACTTTGTGCTTGAAAAAGGGGCGACAAAGCTAAGGAAGTTCCTCTTTGAAAACTACACACTGGTCAATGTGGCCGAGCTTTTCAACGTCTTTCCGACTGCGGTGGTAGAGCCGGCAATTTCAGTTTACAAAAAGAGACCACCCAACGCAGGGGACAAGTTAGAAGTCATATCCCTGCCACGAAATATCGAGTTGACTTCAACCTTTATATCAGATGGCACTATCACTGCGTTCACACAGAGCGATTTAAGACAACAAGATGGTTATATTTTCAACTTTAGGGAAACGGAAGATGAAAAGAGGATAATTGAAAAAATAATTAAACTCTCAAAGCCACTATCAGATTTTTTTTCAGTATCGGCAGGTGTAAAACCATACGAAAAAGGGAAGGGTTTGCCTCCGCAGACACAGGAAATTGTAAATAGCAAGCCTTATGAAGGCTATGAGAAGGTCGATGATACTTGGCTCCCATACATACGTGGAAAGACAATTGGCAGATATACAGACGAATGGGATGGAGAATACATTAAATACGGCGAATGGCTGGCCGCGCCACGAACCCAAAAAATGTTTCAAAATGAAAAAATATTTATCCGCCAAACTGGGGACTATCCAATTGCCACATTTGATGCAACTGGCAAAATTGGCAAAAATACAACGCACTGTATTTACTCATCGGATGGAAAATCCCCTGTTTCTTTGATGTATCTACTTGGGTTAATTAATTCAAAATTAATGAAGTGGGTTTTCCAGCATGAAAATTTCCATATCGTTGGCAAACCATTGGCAGAAAATAAAAAAATCTATGTCGAGCGTTTTCCCATTGTTGCAGTCCCAGATCAAAGGCCACTAATTTCACTCGTAGAAAGGCTATTGGAAAACTGTCAGGCCAGGCACGACATGGCCAGGCAGTTTATCAGCTATATAAAATCAGTTCATTCGCCAAAGTCGGTGAGCGAAAAGCTATCTGAATTTTATAGACTAAACTTCAAAGACTTCATCGACGAGCTAAAAAAACAAAAAGTCGAATTATCACCCAAACAAGAAATGGAACTTCTGCCCCTATTTGAAGAAAAGGCAGAAGAGATAGCGCGACTCTCAAATCTCATCAACGCTTTGGACTACGAAGTCGACCATTTGGTCTACTCCATTTATGGCCTTGAAAATAGTGAGATAGCAATTATTGAGAGTGTGATTTGCGAAATCCATACACACTCCCCAACACCATTGCAACTACTCCAAAGCCTGTAAGTTTATAACAATGGAGCAGTATTTCGCCAATATTGTAATTTCGCAAAACCACATCATAGAAAGCCTGCAACCCCCAATTCAATGGTGACCACCCGCTAATAGTTCTGCAAACCTCTGGCATCGCGAAGACAGGAACCCAAATACCACCGATTGCCGATAAGATAACAATTGAAACTGCCCCAAAGACAGCGGCCTGATGATGGGTATTTGCCACACTGCCAACTAATGCGGCGTAACCAATGGCGGCTACCGCAGTACAAACAACCACAAATAGTAGTGGCACTAGCTTACCTTCGTATTCAAAAGAGCTAAGACCAATCCAAGAAAAAATCCATACTCCGACACACAAAATTATTAGGAACTGCAACACGCATACAAGCAAATAGATGGTGGCCTTGGACAACATGTAATAACTGGAAGGGAAGGCTATAGTCCTCAGTCGCATAAAACTCCCCTCGTCTCTTTCCTTTATTAAACTTGCAGAAAACGGCACCACTATAAAAAAAATGGCAAACATTGTCCAAGCGGGGACATTGTGTTGCACCGAATTGGGGGGGGTAATCTCTACACCCCCTTTGGATATGATTTTTTTGCTAATATTTACAAAATCGAATTCATCTATGGTAGGACTAGTAGCCCCACCCATACTTGAAGTAATAGCTCTAAAACTGAACATTTGGGCTTGCACACGAGAAAAAACAAATTCCATCTGAAACCTAGTAGAATACTCCCTTATCAGCGAAACAACAGCATTTACGAGGGAATCCCTAGTTGAAGGATCGGCATATATTTCTATATCCAGCACCTCAATATCGGGCATTTTTTGACCCCCAAAGAGCCTTGAGACCACCTTGGTGGAATTATCTGACAATAATTTTGTAAAATTTTCTGGTATGACAATGCCTATCATATATTTGCCAGACCAAACATCGTCTTTTAACGATGAAACATCAGACTTATTATCGAGAATCGTAACATTAAAAAAATTCGATTCCTCTATCTTTTGCCTAACCGACATGCCAAACTTACCATCGTCCTTATTTAACAACACAACAGGCACATCAAGCTCTAACACTGACTTAAACGTATTGTCTTGGATATAGGTAATTACTACAACCAAAGCTACAGGCATAAAAAACATTACCAATAGACCAGCTCTATCTCTCACAAGAACAAGTAAATCCTTGTATAGCAGTGCGGTAATCTTTTTTAACTCTGTAATCATCAATCCCTCACTGCATGTCCTGTAAGACTAAGGTATAACTCTTCAAGTGAATCCATTGATTTAACATCTTCTAAGCACCCCTCAAATATCTTCCGACCCTCGTCTAAAACTGCAAACCTTGAGCATAATTGTTGCGCTTCAGCTAAATCATGGGAGGTATACAGAAGAGTAGTGCCGTCCCTATTAAGCTCTAGAAGGCCATCCATTATTATTTTTTTTGATTGAATATCTATACCAGTTGTTGGTTCGTCTAGTATCAATAATTTTGGGTTGTGCATAATGCCAACAATAAGATTTAACCTACGGCGCATTCCACCAGAATAATGGCCAACCAACTTATTTCTATGCTCGTAAAGACCATATTTTGCCAGCAACTCATTTATTGTTGACTTTAATGCCCTGCTGTCTATACCATACAGAGCACCAAATACCTTCATATTCTCAAGCCCACTTAAGGTGGGATACAAGGCAAAATCCTGCGGAACATAGCCGACAAGGTGTTTTACTCTACTCATATGCGTGGGTACCAGACCATCAAAAATTCTGATCGATCCTGAATTATAGCGAATCAAGCCACACACAGCCTTAATTGTAGTGGTTTTCCCTGTACCGTTTGGCCCCAGTAGACCAAATCGCTCTCCCTGCGTGATATTTAGAGTTAAACCATTTACTGCAATTTTTCTAGAGGAAGAGTATCGCTTAACTATATCTTTTATTTCGACTACTAGCTCCTCGCTCATATCTTGACCTCGCGTAACTCTTTAAAGAACTCCTCTTCTTTTAGAGCGATCTTAAACAAGTCCTCTGATAGGTCTGCAAACGATAGAGCCTCCTCACGCGACTTAAATAACTTTGCGGCATTACAAGCAAATTCTCTCCAGCTATCACCTATTTGGGTCATTTCCTTTGAAAATAACTCCAGACTAGAGTTTTGCAAAAGTTGAGATGACTCAGACAAAAAATCTGCGTAAATATACCTAAAGCCAGCCCCACCTGTCCCTATTTCTTCTTGTGTCCTTAAGATATACCCCAAAATCGAAATAGCATGAGACCTTTCTAATTTCTTTTCCCAAGTTTTCATAACTCGTGATAATAACTTAATTCCGTTTACTCCCTTAATCGGGCCAGCCAGTGCACCCACCATATTGGCGCATGTTTTTTTTATTCCCACCCTAATTCCACGCTCCAAGTCAAGAGACTCAGGCATATTTTCAAAATAATACATAGTCCCCTTTGGGGCAAAGGCCCCTTTGGCAAACCTAACCAAGTCTAAATCATCTGATGAAAGTTGCTTTAAATCGCCCATAACAGAATCGCTTATGTAGTAGGAATCACCCTCTTTTCCAACTACAACTATCAAGTGTGAATTAAAATGAAACCTTAACGCCTTTGGAAAATAGGAGAGATTATATACACCCGATCGCAACAATACAGGTTGCCTTTTTTGCAATAAAACCTCATCCATCGCCTGCCTTGCTTTAACTACAGAGCGAAACTTTTGAACACGGGTCTTTATATTCAACGACTTACAGAAATTCTTTAGTATAAATCCGGGTATATTCCTATAGGTAAGCAACGGCATGTTGTGTATTTTCCAAAAAGGGAAATACAGAAAATATAGTCCAGCTCCAATACCAAACACCATTGGTTCACTGATCTTTTGTCCCCCTGGGCGATAGTAGTTTACGGCATTAGTGATAGCCCCATTCTCACAGTGAGCATATGGTTCATGCTTATAGCCATCCAATATCATAAGAAAGGCATCCTCCAATCCTTAGAGTCAATCTAGCCTATCAACTTCAGGCCAGTGGGGTTTGTAGAGCATTCGCTCTAAGGATTTGTTGAAGGGTGTCCAGTTGCCGTTGCTTGCATCTTCTCTGATGTTAGTAAAAACCGATTCCAGTTTTCCGTCTAAGTCGTCTAGGTAGTGAACCAACAGAGCCTCAGGTGTTTTTGGCAGTACCGGTGATCCAAATTCCAACTTCCCATGATGGCTCAGTATTATATGTAGCAATTGTCGCCTAATTTCAGTTGGAAAATTTTCTATCCCTGCCATGGCATTTTGAATCCATAGTGCTTCCATAGAAATATGCCCTAATAAGTTGCCCTCGTCTGTGTAGCCAAACGAGCGGTCATAGCATAATTCGGCGATTTTTCCAATGTCATGCAGTAGAGCCGCGGCGATAACTAAATCCCTGTTAATTTCTCTATAGTGGCCACATGCCCTCTCTGCCATGGCTACTACAGAAAGTGTATGCTCTAACAGACCACCTATAAAAACATGGTGTAAGTGCTTTGCGGCTGGTGCCCTGACAAAGGCATCCCTCTTGGTTTTATCATCGCGTAGCAGTGCTACCACAAGTTTTTTTATCCAAGGGTCTTTTAGGCTATCAATAAAATTATCCAACTCTGCAACCATTTCAGTAATATCCCTGCCTGAAATCGGGAAAAAATCTGAAAGGTCTACAATTTCATCGTCAGTAGCATGGCGCACCTTGTCTAGTTTGAGTTGAAGGCGACCACTAAATATGGTGATGGAGCCTTTGACCTTCAAAAAGGCATCGGGCTGGATTAATTCCATTTCACCCTCAACGGCTCTCAAGTCCCACAAAATGGCCTTGATCCTTCCGCTGGAATCAGACAATGTGCATTCAAGATAGTCTGTTCCTCTTGTTGTGGTCTTGAAAGCCACCTCTTGGGCTAACAAATAACCTGCAAAAATATCGCCCTCTTTGAATGATTTTATTGTTACTTGATCGCTCATCGCATTCCTCTGCTACAAGTATAGCATATGGCAGTCCAACTTCTTTTTAGCCGATCCCCTACGTGCCTATGATTGGTGAGACACCTAATACTAGGTTGCGTTTAATCGGGATTAAACGCGAAACGTCATAATGAACGTGACGTAAGCAACCAAATAAACAGCGATTTGAAAGGACAAAATGCAGGAAA
>Ga0082212_10003652_pt1 | contig 21723 bp, 20 predicted proteins | sample TergutNt197P3_FD_71548 | JGI IMG/M metagenome (GOLD analysis project Ga0082212, IMG submission 71548) | Neocapritermes taracua P3 segment gut microbial communities from Petit-Saut dam, French Guiana - Nt197 P3 | ecosystem: Host-associated > Arthropoda: Insects > Digestive system > Gut ... | reverse complement strand
CCTCTCCTTGTTTTCACGTTCGCCGTAGCAAACTTTTTCCATGAAATATTTTTTCTTATTCTGCCGGAAACGGTAAGGTAGCCCATGTTTTTCAATTCTTCATTGAGCCGTTGTACGATTTTATAGGCGTAAGACTTGGATACTCCAAGTTCCTCCGCAACTTCGGGCACTCGCATAAATGAGTTGCTCATTCAAAACCTCCTTTCAATATTAAGCTATTTTGCTTAGTCTTTTCTTATTATACTAAACATATTTGTTTATGTCAAGTGGCTTACGAGAAATAATTAAACTTTTTTGTTTAGCACATCTTGCTTATCTTAAACATATATGTTATACTCAGGAAGTGAATTGTGGTAACGTCGCGTTTTTTATTACCTCGTTCACTTTTATAAGTGCAATTTAAGGCTACAATTAAAACGAAATGGAGCTACATTTATGGCTATAGGCGAAAGAATTAGGTATATCCGTAACCTTCGTAAAATGACCCAAAAATGGCTTGGTATGGCAATCGGCTTTGATGAAAAAACTGCCGATGTCCGGATGGCTCAATACGAATCCGGCACTCGCTCACCAAAAGAGAAACTGATTAATGATATTGCCAATACTTTAGAGGTTAGCCCCCGTGCATTGACTATTCCCGATACTGATAGCTATGTCGGTTTGGCACATACGCTTTTCGCTTTAGAGGATTTGTATGGGCTTCGTATCGGCGAGATTGATGGTGAGGTATGTCTGCGATTGGATAAGTTCAAGGGTACTACCTACCTTTCTATGGCTGATATTTTCAACTCATGGCATGAAATAGCGGTTAAGTATAAAAACGGTGAAATAAGTGAAGATGAATATAATAATTGGCGTTATAACTATCCAAAAGCCGAAATTGAACGTACTACGCCGACTTTAAGAACCGCCCGCAAAGCAAGGAGGGAAAATGGCAACCTATAAGGAAATTCAATCTTATGTAAAAGAAACATATAATTTCATCCCAAAAACCTGTTGGATTGCTCACATGAAGGAAGTATGCGGTTTACCTGTAAATCAATCTCCAAATCGCTACTCAACCGATAAACGTGTAGCTCCATGTCCATCAAATAAAATGGAAGCGATCAGAAATGCTTTTAAGCATTTCAAAATGATATAATCCCAATAAAAAAGAGCCAACTGTCATTACAATCAGTTAGCTCTTTCACTATAAATCTATAAACAATGTTGCCAAAACGTTGCCACTAGGTTAGGCGAAACGCCATAAACCCATTAAACTCAACGTTCCTACCACTCTTGTTCTCACTCCCACTCAATCGTCGCAACCGGCTTGGGACTCAAATCATAACAAACCCGGTTCACGCTCTTAACCTCGGCAAGAATCCTATCCGTAATTCTTTTAAGTACCGGCCATTCCAGCTCTTCAATCGTGGCCGTCATCGCGTCAACTGTATTCACGGCGCGGATAATCACGGTATAGCCCATGCTCCGGGCGTTGTCGCGGACTCCCACCGATGTAAATTCGGGTACAACGGTGAAGTATTGCCAGACTTTTTTATCCAGGCCGCTATGCTTAAATTCTTCGCGCAGGATGGCGTCGGATTCGCGGACCGCTTCAAGGCGACCTAAGGTAATCGCGCCGAGACAGCGGACACCGAGGCCGGGACCGGGGAAAGGCTGGCGATAGACCATTTCGTCTGACAGGCCGAGCTCCAGGCCGCAGGCGCGGACTTCATCCTTGAAAAGCTGGCGGATCGGTTCGACCAAAGCGAACTGCATATCGGCGGGCAAGCCGACATTGTGATGGGTTTTAATCTTTTTGGCAGTTTTGGTGCCGCTTTCGATGACATCGGGATAAATAGTGCCTTGGGCTAAGAAACCGATCGCATCGGCTCCGCCGAGGCGGCGGGCTTCTTCTTCAAAAATACGGATGAATTCCGTGCCGATAATTTTCCGTTTTTCTTCGGGGTCGGCAACATTGACCAGTTTGGTCAAATATCGCTCCGTTGCGTCTACGTGAACCAGATTGGCATCAAGCTGTTTGCCAAACACATTGACCACATCTTCTGATTCGTTTTTGCGCATTAAGCCACTGTTCACATGAACGCAAACCAATTGATTGCCAATTGCTTTAATCAATAAGGCAGCTACGACCGAACTGTCAACACCGCCGGAAAGGGCTAACAATACTTTCTGATCGCCGACCTTGCGGCGGATTAATTCTGCCTGGTCGGCAATGAAATTTTTCATATTCCAGTTCGCCGATGCTTTACAGACATTAAATATGAAATCCTTTAGCATGGGGGCGGCGGTTTCCCAGTCCGGATATTCCGCATGGCATCGTCCGTCATTTGGTTGACAAGCAATCGCCATGACCGGATATCCGCTTTCGCCGATGTGGCGGCCGGCATGGATAGGCTCACCGTCAATGATATGATTCGGCCCGCCGTTTAAAATGATGCCTTTTACATTCGGCAACCTTTCCAGCTCGCCGCTGGCGATATCATGCGGATATATTTCACTATACACGCCTAAAGCACGAATTTCACGCGCCAAGACCGTATTCTCTGTACTGCCTAAATCAAGGATGATAATCATATCTTGTATCATTCGTAACCTCCATGCTTTCAGGTGACTCCAACAGTGCAAGTGACCCATATCCCAAATCTGTGTACTGGTGCATCATTAATTCCGATTACTAAATTGCTTCGTTTCATTCGCAATGACGTATCGCAACAATGAATTAACTATCATAAACCTAATTTAGCATACTAACCTCCATGTCACGCTTCGCGTGACTCAAATAGCAAACGAAGCTTTAATAATTCTTAGGTGCGGTTCTTTCGCGCCTTAGAATTATTCTTCATACTACTCAGAAGCAAAATTCTCAAAATAACCTGACACCAATATAATCGGGGTGCCTTTATCACCGCTTCCGCCCATCAGATCACATAAGCTGCCGATCAAATCCGTATAACGGCGCGGTGTTGTCCCAAGGGCTTTATCGCCTAATTGCTCGTCTTTTTCCTTAATCGCGGCGGTCATCGCCTGGCGGGCTTCCGCTTCCGATTTTCCGGCTAAATCATTGTCCAGCATGAATTTTAGCTTGATTTCATGCGGTGTTCCTTCCAAGCCTTTCGTATAAGCCGGAGAAACGACCGGGTCGGCCAGTTCCCAAATCTTACCGATGGGATCCTTAAAAGCGCCGTCGCCATAAATCAGGACTTCGATCTTTTTGCCGGTTTTTTCATATATCAGCGCTTGGACCTTATCCACCAAAGCCTGGCAATCGCGGGGGAACAGCTTAACACTGTCAGTCGTTGCCATATTGGAGCCAAGCAGGCCATATTTTTCATTGTAGCCGCTGCCATTTACGCTGCTTGCCAAAATATCATCAAGGCCAAAAACAGTCTCCGCGCCCGCTTCTTTCAGCAAGCGTTTCGTGCGCTGCCTGGTGTGGATGTCACAAGCAAGAACGTTTTTCGTAAACTTTAAAATCGCCCTTGGGTCATTCGCAAACACCAGCTCAATATTTTCGCCCAGACTTTTATAATGCTGCGCGTAATCCATTCCGGTGAACGGATGCTTCGCCTCATATCCGAACAATTCACGGTAACGCTTCTCATCCAGCACGTCCGTATAAGGGTTGATTCCGGCCTTATCCAGCATATCCCAGTCAACAAGCTCATTGCCGACTTCATCGGCAGGGTAAGAAAGCATGATATAAAGCTTCGAACAGCCGCCGGCAATACCCCGGAGCAGATTGGCAAAACGGTTACGAGAAAGGATGGGGAATACAATCGCCATCTCCTTGCCGCCGAATTTCGCCCGCACATCGGCGGCAATCTGGCTTAAATCGGCATAATTGCCCTGCGCCCTGGCGACAACCGCTTCGGTTATCCCGATGATGTCTTGATCGTGCAGGGAAAAGCCCTCTTCGTCAGCCGCCTTTAACACATTATCCACGACAATATTTACCAAATCATCACCTGGCTGAATCATCGGAGCCCTGATGCCTCTGGCAATTGTTCCAATTGTTCTCATACTGACACCTCTTTTCTTGGCTATACACCCTCGAAAAATTGCGCAGAAGCGCAATTTTTTTCAGGGAATAGCCATGTCTGAATTTGTGACCATATTTTAGTGAAATCATATCGAATTCCCAAAAAGTATCATAACATAATTTTGGTAAAAATCATAGATTAAAATCAAACAAACTTAGCTGTCCGTCACCATAATTCCCCTTATAGGCATGAATGATATCTTTCATATCAAATAATATATTTTGCGCCGCACATTCGGCGGTGAAACGCTCATAAATTTTCCGCGCATCAGGGATGCTGCATGAGTACCGGCTTCCATAAGCACGGCGATAACGTTCAGCAAGGTCTTTTTCCGGAAAAAGCTTCTTTAGCTGTTCATAATAATAAATGCGCTGATTCATCCGCAGGGTGACCCCGAAACCGGGATAGATAAAGCGGGCCTCGTTTTCGGCGGCTTTATGCAAAATTTGAAATATGTTTTCTTCATCATCATTCACAAAGGGCAAAAGCGGCATCAGCAAGATACCGGCCATAATTCCCGCTTTCTTTAGCTCCTTTAATAGGGCAAAACGCTCCGATGACGGCGGCGCACCCGGCTCAATCAGCCGGGACATCCCATCATCGGCATTCGTAATCGTGACCTTGACAAGGACAGGGGAATGCTCATGAATCGATTGCAGGATATCAATATCCCGTGCCACTAATGTTCCTTTCGTCGCAATCGAAATGCCAAACCCAAAAGCGTCAACCAATTCAAGGGCATGCCTGGTCAGGCAGAGCTCTTTCTCAAAAGGGTTGTAGGGGTCACTCATCGAACCGGTGCCGATGACACCCTTTTTTACTTTTCGCCGCAGATCATCGCGGATGGTCAAAAGGGCATTTTCCTTCGCCCGGACGCGGTCAAAATCAACGACCCGGTAACAGTCGGAACGGCTGTCGCAGTAGATGCAGCCATGACAGCAGCCTCTGTAGATGTTCATATTATAATCACAGCCAAACCAAGCGTTGGATTTATTCTTAGTGACAATGGTTTTCGCGGGAATGTATTCCATCGGGCATGCACTCTCTTCCGGCAAACGCGCTTATCTGGATTGCTTCGCAGGAATGTTACTTATTTTCTTCATTCGCAACGAGGCTAAAAATACGTCATTACAAGCAAAGCAATCCGAATAACGGCCTTCCTTTACATCTATCACAATAAAACGCCACAAACGGCCACGGTCTTAGGGTTCGGCATCATCTATGCCGCTTAGGCAAAATATTCGCGATAATCATCTTCACTGGCGAATAACATATAAATGCTGCCGACCAAGCCCATATAACCTTCGTTCACTGTATAACCTTTCATAAATGCTGCCTCCTGTCATCCATTTTCGAACGGCGGAAACGCCGTTTTTTCCTTCTGATAACAGCATAGCATTTATGATGTCCGATAAAAAGGACTTTCAAACACTTGTTCGCATCTTTTTGTATTGTTTGACTTATAAACCCATATTCATTATAATACAGATAGACCCAAAAGGAAAGATACAGGCGATTCATGCGCCATTTAAGGAGGGCCAGCCATGTTGTGGGAAGAATTATCAGCGCTTACATTTGCCCAAGCGGTCAAAAAAAGTGACGGTGTCTGCGTTTTGCCAATTGGATGCATTGAAAAACATGCCAACCATCTGCCGCTTGGCACCGATATGTATGTTGCGCAAGCGGTATGCAAGGCGGCAGCCGAACGCGAGCCTGCGCTTGTTTTTCCCTATTATTTTCTGGGGCAAATAGCGGAAGCGCGCCATTATCCGGGAACGGTGGCGGCTTCGCATAGGCTATTAATGGAAAGCTTGCTGGAAATATGCGATGAGATTGCGCGAAATGGCCTGAAAAAGATTTTGATTATGAGCGGGCATGGCGGGAACAGATACTTTTTGCCCTTTTTTGCCCAGGAAATGCCCCGGCTGGACCGTGATTATTGTGTCTATACCGGTTACGTGTCTGATTACACAGAGGAGCAGGAGCAGCAAATTATCAATCTATCGGGGGCGGACGATTTCGGCCAGCATGCCGGAATGACAGAAACGGCCATCATGATGCATATACGCCCGGATTTAGTCCATATGGAACAGCAGGACCCCGCCGAAGGGGCCAGCATGGGGCGGCTGGCAAATATCGAAAAGCATAATTTGAACAGTGGCTTCAATTGGTATGCGAATTTCCCGGCTCATTTTTCGGGAGACCCGACCCCGGCTTCCCCGGAGATCGGCGCCGCTATTTTCGCGATGGCCGTTGACCATGTCGCCGGGGCGATCAAGGCAATAAAAGAAGATACCATGTCGCCCCGCCTGGCCAAAGAATTTGCCGCTTATGGCAAAAATCCGGATGCCGGCCGGAAACATCCGTTTTAAGGAGCGCCTGAATGCCCTTCGTTTACTTTTTCATCTTTTTATTGTCCTGTACCCTCGGGTCCATTATCGGGATCGGCGGCAGCCTGATTATCCGGCCTTCGCTTGACTGGATTGGCTATCATGGCGTTGGCAACATCGCATTTTTGACCAGTGTCGCGAATATTTGCATGGCCTCGGTTTCGATTTATAAGAAAACGAAAGACGGCCCGAAAGCAAATTCCGCGAAAATAGATTTTGCAAAAGCAGGGCTGGTGGGGATTGGCTCACTGGCAGGCGGAGTCATCGGCGACCAAATATTAAGGGTTCCGGCGGAACTGTTCGGGGACCGGAATATGCAGATAGCCCAGACGCTGACGACGATCCTTTTTCTTGGTTTAAGCATTTATTTTACCGAAAAATGCCAGTTGCGTTATCAAATTAAAAATAAGGCCTTATATGTCTTGCTGGGGATTTTGCTGGGCATGGTCGCGGTTTTCCTTGGCATCGGCGGCGGGCCGCTAAATGTTCCGGTGTTCATGATCCTGTTCAGCGTTCCGGTCAAGCAAGCGGTGAACTATTCCCTGGCAATCATGATCTTTTCCCATTCCTCCCGGCTGATTACGATGGGGTTTACCGGGGCGGCTTTCGGGTACATGGAGTTTGACTGGATTTTTCTTCCTTTCATCATGCCGGCCGCAGTGCTTGGGGGCATCATTGGCGCCCGGCTCAGCAAAAAAATGACCGACCGGCTTGTCAAAAAAATGTTTTCGCTGGCCATGTTTATTATCATTGGCATTAATTTAATCAATTTATTGCGGTTTTTGTCTGCTTAGGCGGCTTGAATTTTCCCAAAAAATGTAATATGATGGAAACAGGTAATCAGTTTTGAATCAGAAAGGATAAAATCTTATGTGGACCAGGGCGGAGTTAAAAAGTAACGCGAAAATCGTAATGGGGCAAAATTATTGGAAGACAGTCTTAGTTGCTTTCTTAATTATGATTGCCGTTGGCGGTTCTACGAGCAGCAATATCACGAACACTTACAGCAATGCTTCCTCGCAAGGCTTCGGCGGCATTTTTGATTTCCCGCAAGCGTTTGCTGTGGCCGGAATCATCATGACGGTGATGCTTTTTTCCTTTATCATTGCGATGGCACTTAATATTTTCCTGTTTAAGCCGCTGGAAGTCGGCTGCCGGCGATATCTGATTTCGGCACGCCAGGCGCCAGGCAATTTGTCATTGCTAGCGTTTGGGTTTAAGCATTCCTATATGAACATTGTCAAAACGCAATTTTTCCGGTGGTTATATACTTTTCTCTGGACGCTGCTTTTGGTGGTGCCGGGGATAATCAAGTCTTATGAATACCGGATGATGCCATATATTCTGGCGGAAAATCCGGCCCTTGATACCAATGAGGTTTTTGCCCGGTCGCGGGAAATGATGACCGGGAATAAAATGAATGCGTTTGTGCTTGATTTATCGTTTATTGGCTGGCATATCTTAGGCGGTTTTACTTGCGGGCTTTTGAATCTGTTTTATGTGAATCCGTATCAGCAATCAACGAATGCCGAGCTTTATGAGGCTTTGCGCCGCTAAAACAGTTCTTTCATTTTCACAATCATTTCTTCGGTCTGCGCTAAAAGGGCAGCGACATCACGTTCGGATAGGCCGCATTTTTTGTAGCGGACGGAAAAATAAGGGGTACCCTTGTGGCTAAAGCGGATGGTTTGATGGCGCTGCAAGAAAAGGGGGATGGTTTCGGCCTTTATTTTTGCATCGGGGCGGATGTAAAAGATGATTTCCTCATTTTTTCCTTTGATTTCAGTTATGAAAAGGCTGTGGGCCTCAACCCTGATTAAAGCGACCCGCAACAGATTTTCGACCGAGGTCGGGATACTGCCGAAGCGGTCAATCAGCTCCTCCTTCATGTCGTCGCATTCAGATTTGCTTTCGATTCCGGCGATGCGTTTATAAATGTCAAGCTTTTGAATCTCATTTACGATATAGCTTTCAGGAATAAAGGCATCGACATCGAGGTCAACGTTGGTACTAAAATCATCGGCATTGCTGATGCCTTTCAGGCTTTTCACCGCTTCATCCAGCATTTTGCAATAAAGGTCATAACCAACCGCTTCCATGTGGCCATGCTGTTTTTGGCCGAGCAAATTTCCGGCTCCGCGAATTTCCAGGTCGCGCATCGCGATTTTGAAGCCGCTGCCTAAATCGGTAAATTCTTTGATGGCGGCAAGCCGTTTTTCAGCGATTTCTTTTAGCATTTTGTCCCTTTTATACATAAGGAAAGCATAAGCGGTGCGGTTCGAGCGGCCAACGCGGCCACGAAGCTGGTAAAGCTGGGCAAGGCCCATATTGTCAGAATCGTGGATGATCATGGTGTTGACGTTCGCGATGTCGAGTCCGGTTTCAATAATGGTGGTGGCGACAAGAATGTCGATTTCATGATTGATGAAATCGTACATGATGCGTTCAAGCTCGCGCTCCTGCATCTGGCCGTGGGCAAAAGCGACATTCGCTTCAGGAACAAGTTTTTGGATGGCGACGGCGGCATCGGCGATCGTAACCACCCGGTTATAGACATAATAAACCTGGCCTTCGCGGCTAAGCTCGCGAACGATGGCTTCCCGCACCATTTCTTCATTATATTCACAGACAAAGGTCTGAATCGGCATCCGGTCATGGGGGGCCTCTTCCAGCACGCTCATGTCGCGGATTCCCACCAGGCTCATATGGAGGGTGCGGGGGATCGGGGTCGCGGTCAGGGTGAGGACATCAACGCTGTCTTTCATGAGCTTGATTTTTTCTTTATGGGTCACGCCGAAACGCTGTTCTTCATCAATGATCAGCAGGCCTAAATCGTGGTAGCCTACGTCCTTTGAGAGGACGCGATGGGTGCCGATGACGATATCAACCTGGCCTTTGCGTAAATCACTGATGGTCTGCTTTTGCTCGGAAGCGGTGCGGAAGCGGGAAAGCAGCTCAATCCGGACCGGAAAATCCTTCATCCGCTGGATAAAGGTGTTATAATGCTGCTGGGCTAATATGGTCGTTGGCACGAGATAAACGACCTGCTTGCCTTCCTGAACGGCCTTAAAAGCGGCGCGGATGGCGATTTCGGTCTTGCCGTAGCCAACATCGCCGCAAATCAGGCGATCCATGATTTTGGTGCTTTCCATATCTGCCTTGGTTTCCTGAATCGCGGCTAATTGGTCTTCGGTCTCTTCGAAAGGGAACAGTTCTTCGAACTCCCGCTGCCAGACGGTATCCCGGTCGAATTGGAAGCCGCTTTTTTCCTGGCGGCAGGCATAAAGCGCAACCAGCTCGCGGGCGACTTCACTGACCGCTTCTTTGACCTTCGTTTTCGTCCGGCCCCATTCGATCGAGCCAAGCTTGTTGAGCTTAGGCTTTTTGGCATCGGCGGAGGCGTATTTCTGGATGACATTAAAGGCGGTGGCGATGATATAAAGGTTGCCGCCGTCGCGGTATTCGATTTTCATATAATCTTTGACGATTTTTTCGACTTCGATTTTTTCAATGCCCCGGTAAATGCCAAGGCCGTGATTTTCGTGGACGACATAGTCGCCCACCTTCAGCTCGGCAAAGTCGGCGATTTTGCGGCCCTCGTAACGTTTTCTTTTTTTCCGCTTTTTTTCAGCGCCAAAGATGTCGCTTTCAGAGATGACGGCATATTTTAGCAGCGGGTATTCGAAACCGCGCCGGACGCGGCCATACCAGGCCATGATTTCACCGGGCTTTATTTCGCGGGCGGCATCTTCACTATAAAAAGCCGTCAGGCCGTGGTCGCGCAAATCCTCGGCGAGGCGGGCGGCGCGGGTGCGGGAGCCGGACAATAGCAGGATGCGGTAGCCGCTTTTTTTAAGGCGGGTCAGGTCCTTGACCAGAGCGTCAAAGCTGTTATTGTAGGAGGAAATGGTTTTTACCGTCAAATCAATTTTACGGGTTGCGGCAACCACCGGGGTTTTCATGTCAAGCGACGCTAAGGTGATAACGCGCTTCCGGGAAAGGCGAGCGGCGATATCGGCGGCGCTGAACAGGAGCTGGGTCTGGCTCGGCAGAAGATAGCCCTTTTCCAAGCGGTGGCTCATGCTTTCGTGAAATTCCATTTCAACTGCGGCCGCATGGTCGCGGACGCGGGTTGGTTCATCGATGATGAAGATGGTTTCATCGCTAGCGAAAATATCAATGAAGGAAACGATTTGATCATAAAAAAATCGGATATAGCTTTCGAGGCTGACCGTCGTTTCGAATTCAAATAACTGTTCCTTGATTTCCTTGATTTGGGTGGCAAGGCGGTGGGCTTCGGCGGTAAAAAACTGGTCACGGAGTTTTTTCACCTGCCGGTCGCATTCGGCTTGGATTTTTTCCATTCCGGCTTTCAACTGGGTTTTGGAAAGAACCATTTCGGTCGCCGGGTAAATGGTGATGTGGTTCAAATTTTCAATCGAGCGTTGACTTAGTGAGTCAAAACTGCGGATGGATTCGACGTCGTCGCCCCATAATTCAATTCGATAGGGATTTTCTTCGGTCAAATCAAAAATATCGATAATGCCGCCCCGGATGGAGAACTGGCCGGGCGCTTCGGCCTGGTAGTTTTTTTCGTAACCGAGCTTAACAAGATTTGCGGCGAGCTTTTCTTTGTCAATCGTGCTGGATGTACCGATATGAATGATATTTTCTTTCAGGTATTCCAAGGACAGGGTGGGGGACATGAGGCTGGAAAAGGTGGTGACAACGGTATGGGGCTGTCCTTCAATGATATTGCGCAGACAGTCAATGCGTTCTTTGGCGAGTAAATTGCCGTGGACATCGGCTTGGTAAAAAATCAGGTCCTTGGCGGGGAACATCGAAATGCTGCGGTCATAGAAGCGGTATTCGTCGTAGATTTCCTTCATTTTCAGGTCGGAAAAGGTGACGATGATTTTATGGCGGTAATCAGCGCTTAGGGCATAGGCCATATGGAGCTTCTGGGAATCAACGCAGCCGGACAGGGCAAGGGTTTTGCCGAGTTTTTTAAGCAGGGTTTTCATTTCATCGTATTCGCCAAGTTCTTTTATTGGGGTCAGGAGGGCGTTCATGAGGGTTCCTTTCTCGGGACGGTGCTGTGAATCGTACCTAGCATTTCTCTTTTAACAGCTTCATGCCATTCTTCGACACATGGCAGCTTAGCATATTGCTCATTATCACCATATTTTGCTTTTTGTCAATGAAAGCGATTTTTTCTTTATTAATGACATAGGAGCGATGGCAGCGCACAAACCGTTCATCCAGCTCATCCTCGATGCTTTTCAGCTCACCATTAAATTCATGGATTTGGTCTCGCGTATGCAGCCTTAATTTATGCCGGACATGAGTGGTTTCGATGCAAATGATTTCATTCATTTCGATTACCATGATTTTTTCATCCACGGTTATCTGAATCGGCTTTGCCTTGCCGCTCCTTGGCTGCCGTTTTCGCAGGGCCTGATAGGATTCCTCCAGCTCCCGGACATATTCCTTAGAAACCTCGGCGCGGAATAATTCTTTCCGCAGCGCGTTTTCCCTGGAAACATAACGCATGATCAATATAAACATAAAACCGATGGTAACCAAAAACAGCACATATCCGATATCAGCCGGATTTGCAGGCCAATTGCCCATTTGGATAAAAGCATCTGCCATTACATGGCTGAAATAAATAAAGATTAATAACACGACAGAAATCAGGATCAGGATATACATAATGCGATTATTGAAAATATTCATGTCAAGCTGGGTTTTCAGGAAGCGTTTAAGCAGATGGCAGGCCGCTATTGGCACAATCGCGACTGCCATATTGGCAATTCCCCAATATTTTCTGGGAAAAACATCCGCCAACCCGGTTAAATCCAAAAACAAAACGGTCAGCACACTGTAACCCGAAAGTACGGCGGTTCCGTAAAAAGAAAATAGCAGCGCTTTTTTGAGATTTTTGGAAAAGGCGGCAATAATCAGCATTACCATCACCATCACAATGAGGAATTGCGTGATGCCTATCGTATGGTTTCTGCCAAACATAAAGGAAAGGACAAAAGGGGGAATCAGCGCCGCAACCAAAATAACCCTGTCCCTTTTGTGGCTGATATTTATTTGCAGCATCTGCATATTGTCTGCGCATAAAGTGGCAAAGATGCTGAAGCATATTGCCCCTATGAAGATCAAAAATTCCATATTGCCCCTTCGTGTTTTTCCATTCGTTCTATAAAACGCCTATTTCGTTCAAAAATAAGGACTTTTTACCGGCAGCCATGATAGAATGAAAAAAATTCTTTAGGAGGAATCACAAATGGAAAAAAAGCAATTTGTAATTACGGGAACTATGGTCTGCTTCGGCGCAACGGCAATCGGGATAATCGTCTCCCTTGCCAGCGCGGTAATCTATACGGTAAGGGGGAGCGGAACGTTTATTTCATTTTTTACAAATAATCCAACGATGATCATCAGCCTTTTTGTATGTTTCGATATGTTTTTCGTTACGCTCGCAATGCTGCTGAAAAAGAAAGGTAAATGAAATCATTCCGCATTCTCCGCTTTCTTATTATATCGGTTCATCGCCGCGTCAAGGCCATCTTCAAGGATGGTTTCGATCGCGGCGACGGCATTGCCGGTGCAGTCGCGCATGATTTTCGCATCGGTTCCGCTGAAATGGCCAAGGACGTGGCCGACCAGGTCATGGCCGGCGGGTTTATCGCCAATGCCGATTTTCATGCGGATAAATTCATTATGTCCAAGCTGATGGATGATGCTTTTCAGCCCGTTATGGCCGCCATCACTGCCTTTTTTGCGCATCCGGATCGAACCGATGGGAAGGCTTATGTCGTCGGCGATGATGATGAGTTCGCTTTTTTCATCAATTTGGTAGTAATTTATGATCCGGCAGACCGATTCACCACTTAAATTCATGTAGGTGAGCGGCTTGGCCAAAAAAACCTTATGGCCATAAATCGAACCTTTGCCCATGATGCTTTTGTGTTTGAGGCTCTTTATTTTTATTTTATGTTTTTCAGCAAGGCTATCGATGATGTCGAAGCCAATGTTATGGCGGGTACCCGCGTATTTAAGGCCGGGATTGCCGAGGCCGATGATGATGAACATGGGGGACTCCTTTTTTTATACTAGTTTTTCGTAATCACGCCGTCCTCATCAATATGGATGGTGGGGGAGAGGGCGCGCATTGTGTCCAAAATGCGGGTGCTTGCCTCACCATCGACAAGGGAGGTAAAGCAGTCTTGCTGGAGGGCGGGGATGAAGCGGAGCGTTTTCAGGCCGTTTTCATTCACCACCGCTTCCAGGAGGCCGGTGTCAACGCGCCGGGAGCTGAACCAAAAATTGCCGAGGCTATAGGCAACCGGGGTATCGCCGTGGAAAGTGATTCCTTGCAGGACATGGGGATGGGCTCCGACAATCAAGTCGGCTCCGGCGGCGGCTATTTTAAGGCCTTGTTCAAGCTGGAGCCAGTCGGGTTCATCCACGTTTTCCGCACCCCAATGTAGAAATACAACGACAAAGTCACTGTTTTCTTTCGCATCGGCAACAGCGGCAAGAAGCCGGTCAACATCCAGGCAGCGGAAAACGCCGGCCAGGTCCGCAGTCGCCCCGCGAGTATCCGGAATGGCAAGGCGCTCGATTTGGGTGGCGGCAAGAATGGCGATTTTGATGTCACCGATAATGAAGTATACCGGGGCGGAAGCTTCATCGATATTGCGCCCGGCGCCGGCATAAGGGACACCGTGGGCCTCCAGGGTATCCAGGGTGTCTAAGAGGCTGACTTCGCCATAGTCATAGCTGTGATTGTTCGCAAGGGAAACGATGTCCACGCCCATTTCATGAAGCCAGGCGGCCGTTTCGGGCTTCGTCCGGAAGGTGTAGAGCTTTTCGGGGTATGGTTCGCCCCTGGTGGTATAGGTAAACTCATTATTAAGCATCATGACATCGGCATCGTGCATTGTCGTTAGCAAATCTTCGGAAAATGCGGCTGCGGCGGTGCCGCCGCGTTTGATGGCAGTAGCCATGACGGCATAATAGGAATCAAAGAGGATGTCACCGGCGAAAAGCAGCCTTGCTTCGCCGGGGACTAAGGGGTCGTGGGCATAAATGCGATTTTCCCGCATATATTCAGGGTCGTTCAGGATTTCGGCATAACGTCGGGGGGGGGCCTCTTCCTCAACATCGTTGACTTCATCAGTCAATTCATGATTTTCTTCGATTTCGGAAGGCTGGACCGGCTCGCTGACCGTGCTGATTGCGGCTAAGGAAAAATCATCGGTTTGCTTTTCTAATTCATCGATGGGTAAGAATTGCCGATAGATAAATATTGCTCCTAATCCAATCAGCAAAACACTTGATAACGTCACGGCAAAAACTAAGATAAAGCGAGTGCTTAGACGTGGAGTTTTTTTTCTTTTGGCAGTCATAAGGGAATTATATCATGAATGGGGGGGAGGCGCAAATAGGTTGTGTGTGATCTTTGCATTGCTGCCGGCAATCTTTTGATGTTCATTATTTACAATGGTGACAAACTTTTGTTTATCTATATCCAATTCATCATAGCCATCTGATAATCGCTCTAATAATTTTTCTAGCATCTCTTTTGTTTGAGCAAATACTGGATGAACTCGGCTCGTCAGCTTATCCCTACCTCTTATTAATTTAGGATTAGCCTTATAAAAACTTACCCATGCCGAATCACTCAAATATGGAAACAGTATAAAATTAGGCCCATCATAAGCACCGTACATATAAAGCAACCAAAAAGCATCATTTACAGAAGATAGGTCTATCTCTTCGTATTTAGTACGTCCTTCTCTGACATTATAAGAAAGCTGTGCATCATCTGTACCATACGCAATAATTTCCGCATACATCTTCATTGCTTCATTGTAGGGAACGGCAATTATTTTTCTTTCCGTAATATCCAGAAGCGTCTTTGTATAATTCACTACCGGTCTGCAAGTTTTAAATCCGATACATTTTTTGCAATCAGAACTGGGGTTTGTAGTCGCTAAATCAATACCCATTCCAATCGAAGATAACCTAGTGTCTTTAAGATGGATATCAGTTCGGCAACGGCAACTTGCATGATGCAAGGCGAGTCGGCTTACCGCCCTTTTACCAGATATAATCTCAACCTTTCCAGCTACATTACATATTTTCTCGTAGGTTCCGCAAGTTGTCATTAAGTGTGTCCTCTTCTCTTGTGACGCCTAATATATTCATTCACCACATGAAAGACCTATTACCTCGTTTATTTGCTGCAAAGGAAGTAACTTCTCTTGTGCCTCGTATGTGATTTGGATAGCTTCCGGACTGGGCCAACGGACAGGAGTCCTCTCGTAAAGCAAATGAACCATCGGTTCTATTATATTCTGGAGCGGCTCTTCCTCTTTTTCAAGATGCTTATTCTCTTCTACATAATTAACCCAATTTTCGTACAAATTTTCATATAAATTATACTCACGATACTCTTCATAGTCCTGTTTACTTAATATAGCATGCAGTGCATATATAAAATCATAATTGTCAATAAAAACAAGCGGAGAACCTTCACCGGAATGCAAGGTATTTAAGAGATAGTTTCCTCCTTTATAACTCACTACCGCATGGCTTAGCGAGGCGATTGATCGTCTTAAGTAATCTAAAATGATGACACTCCTGTTAATTTCTTTACTTGTATCATCGACATAACATATTAATGGGATTAACTTTACTGAAGTTTCATTGTCAGTTTCATTGCATCTACTATTTAAGCGCAATCCTATCTTATCAGCAGTTTCAACTTTTCGCGGGATATCCAATTTTTTATACGTCATTTTGCATAAAGCACTTGCTAATTCACTATGCGCTTCTTCACTCATTCTTAAAGAGTCACAATTAGCAGGACAAATTTCCGCGTTCTGTTGATTACAATTTCGGCAGATTTTAGCAGCAATCGTCTTAATCTCTTGATATAGCTTATCAGAATAATGATAAGCCTCCAATTCAATGCCATTTATCGTAAAGGGATCGAGTTGCCTACCTTCCGGCAAAAAACTTCGCTCAAATTCATGTGTAAGGCATATGTTGTATAAATACGAAATAACACGATAGACTATTAAATGTTTACGCTTGGTTTCCCCTTCGGTAAGTTGCTTGTACAAAAATGTGTTTCTTGGGTCATCGAAACAACCGTCCGCCAAAATCAGCTTGAGCAGATATATGACAGCTTCGTCATAATCAATTGCATCAAACAGTGTCCATGGGACTAATGACAAAGAGATATTTCCATCGCCAAGCTGTTTATAACAGATACGCATTCCTCGCATAACAAAATTAGCACCATATCTGTCATCAGCCGGAGCTTTTAGAAAAAATGTATTTTTGCTCTGTCCGGCAGTCCCGAAATTAAGAGTACCATCAACATATTCCCAACCATTTCGGGGATCTTTTAAGACATCCACTGATGACACAATGATACGATACGATGGTGAGTCAGCTGTATAGGGAATTGCCGCATCGTATATCGTTTTAAGAATAAGTTCATTCAGGACATCCTTCTGCTCTCGCTCAACCCCAAAAGCGCCGCGATAATAATTTTCAAACATCGATTCATAATCATAGCCGTGTTCAAAGGCCAAAAAAGCTATATTTCGCGATTTTGCTAAACCCTCGCGAATATCATCCTCATGTTTTTTGACGTTAATGTCATAATATATAGTATGAATGCTCGATCCTGTCAGAATTGAGTCGTCTACTATATATACATGCTTATCTGAAATAAAATCTTTACGCTCAAGAACCGTCATCTTTTTCCAGTTTCGATCACTAATCAGCTTCGTATTATCTAACCGCACATCACCAACTAAGCCGCATAACATGCCTGCAAGCCATAATGAGAAGCCCTTTCGCGTAATTATTATGTAGCAACGTTCTGACAACGGCTTAGGGTCATCGGGGGCAACAACAAAAAGATGCTGGAAAAAAAGTTCGATTTGCTCAAACAAAGACACGAACTCAATTGATTTAAAAGCCTCCATCAGCTCTTTTTTCAATTCTTCTTTATCCGGTGTAATCTGATTAGGTAATAGTGTAAGTTTCATAGGCTCCCCCTTGGTATTTCGCCTTTCATTCCTTTAACACAAATAATAAACGATTTTAAAGGTATCGTACTGAAATATGGGGTATTGTTATATTTTGCCATGCTTGCTTCGTCTCTCTGTTAAGCCAAGATGCTTTTATTGCAAATGCCTCTGGACAAGTTAATTATAACCCAACATAATGGCAATTGTCAACATCTTTTTGCATATTATATGATTATATTACTAATTTTACGTTGAAATGTTACTATAAATGTCAAATATATTATATTCCTAACATATTTATATCGAACTATATTACTACCCGACTGAAAACCGCCGTGCTGTTTTCAGTCGGGTGGGATATGCCCCTCGTAACAGCATACTAAAATCTCGCCGTACTGATCTTTATGCCGGGCCCCATCGTGGCGGCTATGGTTACGCTGCGCAGAAACTGGCCTTTGACAGCGGCCGGGCGGGCTTTGACGATTGCTTCCATCAGGGCGTTAAGGTTTTCTTCCAGTTTTTCTTCGGTAAAAGAAGCCTTGCCGATCGGAACGTGGATGATGTTTGATTTATCAAGGCGGTATTCGATTTTACCGGCTTTGATGTCTTCAATCGCTTTTTTTACGTCCATCGTTACGGTACCTGCTTTCGGGTTAGGCATCAGGCCTTTCGGGCCGAGCAGCTTACCGAGACGGCCAACAACACCCATCATATCAGGGGTGGCGACCACCACATCGAAGTCAAGCCAGCCATCATTCTGGATGCGGGGCACAAGCTCATCGCCGCCGACATGGTCAGCTCCGGCTGCCTGGGCTTCATTTAATTTTTCGCCTTTGGCAAAGACTAATACCTTTACGGTTTTTCCGGTGCCATTCGGCAGAACGACGGCACCCCGGATCTGCTGGTCGGCATGGCGTCCGTCGCAACTGGTACGGATGTGGACTTCGATGGTTTCATCGAACTTGGCAACTGCGGTTTTTTTCGCTAAAGCGATCGCTTCAGCGGGTTCATATTGGTTTAAGCGGTCAACCAGCTTGGCCGTTTCTTTGTATTTTTTTCCATGCTTCATGATTTTTCACTCCCTTTCCTAATCTTCAATGGTGATGCCCATGCTGCGGGCAGTACCGGCAATCATGCTCATCGCGGCTTCGATATCGGCAGCGTTTAAGTCGGGCATTTTGATTTCAGCGATTTCTTTCAGCTTGTCTTTCGAGATTGATGCAACCTTTGTTTTATTAGGCACGGCGGAGCCGGACTTCAGATTGCATGCTTTCTTCAAAAGAATCGCTGCGGGGGGAGTTTTCGTGACGAAGCTAAAGCTTCTGTCGGCATAAACGGTGATGACAACGGGAATGATGGTATCACCTTTGTCGGCAGTACGGGCATTGAACTGTTTAGTGAATTCAACGATGTTTACGCCGTGTTGTCCGAGCGCGGGGCCAACGGGCGGAGCTGGGGTGGCTCTGCCGGCTGGGATTTGTAATTTAATATAGCCTTCTACTTTTTTTGCCATTTTTTCGGCACCTCCTGTGATTGTTTTTGTTAGTGTGGTAGGCCATTTCGTATCTGGCTGTGCAGCAGGTACTGCTCCCACTTAGTTTATATGAATGGCATATCGCCATAACATACCTACGGACTGCTACGCGCTACGCGCTCTCGCAGTCCATCCTACCGCAGGCGGTAGGTTATCATATCAATGCATTTTACGTACTTCGGCGAAACTGATTTCAACCGGGGTTTCGCGGCCGAAGAGGTCAACGTTGATGGTCGCGGTTTGCTTACCCATGTCGATCCGCTGGACAACGCCGATGGTGTCGCGCCAGATTCCGGCAACCACGGCGATGGGATCTCCAACGGCAAAGTCGATGGTGATATTTTCGGTGCGAATGCCCAGGGGCTTCATTTCCGCTTCGGATAGCGGCACCGGTTTCGAACCTGGGCCGACAAAACCGGTTACACCACGAGTATTTCTAACGACGTACCAAGTGTCGTCATTCATAATCATGTTAACGAGTACGTAACCGGGAAACATTTTCTTTTGGACGGTTTTTCGCTGGCCGTTTTTGACCTCGATTACATCTTGCATCGGGACGCGTACTTCGATGATTTCTTCTTCGAGATGACGGTTTTCGATGGTTTTATCCAGGTTCGCTTTTACTTTTTTTTCATATCCGGAATAGGTATGCACTACATACCAATTAGGTTCTGCCATTATTAAAATATTCTCCTTCCACTGTTTAGAGATGATGAAAATCTTCTCAAAAAGTCGTCCTAAAAGCTAAGTGACGTGATAAAGTCAACGCCCATTTGTAAGAAGAAATCTATTATCGCAATGATGATGCCTAAAACAAGCGAAACGAATACCACCATTGTGGTTTGCTTAAGCATGGTATCGCGGTCAGGCCAAGCAATCTTTAAAAACTCTGATTTCACGCCTTTCCAAAAACTGCGCTTAATGGTTTTTTCTTTTTCTGCCATAAATACTCCTTTTCAACTACTTGGTTTCCTTATGCGAAGTGTGTGTCCGGCAGAACCGGCAATATTTCTTGGTTTCCATCCGGTCGGGATGATTCTTTTTTTCTTTCGTGGTATTATAGTTACGTTGCTTGCATTCCATACATGCCAGTGTTATTCTTGTCCGCATAAGCGTTCCTCCACATTCGAATCGTAATCGGTCGGATACCCGATGATTTCGCACTCGGGTATCATAATTAAAAACACAAAAAAAAGAGCTAAATCTCTTCGTGTGCGTAATACTATAACATAGGAAAACTAATAAGTCAATAGATTTCGCGAATTTTGTTGCAATATTTTTGGTTTTGTGGTAGACTAAAATAGAAATAGTATCATTTGTCAGAGGTTTTCGTTTAACCCCCTTTGAAAACCGGCCGAAAATTTTCACGGATTGGAAATTTGCCGTTTTTCGCTTAGAGCCTTACTGTCTAAGCTATCATGGAAGGAAGGAGGGGCATTATGGCATATAACGCAGCACTTAATGTTGTTTATAATCATTATTTACAGACCTACTCGCAAACGCGTCCGTCTCGGTATGATACGCATAAAAAAGGCGAGCTTCGGAATATCTATCATTCGATTGTTGAGCAAAATCGTAAATCCCCTTTATTTCTCCTTGAAAATACGAAAGAGTCTCATGAATTTGCTGTGGGTTTGAAAGAAAATGCCCGGCTGTTACGTAATACTATTGCCTCGGTTGGCGGGTTGGATGAAGGGGAAGTCTTGAACAAAAAAGCGGCTTATTCTTCGGAACCGGAGATTGTGAGTGCCGTTTTTGTTGGGGATAACGATAATATAAGCAAGGTGCCAGCATTCAGCATGAAGGTAAACCGGCTGGCAACCGGTCAGGCGAATACCGGCCATATGCTTCCGGCGGAAGGAAAAGTCGGCCTTCCCATCGGTTCCTACTCATTTGATGTAAGTATCGGTGAAATGAATTATGAGTTTCAGTTTCAGGTAAATGACGGCGAAACGAACAGCGATATCCAAAGCCGTTTAGTACGGCTATTTGATAACGCGAATCTGGGACTGACGGCGAAAGTCGTCAGCAGTTATGGAAATTCGGCACTGAGCCTCGAGACGAACCATACCGGGACGACATCGAACCGTAATTTTCAATTCATGGTCTCGGATGATAAAACAAGTAAGGCTTCCGGCGCCGTATCATATCTAGGACTCGGAAATGTCACCAGGGAAGCAGAAAATGCGGAATTTTTGTTGAATGGTGAGTTGTGTTCAGCACATTCTAATCATTTTACCGTTGAAAAAATGTTTGAAATCCATTTGAATAGCATAAACAGTGAGGATCGTCCGGAAGTTCAAATTGGCTTAAAAACCAGCACCGAATCAATCCGTGAGAATATTGCTAATTTAGTTGACGGTTATAACCATTTTCTGGAATCAGCGAACCGGCTTAGCGACGGCCAATACCGCAACCGCCAAATTGTCGGGGAAATGCGGGGCATCGCCATGCTGTATCAGGATGATATGGCATATCTGGGTTTATCTGTTGATGACGATGGGCTGCTTTCGATATCTGACATGGATAAGTTAGGGCAGCTTTTAATAAGTGAAGCCGGCGGTGAAGATGGGGAATCCTCAGGCGCCGGGCTTCAAACTTTAAAATCTTTCACGAATGCGGTTTTACGGAAATCGAATCAGATTTCTTTGAATCCGATGGAATATGTCGATAAAAAAATCATT
>Ga0082212_10003651_pt1 | contig 21728 bp, 9 predicted proteins | sample TergutNt197P3_FD_71548 | JGI IMG/M metagenome (GOLD analysis project Ga0082212, IMG submission 71548) | Neocapritermes taracua P3 segment gut microbial communities from Petit-Saut dam, French Guiana - Nt197 P3 | ecosystem: Host-associated > Arthropoda: Insects > Digestive system > Gut ... | reverse complement strand
CCGAAGGCAATGACACGTGGAGACGGATAATCATCCGTCTCTACGGAGAGGCAGGAATATCCAATATCCAACAGGGAATATCCAATGTCCAAGTTAAATGCGCTATGAGGGGGCGTAGAGACGGATGATTATCCGTCTCCCGAAGGCAATGACACGTGGAGACGGATAATCATCCGTCTCTACGGGGAGGCAGGAATATCCAATATTCAACACGGAATGTCCAATGTCCAAGTTAAATGCGCTGTGGAGGGGGGGCGCTGTGGGGAGGCGTAGAGACGGATAATCATCCGTCTCTACGGGGAGGCGGGAATATCCAATATTCAACAGGGAATATTCAATGTCCAAGTGGAATGCGCTATGGAGGGCGAGCGTCCTCGCGAGCCGCGCAGGAATTGTTAATTATGCATTATGCATTATGAATTCAGGCTCCCCATGCGGTAGCCCAGCAGGTCCAGCGCGGCGAAGCGGAAGCCCGCCGCCTTCACGGCTTGCGCGACCTGCCGCCGCGCCTCGGCTTCAAGCAGCCTGCCCATGTCCTCCTCCGCCACCTCCACCCGCGCCACATCGCCATGATGCCGCACACGGCACTGCGCAAAGCCGAGACCGCGCAGCGCATCCTCCGCGCGCTCGACCTGCGCCAGCGCCTCCAGCGTGATGCGCGTCCCGAACGGGATGCGCGTCGCGAGACACGCCATCGCGGGCTTGTGCGCGGTCAGCAGGCCCGCCTCCTCCGACCACGCCCGTATCTCGCGCTTGGTGACGCCGATTTCCGCCAGCGGGCTACGCACCCCCAGTTCCGCCGCCGCGCGGCTTCCCGGGCGAATGTCATTCGCGTCGTCCGCGTTTGAGCCGTCGAGCAGGATATCAAAACCCTTCGCGGCCGCCGCGTCACGGATGGCGGAGAAAATGTGCCGCTTGCAGATGTAGCAGCGCTCCGGCGGGTTCGCGGCATACGCAGGGTCGCCCAACTCGTTCGGCGTCACGGCGCACACCTGCGCGTCCAGCTGCCCCGCGAGGCGCAACGCCTCCGCGAGCTCACGGCGCGGCAGCGTCGGCGTGTCCGCCACGACGGCCAGCACATTCTCCCGCCCCAGCGCGCGCACCGCCGACCACAGCAGAAACGCGCTGTCCACGCCCCCCGAGAACCCCACCGCCACGCGCCCGTATGATTGCAGCAACGATTGCAACCCCTCTTGTTTTATGATGGTATCGCACATGCGGATTATATTGCCACAAACGGTCGTTTTTTGCAACAGCCGTCTCAAGGCAAATAGGGGGGGTAGCGCATGGCGTCCTTTGATTCAAGACTTACAGCCTTGAATATTTTTCGACCCCCGTGTCGTAGGGCGTTGCCCTAGCCCCATCGGTCGCGGTCGCGCCGACGGGGACCCCTCCCTGTGATACGGAAGGGCTTCGCCCTTCACAGCACGGCGGGACGTGATGGACGGGGAATAGCCCCGAGGGGGTAGCGCATGGCATCCTCGCCATGCCCTCGAGAAAGCACGGCGGGACGCCGTGCGCTACCCGCAATCTTCGCGTCTCTGCGAGAGACAACCCCGAAGCGCATTTAACTTGGGCGTTGGATATTCTCATGCCCCATTGGTCGCGGTCGCGCCAACGGGGTCCCCTGTGTTGGATATTGGATATTCCTCCCTCCCCACTCCTCACTCCTCCCTACTCACTCCTCACTCTTACAGCACCCTGTTGTCGATGAGGCGGGTGTTGCCGCAGTGGGCGGCGATGAGTGCGACGTTGCCGGGGGTGGCGGTTGTCACGGGGGAGAGGGTTTCTGCGTCGGCGATCTCGGCGTAGTCCACGCGCAGACCATGCTGCTCCAGCACGTCGCGCATCTGTTGGCGGAGCGTGTCGGCGGAGGTTTCGCCCGCGCGGAGCGCATCGGCGGCGGATGCCAGTGCGCGGCTTAAGCCTAGCGCTTGCTGGCGTTCCTTGGCGTTGAGGTGGACGTTGCGGGAACTCATCGCCAACCCGTCGGGTTCGCGCAGGGTGGGGGCGGTGATGATGGTGACGGGGAAGTTCAAATCGCGCACCATGCGGCGGATGACGGCGGCTTGCTGGAAGTCTTTCTGCCCGAACACGGCGACGTCGGGCAGCACGATGTTGAAAAGTTTGGCGACGACGGTGCAGACCCCTCGGAAGTGTCCGGGGCGGCGCGCCCCGCAGAGTCCGTTCTGCAATGCGGATTCGTCCACGGACACGCTGGCGTCGGGGGCGTACATGGCGGCGGGCGCGGGGAGGAACACTGCGGCGACGCCTGCCTCGCGGCAGAGGGCGAGGTCGCGGGCTTCGTCTCGCGGGTAGGTGGCGAAGTCCTCGTGCGGTCCGAATTGCGTGGGGTTGACGAAGATGCTGAGCGCGATTGCGTCGGCGTGGCGTTGCGCTTCCGCGACGAGCGAGAGGTGTCCCGCGTGGAGGTAGCCCATCGTCGGCACGAAGCCGATGCGCTTGCCGGAGCGGCGTTGCGCTTGTGACCATGCGGTCATCTCGTGCGGTGTGTGGAAGATGTTCATTTTTTTAGTCTCACACAAAGGCACAAAGGACACGAAGGAAATTTTTGAATTTTGATTTCAAATTCTGTCTCCAAATCCTTTGTGACCTTTGTGCCTTTGTGTGAGAACATCATAATCATGCCCAGATGGAGCGGTCGAGTGAGCGGTACTGGATTGCTTCGGAGATATGCTCCGCGCTGATGTCGGGCGCGTCCGCCATGTCGGCGATGGTGCGGGCGACTTTGACGATGCGCCCGTAGGCGCGCGCGCTGAGGTGGAACTCTGCCATCGCCATCTTCAGCAGGTCCATTGCGTCGGCGCTCAGGCGGCAGTGTGTCTCGACGTCTTTCGCGGACATGGTGGCGTTGCAGAGGGTCTTGGAGACGTTGTCGAAGCGGCGGCGCTGGCGGGCGCGGCAAGCCTCGACGCGTTCGCGGATGGCGGATGAGGGCGTGCCGCGCGCGAGGTCGCTGATCTCTTGGTAGCCGACGGGCGGCACTTCGATGTGGATGTCGATGCGGTCGAGGAGGGGACCGGAGATGCGGTTGCGGTAGGACTGGATTTTCGTGGAGGTGCAGCGGCATTCGCGCTTGGGGTCGCCGGAGAAGCCGCAGGGGCAGGGGTTCATCGCGGCGACGAGCATGAAGCGCGAGGGGAACTCCAGCGACGCGCGTGCGCGGGAGATGGTGACGTGCCCGTCCTCGAGCGGCTGGCGCAGGACCTCCAGCACGTTGTGCTGGAACTCGGGGAACTCGTCGAGGAACAGCACGCCGTGGTGCGCGAGGCTGACCTCGCCGGGGAGCGGGTGCGTGCCGCCGCCCAGCATTCCGGCGTCGGAGATGGTGTGGTGGGGGGCGCGGAAGGGGCGGTGGAACACGAGCGCCTGATGGCTCTTGAGCGCGCCGGCGATGCTGTGGATGCGCGTCGCCTCCAGCGCCTCCTCCAGGTTCATCTCGGGGAGGATGGAGGGGATGCGCCGCGCGAGCATGGTCTTGCCCGCGCCGGGCGAGCCGATCATCAGGATGTTGTGACCGCCGCTGACGGCGACCTCGATGGCGCGTTTGGCGGACTCCTGCCCCTTCACGTCGGCGAAGTCCTCGATGTGGTTGCGCCCGCGCTGGATGAGGTCGGAGAGGCTCACCTTCATGGGCTGGAGTTGCAACTGCCCGGTGAGGAAGTCGACCGCCTCGCGCAGGTGGCGCACGGGGTAGACGTCGATGCCCTCCGCGACCGCGGCCTCCTCCGCGTTGTCGGCGGGGACGAGGATGCCGCGCTTGCCTTGGCGGCGCATCTCCAGCGCGACGGGCAGCACGCCGCGCACGCGCCGCACCTCGCCGCTCAGCGCGAGTTCGCCAATGAGCGCGTACCCCTCGAGCGCGGGCATCTCGACCGCGCCCGTCGCGGCCAGCAGGCCGACCGCGATCGGGAGGTCGTAGGCGGGACCCTCCTTGCGGATGTCCGCCGGGGCGAGGTTGATGGTCGTGCGGCCGAAGGTGGGGCGGAAGCCCGCGTTGTTCAGCGCGGTCCAGACGCGGTCCTTGCTCTCGCGTATCGCGGCGTCGGGCAGACCCACGATCACAAACTGCGCCTCGCCGCGCCCGGCGTTGACCTCAATCTCCACTGTGTAGGCGTTGACCCCGTAAACGGCGCCTGAATAGACTTTCGACAACATGGCTAAGCCCCCTTCGCGTTCTTGAGCCTCGGCACGGCGGCGAGCAAGATTTTCGTGTAGTCGTGCTGCGGGCAGGTCAGCACCTGCTCCGCCGGACCGTACTCGACAATCTTCCCCGCGCTCATCACCGCGATGCGGTCGGCGAGGTGCTGCACCACGCCGATGTCGTGCGTAATGAACAGGTACGACATCCCGCGCCGCTCCTTCAGGTCTTGGAGGAGGTTCAGCACCTGCGCCCGCACCGAGAGGTCGAGCGCACTGACCGCCTCATCGCAAATCAGGATTTTCGGATTGAGGGCGAGCGCCCGCGCGATGCAGATGCGCTGGCGCTGACCGCCCGAAAACGCATGAGGGTAGCGGTCAAGGAAATCGCCCGTCAGGCCAACCTCCTCCAGCAAGCGCGCGGCGATGTCGCGGCGGTTCTCGCGCGTGACCAACTGGTGCACGAGCATAGCCTCTGTGATGAGGTCCAGCACCGTGTGGCGCGGGTTCAGCGAGGCCTGCGGGTCTTGGAACACCACCTGCACGGCACGACGGTAGCCCTGCAACGCCTTGCCACGAAGCGCAAAGATGTCCGCACCGTTCAGCGTGATGGTTCCCTCGCGTGGGCGTTCGAGACGGAGGATGGTACGCGCCAGCGTCGTCTTGCCGCAGCCGGACTCGCCCACGATGCCCAGCGTCTCACCGGGGAACAGTTCCATGCCCACGCCGTCCACGGCGCGGATATGGCCCACCGTCTGGGCGAACACGCCCTTCTTGACGGGGAACCATGTTTTCAGGCCCTTGATTTCGAGCAGCGGTCTTGCTTGCTTTTCCGCGCCCTGTGCTTTATACTGATTCCTCATCGTTATGCATCCGTCTCGTCCAAACCGCAAATGGCGTCTCCCCTTAACGCCGCAGGAGCGCAACGCGCTCCTGCTGGCAATCTTCCTGTTCCTGCTGGGCGTCGCCGTCCGCCTCTATCGCCGCTACTGCCTCTAGGGCTTGGGTTCGTTAACCATCTCATACGTTGATGACAGCGGGTCTTCCAGCTGCAAGCTCCATTTGAAGAACGTTGGCGGCTCGGGGAGGAAATTGTGGAGGCGGACGCGGCTCTTGTTTGCAGCGTCGAACGTGCTGCCCGACAGGATGAACTGCGACGTCAACACCCAATCCGCCGAGATGAGGTCTCGCGTGTGCATGGCCTTCACGACCGACCCGCCTTGCAGACGGTCGATCCGCTCGCCGTTCAGCGCCATCTCCAGCGCCAGGTAGAGTATCCGCCGCGAGTCCTCATAGACAAACTCGTGCGTGGCGGGCATCTTAAACGTGAACAGGTTCGTCGTCGTCGGGTTGGCGTTAATCCAGAAACGCTCCTGCAGCGACAGTTGCTTGCCCGTGTAAAGGGTGTTCAGGTAAGTCGGGGCCAAATCCCCTTCCGGGAACTCCTTCAGCCAGTCGTCAAAGTCCGGCGGGAAGTCTCCCTGCACATCCTCGCGGAGGTCCAGCCGCACAAGCACCTCAGCGCTGGACTGGATGTTGTTGAAGTTCAACGTAAAGCTGTTCGCGGGCGACAACGGCAGCGACTCGACGCCGTTGGAACGGACCGAGTACAGGCGGTACCAGTTATCCGCCTCATAGACGATGTTCGTGCTCGTGTTCTTGCGTATCTTGATCAGGAGCGTCCCGATCCTCTGCCCGTTCTGCGTACCATTCATCGAGCTCATGACCGACGTGATGAGCACGTTCGACCCTCCGGGCTGCGGCACGGGCGGCAGCGGCTGGCCTCGCATGTTAGGCTCGCCCGGCGTCCAGTTGAAATTCGACTTTCCGCTTTCCCACGTGTTGGTGCTGTCCTCGCGGATGAACTGGCCCAGATGCTCCGTGACCGTCCCGATGAACGAGAGCGAGCCGTCCGGCTGGTCATACCCGACATAGTGCGCCACCCCGTCCGTGAACTGGCTGGCCCACGTCTTGCCGTCGGGGGACTGGTACTCCGGCATATAGTCAAACACAACGGTCTGCTCGTGTATCCCGGAGGGACGTTTCAAGCGCGCCGCATAAGGGCTGATGAAAATGGACGACATATAGAAGGAGTTCAGGTTCTCCACCACATAGTCCGTCTTTGACATCACAGACGGTCCGATCACATAATACGCATAGCCGGTGTCGTCATCCAGGTTCTTCGACACCGCCGTTGACTCGATCCGCAGGTTGTTCGTCGTCGGCATCGAGGGCAGCCCCGACAGGAAATCGATGGACCACCCGTTCAGATCCATCCAGCCCGGGACAACGATTTCAATGTACGGATTGTACTGATCGCCCACCCCCATGTTTTCACGTATGTTAATTTCGTTGATCCAGACCGAACCCGGCGACACGTCATAGACAATGTAATACGGCGACCACCTGTCCGACGTGGCCCCGAACTGCTTATTCAAGTCCACTGGGTCATACCATTCCGGATTCGTGAACGACGGCATCTCCTGCTGAATCTCGTAGCGCCCGGACTTGCCCGCCTCCTCATACTCCGCAATCACCATATACTGGACGATCGTATTGCGGTTCTGCTCCGGGATGCCGTGCAGCATAAACGGCTCTGCCGTGCGGTAGATGCGGTTCTCCTCATCCACAAGATACATCGGGCACGACCGCGCGCCATCGAAAACGCCCCACGTGTCCGTCCCGATCACATACGCGAGCCTCAGCGTGATGTTCGTCGGCTCCAGCAACATATTGGTCAGCTGCGCCTCAACGCCGATGTCCTGCCCCTCCATCGGCTGCCGCGTCTCCTCGCCGGTCTCCAACAGCAGCTTGACGTTCGCGATGTCGAACTTCGCGTAAATCTGCTCGGTCACGAGGATCTCATCCAGACAGATGCGCTGCCTCCCGTCCGGACCGCCGGGCTCGGTTTTCCCGCCTTTGACCGCCAGCCGGACCGCCTTGTAATTATTCAGCCCGTTCGTCAGCGTGACGCTGTACGGCCGGTAGAACGCATTCGTGTGCAGGGTGAAGGAGTGGATGTCCTCCCACTGCCAGTCCGGAATCCGCACGCTCCACTCATTGGTCGTCGCCTGGACGGTGACGACCGCGTTTTCCGTGTTGACGGTCGCGGGGTCGTAGGCCCGCGCCAGGAACGAGACCCGCCCCAGCCCCCGCAGCAGCTTGGGCGACATGACGTAAGGATCGAATTCGAGCTGGGTAAAATCCACGCCCATGGTCGGGCTGTTGTTCAGGAACGCCGATTTCTCCGTGTCGATCCACCAGCGGTTGGTGTCGATCCCCGTGATCCGCGCATTGTAGGCGATCCAGTCGTTCGGCGAGTTGGTGGGGTTGTTGAAGATGACGATGTTGTCAATCTCCACAATCGATTTCTCGCTAGCGTCGCTCCTGTCGTTCAGGATGCGCAGGTACAGGTTCGTCTCCGGATGTTCACCGTAATAGTGCGAGAACGTCTGCCATCCCGTGGCGGTGTCGTTGCTGATGACCGACTCCGGCCCGAGGTCCGTCCAATAACCCGTCAACTCCGTGGCGTTCGCGACGATTTCCGTCGAATACTGTATCCGCAACGTCGCCGGACCTTTCACCACGCGGTAGTCAAACGAGATCGAGCCCACGCCCATCATGCGGGGCGACTGCACCGACTGCGCCTGCTCCGGGTCCGACTGCGTGGCGTCCAGACGCGCGATGCGGTCTGCCGAGGGGGCGTTCGTCGTCACCCACCCGTTGATCACCTGCCACCCGTTAAAGGGTTCTATGTTACCCCGCCAGCTGGTGATGACAACACCGTCGAGAACGACATCCGAGACGACCTCCCCGGACTCCGCGCCGACCGCCTGCAGGCGCACATACTTCCGCTGCCACTCCTCAACCGGGAGGCTGAGGTTCTGGTACTGGAAGCCCGACACCGTCAGGTCCCCGCGATTCTCCCATGGCCCTGCCGCCGTGTTCCCCAGCTTGACCCGCACCCTGCCCGTCAGCGCCTTCGTCCTGAACGTGCCGCCCGAGCTCTCATAGATGGGCGAGAGCGACCAGAAAGGCGCATTCACGGTGTCGAGAGGAGTTAGCCGCCACCCCGCCCCCCGCTCTTCCGCACCCACATCCGTCTCGCGCAGATACGTGCCGGAGGTGCCGCCCACCAGATTGACAGAGCACTCCGTAGAGATGAACCCGCACGTCCCAGACCTGCAGAGCGGGGTAGAATCAAGCAAATTAAATATCGAGGACGTTCCGCCGACTTGACCCCTGAAACGGACGCTCGTCCCCTCGTTCCACGCGCGCACCTCGAGTGGATTCTGATTTGACATGATGTCCGCCAATTTCCGACCCTGCTCTTCACTGACAAACAACTGATTCGCGACACCGTTCGACCACTTGAAAAACTGGTGCCGGACCCGGTTGTCGATATTCGCATCGATAGAACTGGAATTCGCAGAGGTGAAAGAGTTCGGATCCGTAATCTGCGTGACGCGGTACTCATAGAACGCGTAGGGCGACTGGTAATAGATAATGGCGGACAGCGACGGTGCCTCCGGCGACAACGCCGAGACGGAGAGATAGACCCTCATCAGGTAGTTGCTCAGCGTATATCCCTGCGTGTAAACCGCTGGCTCGAAGCAATAGAAATCGTTGTTCTTCGGCAACCGGCTCAGCCGCGCCTTGAACGAGACCGTCCCGACGCCGTTGATGCTGCGCGTGCCCTGAACCTGCTCTTCATTCCCCTGGAGATAACCCAGCCCCAGGTACGGGCTCCCGCCGAACAGGCGCACAGCCTGATTGCGCCCGCGCTCAAAGGGAAGCCAGTCCGGCAGATCATTGACAGGCGTCCTTTCCTCCACATACTCAAAGCTCCCCAGCACGGTCCAGAAAGTGGAGTCCTGCACCTGCTCCAGATGGGCAACGTTTGCGGGTAGGGTCGGTCCTTCACCCCAGTGATTCTGAACGCTCTCGAACGCAGGGAGCGGCCACTCCGTGAACTCCTGCACATACGAGGTCTTAGGGTATTTGTCAAAGGTGTGCGTGAACACATGGTCGCTCCCGTTCCATGCGTTGAAGTCCTGATACTCGCCGCGCCCGGCCATAAAGCTCGTCTGCTCCGTGTTCAGCGTCAGCAGGACAAAGTTCGACTCATCCGGCACCACCTTGACCTCGAAGCGGTTCACCTCATTCGTCGCATACTCTGCGTCCAGGGTATTCAAACAGTTATCGCCGTACGGCAGCGAGCCATAGCGGATGCCCGTCAAGTTGCACCAATACACGGTGTCGTCCGAGAAATCGTAGTTCCCCAGATACTCGTCCCGGCCTTTGAAATACCAGGTGATGTTGCTGACGGTCGTGCCGACGACTGAAATGAGGGCCTGCCACTCGTTTGTCCCGGACTGGCGCATGGGTATCTCGCCAAACTGGTCCGTCACCGCCACAACCTCCCCGAACGCGGCCGGGTAGAGCCGGATGTCGAACCGGAAGGGTTCCGCCGCACTGCCGAAGGCCTTCGGCGAGGGGGTCTCCGGCAGATACACATATTCATCAGGGCTATTGATATAGGCATAGTTCGGCGACTGGTAATGCACCCCGTTGAAGGCCGCAACAAAATAATACTCGATGCTCCCTTTGTCCGGATACTGCGGCACCACGCCGTCCCAGCGCTCCCCGTCCCCCACGCCGTCCCCCGCATGGATGCAGTTGAGCGCACTGGTCTGCCAAGGCGTCACCCACCCCGGGACCGGATTCGGGACGCTCGGGATGTAGTTCCAGCGCGTGACCACCTGCACGTTCGTGCGCGTGCCGCCCGCGTAGGACGTCTTGTACGGCCCGGCCATGTTGTCGATGTAGCACATCGCCCGCCCACCGGGCGTGTTCACGCTCGGATACCCGATGTCGAACGGCGCCGGCGGCGTCGAGAAGACAATATCCGCCGCCGGCATGGACACGCGGATGTTGTCGATACAGGCATAATAGTTATCCCGTGCAGTACTGTTGACTGTCTCGCGTTTGATACGGAGCGCCACAGGCTGACGGATGTCTATTTTTTTTACAACCCTGACAAAGTCGGAGATTGCCGTCGCGTTCAACGTTACCGTGTGTACTGACCGCCAATCCACATCCGTACTCGTCATGTCGCCCGAAAGTATATCTCCGTTCATCATGTTGGTAGCGATGTCAACCGTCAGTACCGGCGCCACACCACTGCCGACGGATGCAACGTTTATCGCTTCAAAATAGACTGTCCCTATGCCATCTGTAAAAATAGGAGAATACATCGCCGCATCCGTCGTGTTCATCAGGTTGGCGGAATAGTTCGTGGTCAGTGTCGGCGGGATATAATTTGCCGCCATCTGCGGCGGCACATACATGGCGTTGTACCGTTGCCCCATTCGCGTGTTCAGGAAGACCCACCCCGTACGGTGGTAATGGTTTGATCCCGTCAACAATCCCGCCACTGTCAAACCCGTGGGCGCGCCCCCCTCGTGCACCCACGTCGGGTCAGGCGTATTGTTCGTCAGCGCATAATCATCGAACAGCAGGATGCGAGCCTCGTTCAGTTCCATCGTCCCCTGCGGCGGCGCAATCCGCGTCAGCAGCGGGTGGCTGCCTTCCGTCTCTTCCGCCTCTTCCGTCCCATCCGTCCACCAGTAGTGGGAGGCGTTCTGGTCGCGCACCCACAGGTTCAGCGCGTCGCTCATGACTTGCGTGTCGAACACCGCCTCGGTCAACGTGCCGGGGTAGCCGCTGAACGCACACACGTCGATTGTCTCGCCAGCCCCGCCCCCGATCCCGGTCGCGGAGACCTCACTCCACCAATAGCCGTTCTCGACGCGCGCGCCCGTGTCGTTCAGCCCGACAAGCCCGTTCGGGACAGGTACCGTACCGAAGGCGTTCTGGATGACGCCTTGGTTCCACCCCGCAAGCCCACCGATGTTCCCCGCCCCGGCCAGCGTCCCGCCCAGCACCTGGCAGTTCTGGATCAGCCCCTTGTTCACCCCCGCCAGCCCGCCGACGTTCTGGCTCCCGTTCAGCGTATAGCCGTCCAGCGTGACATTCACGTTCTTGACAACCCCGTTCGCGCCGAGAACCCCGAACAGACCGGCATTCGCATATACTCCCGGTGCCACCTCGAGACCGGAAACCACCTTTGCCTGACCGTCCAGCGTCCCCATGAACACGGCCGCCTCATTGGTGCCGATCGGCAGCCACGGCGGAATGACCGACATATCAATGTCCGCCCCCAAGATGACCGTCTTCCCGTCGAAATCCGTTGTCCCCGCGTTCACCAGCCGCGAAAGCCCCATCAGCTCTTCCGCCGTGTAGATGACATACGTCACCGCAAGCGTGTTCGTGGTGTACCAGTCCGTGTTCTCCACCCACTTCGCAAAAAGCGTCTGCGTCCCCGTAATGGCGACCGGCGTCGTTGCGAAGACCTGCGTCCCGCCGCCGCCCGCAACGGTGAACCACCCGCCGAAAAGATAGCCGTAACGCGTCGGCACGGGCATTTCCCCGTAAGGCGCATCATACGTGACGCTCATCGAGTCGGGCGACACCGCGCCTCCTTGTGCATTGAACTGAACCGTGTAGTCGTTCGCCGTCCAAGCCGCATACAACGTATGGTCGTTCGGCGTTGTTACTGTGGAAAGGGACGTGATGAGCGTTCCCGCCCCATCAATGCCCGTGTGCCAGCCGCTGAACGTGTATCCCGTCCTGAACGGCGTCGGAATCACCCCGTATGTCGAGCCGAACGTCACCTGCCGTGACGTGGGCGCAACAGTCCCCCCCCGAGGGTCAAAGCTCACGGTATAGAGGTTGGCGGTCCAGACCGCATACAGATTGTTCGTCGCGTCTTGCACAGACGACAGGTTCAGCACGTTTGCGCCATTGGCATAGATGACAACCGTATAAGGCGTGTTTGTCGCCCACCCGGCAAAGCTGAACCCCGGCTGGACAAACGCATTCATCGTCAAATCCTGCGCGACATCATACGCGTGTACAGAATCCGCCATGTCACCCGATCCGCCCCTCGGGTTATACCGCACAAAATACGTGACGGGTTCCCACTTCGCATAGAGCGTCTCGACGCTCTTCAGCACGATGGTCGTGTTGGTGACGGCATCGCCCGTGTAAGCGGAGTCCGCATACCAGTTGTCAAATGTGTATCCCGTGCGCACCGGTGTCGGCAACGTTTTTCCGGGACTATTGTAACGCCCCCCGACGATGTACTCTTCAGAGGATGGCGTCACCGTTCCGCCCACCGCGTCGAACGTCACCGTGACCATCTCGATCTCCCCTGCCTGAGAGAATGTCTCAGACCTTGCACCCGTCTCCACGGGATACGTATGCCCCTGTTCGGTGTAATCGGGCGACTGGTAAACCGTGTCCCCCGTGTAGGCAAAGTAATACGCCAGCCCCATGGCCGGCTGAAACGTGATCCCCGTCGCTTTCCATCGCTCGCCGTCCCCGTCCGTCCCGGTCCCCGGCTCATACACCATGTCCATCGATGCCCATGCGGTTTCCTCATCCGCCGAAAACCACCTGTACCAGAGCTGCACATTGCGCGTCGTGTGGTCCGTCGGGACGAGCGTGCCGGGGCGGTTGCTGATGTCACACTCGACATACGTCCCCAGAGCCTCCACGACGGCATTGGTGTTCGAGAAAACAATGTCCGGCGCACCCGGAGACACGCGGATATTGTCCACACAGGCATAATAACTTTCCAGTGCCGTACCATCTACAGAAGACCGCCGAATACGGAACGCCATGGCCTGGCTAACCTCGATTTTCTCCATCACCCGTACAGCGGCGCTTATGGATGTGACATTCAGATTCGTTGTGAACACGCCCATCTGCCACTCCACATTCTCATCCGCCATATTCATCCCTGCGGAAAGCGCAGCCCCGCCGACCAAATTGGTGGCGATGTCAACCGTCAGCTCCGGCGCCACGCCCGTTCCTACAAGAGAAACGTTTATTGCCTCAAAATAGAGCGTCCCAATACCGTTTGTGAAAACAGGGGAGTAAATCGCGGCACTGTTCGTGTTCATCAAGTTAGCGGAATAGTTCACATTCAGCGCCGGCGGGAGATAATTGGTCGTCATCTGCGGCGGCACATACAGAAGTGTTGCGGGCATATTCCGTTGCCCCATACGGGTATTCAGCAATGACCATCCCGTACGATGGTAATGATTCAACCCTGCCAACAAGCCACCCACTAACACAGGAGGGGCCATGAGGGCCGTCCCCTCGTGCACCCACGTCGGCGGCACGTCGGTCGTCAGGTTATAGTCATCGAACAGGAGAATGCGCCCGTCCGCCAGCTGATCCGTCACACTGGCAACAGACATTGCCCTCTGGGCACACATCGCCGCCACAAGAAGCACCACGTATTTCAAAGCCTTCATCGTTTCACCTCAAAATCATTTCACACTGTTTTTCATGCCCAGACTCGGCGTTGACCAGACACCTACGCGTCACTGCAATTTATCCCGAACCGTCTTCCTGATTTCTTGCGCCGTGCAGAGATCATACGTCAAATCGACCTCGCCCTGCCGATCGGTCGGCCGCGTGATGATTTCGACATGCCCGTCCGCAAACGCGACATGCCCCGCCCACCTCCGCCCGACGCGGTGGTTAAACCCGATAACCTCGTCGCCGTTGTTATACTGCAGCACGCTGTCAATCCGCGGAGGCGAGGTGTCCACGCTCGCCTTGCCGTTTTTGTCCAGCCCCGGCATCTCCGCGAACATGAGCCGCAGGCTGGCCGTCCCGCTGAGGCTGACCGCGTCAATCCCCTTCCGCCCCTTACCCCCGTCCCACCCGAAATACGCATTCATCACATACGAGCGGTAGAGCTTCCGCTTGTCCATACCCGTGGCCGTCACGACCGCGCTCTTGTGGGAATCGCAGACGTATGTGGACAGGTCCCGCCCCACATACTCCCACAACGCCCCGTTGGTGACGGAGATGTAACCTTCGGTCTGATCAAAACGCGAGGCCCTCATCCGCCCCCAGTGCGACTGCCTGTTGCTGGTGCGCCACGGCCACCCCGGACCCCCGCCCTCCGTCCACGAGACCCATGCGTCCGGCTCGTTCCCCGGCCCGCTCCAATAGATGAGTCCCCGTCCGGTCCCATCCAACGCTATATGCGAGCTTTCCCATGAGCCGGCCGCCGGGAAAGACCGCCAGTTATCACGCTCCTTCAACGACCAGCTCTGCGCGGCCATCGCAAGGTTCCGCAGGTTTGCCTGGCAACGCGCCGCGCGCCCCGTCTCGCGTATCTTCGGGACCTGAACCGTCAACGCCGCGGCCAGCAAGCTGACAATCGCAATCACCACCATTAGCTCCACCAGCGTGAAGCCTCTTTTAACCAAAGCCTTCATTCGATACACTCCACCTTTTTATAATCTGTATATTGTGCGCTTTATCTCGCCAAAAGACAAGCCAAAAATGAAAAAAAATACACGCACCTCATAAAGGGTACAGGGGCTTTTTGGGGCAGGACTCGCCATCCTTGTGTCCATACGCAAAAAATCCTCTACCCCCCCACTCCGGGAACGCAGGGCTTCCGCCCTGCAACACTTGTGCCCATGCGCAGAAAATCCTCTACCCCCACTCCGGGAGCGCAGGGCTTCCGCCCTGCAACACTTGTGCCTATACGCAGAAAATCCTCTACCCCCACTCTGGGAGCGCAGGGCTTCCGCCCTGCAACACTTGTGTCCATACGCAAAAAATCCTCTACTCCCACCCTCTCTGCGTCTCTACGCGAGACAGAAAAAAAACAGGCATTTATTTTGACAGGATTTCACAGGATTGTTTCCTCAATCTAAGACCCCTTCATGCCTTCGTGTGAGCTAATAAAAACAAAAGGCCCCGTTCGGGGCCTTTTGTTTTTTCAGCGATGCTCAGAATCGCGCGTCAGTTACTGGATGACTTTCGCCCGGATGAACTTGTTCGCGCCCATCGGAACCGTGACCTTACCCGTCAGGTGGTCAACCGTGATTCCACTGCCCGCGTTCACATTCTTGAGGTCAATCTGGACCGGGGTGGCCGTCTTCAGGTCGCCCAGCGTCTCCGCCAGCGTCAGGAACAGCCTCCCGTTCGGGTAGAGCACATCCTCGGGGGGAACGCTCTCATCCGCATACTCGAGGAAGTCCGGCAGCCCGATGGCCCCGTCACCCACGCCGATCGTGATGATGGAGTCCGCCCCGTCCTGCTCGATGGACATAATCATCAGGTCGGGCGTATCGGCATACGGGTCAGCATTCAGCAGGAACGCGTCAAACATTCCGGGCTGTTCAGCTCCCATAACGTTATATCTCTGCAACCACTTAGCCAGATCCTGCGGGTCAACCGGCCTGCCGGTGTCGGATGCAAAGTACGTGCCCGGGATATCAATCGAATCGCCGAACTCCGGCTCATCATACGTGACCACCAGCTCGTCAATGAACCCCGTGCCTTGGAATTCGATGAAAGACAGTGTTGTATCTTCTACCACAGAGGCAGCAGATACGAAGTTATATGCCCCCGTCCCGAACTCTTCGTTAAACCCGAGAGCGCCCGTCAAATACTCGCCTCCGTTCAGTTGAATTTTCATCGTTGCGAGCCCCCCCGCATCTTCCCAGTTAAACCATGTCAGCGTTAAGCGATACCACTGTTCAGGATCTATGCCAGGACCAGCCAATTCGGAGAAACCATATATATTAACACCATCAGATGAATACACAACCAGATTGGAGCTTGCATTGGCAAAGATAAGCGTCTTTACGTCACCCGAAGGTATATCCGGCTCATCCTCGCTCAGCACGAACTTGACCATCATGTCAATATAAATCGGGTCTGCCGTAAAGTCAGCCCCCGCAATACTGCGCTGAAGCGTGTCCCCTTCCGTGTTCAGCTCCAGCACCATGGAGTCCGTTGAGTTCGTCAGCGGATTCGACGTGGCAAAGAACACGTTGCTCCACGCGAAATCCTGCCCCATGTCAACTAACTTCGAAACATCATTGGCCCCGATCGACTGCCAGCCAACCAAGTCATTGGCTAGAGTGTCAGCATTCTGCCCTGCAAACGTGTCTGAGACCAACGTCTGGGCAGAGGCAGTGCCCGCAATCATGCCGGCACACGCCATCGCCCACTTTAGACTTCTTGAAAGGTTCATAGTGAAACCTCCTTCTCTAAACAACCATCCTTTGAACATTAAAGCCCCATCTGCGGTCCGCAGAAAACACCCGTTTTCCAGTGCCGACAGACGAAACTATTCTTTCGTTATGAATATAATGTACCGCATCCCCCGCTTGCATTGCAAGCGCAAAATTCAATTTTTTTTATTTTTTTTTGAGGGAGGCGGGGAGGTTAGAAATTAGGAATTAGGAATACAGATTTCACGATGGAGGGCGAGCGTCCCCGCGAGCCGTCAGACACGATGCAGGGCGGAAGCCCTGCGCTCCCGGCACATGGAGGGCGAGCGTCCCCGCGAGCCGTTCGACACATTGCGGCTTCCTGCCCCATTGGCCGCACGCCGCGCCAATGGGGTCCCCTGTCTCGCCCTCCATATCACGCCCTCCATATCACGCCTATCCAAACAGGGTAATCCTCTATCCCGTCATCTGTATTTTACAGGACACTAATCCGCTGGAATCACCTGGACTGCGCGATAGACATTGAAGCCGTTGGGACCGTTGAGGAAATCGAGTCTCAGGGCGCGGAGGTTTTCGGCGAGGGGTTTCTTGTCTTGCTGGGTGATGATTACTTCGGTGATGCCGTCGGTGGCGCCGAAGTCAACGGATGCGAGGCGCATGAAGCGTTTGGGCTCGGCGACGGTCGCGCCGAAGAGGTCGTAGTTCTGTGAGGCGCGGGCGTCGTGGTGTCCGGCGAAGGTGCGGAGGGCTTTCACGCTCACGCCGCCTTGCGCTTGGAACGTGAGCGTGAGCGTGTCGCCTTCCGCGAACCCGACGAATGTGCGGCCGTCGTTCTGTGTCTCTTCGCCGCCGTCGCCGTTGGCGGGGGTGCCGTTGAAGAGCGCGGAGAAGTCCGCGCCGCCGCCGTCGTGCGATTTCTTGCCTTCGGCGGTGAAGGGCGGGTTGGGCGCGAGCGGTAGCGTCACGTCGCTCAAACGCACCTGCCGCTGCTGGTAGGCGATGTCCCCGTGGATGACGCGCTCGGCGGCGGCCGCCTCTTCGGGCGCGTCGCCCGCCCACCCGCTGGACAGCAGTCGCACGGGGCCGAGCAGGCCTGACGCGGGGCTGCCGCGATACAGCGAGGGTATCGTCTGGTAGTGGTTGGCGAGCGAGTTGTACACCAGCACTTCGAGGGTGTTTGCGCCGGCCTTGATGTTCGTGAGGTTGAGCCGCCACGGCGGCGCGACGCGCACCCCGCAACTTGTGCCGTTCACGAACACCTCCGCCGTGCCCGCGACTTTGCCGAGGTCGATCGAGACGGGGGCCTTCATGTCGTCCGCGCCCAACTCGAACGTCGTGCGGTAGCGCACACCGCCGGAGTAGTTGTTGAGGATTCCGATTTTCGACCAGTCGCCGAGCGGCATGACGCCCGTGCCGTCGGTCAGGACTAAAATCGGCTCGCTGATTAACGCGCCGCCCGTGACCCCTGCGCGGCGGGGCTTGACGGTCAGCGTCACGGTCGCGGCGTCGCGCTCGGGCTTCGCGATTTCAAAAGCATTTCCTTTCCGCGTCATCGGCTTGCCGTTGATGGTGGGTTTCACATCCCCGTCAACGACATCAAGGAGAAGCGCCTTCGTGCCGGGCGCGGTGGTGAAGGTGAAGGTCTCTTCGGGGCGCGCGCCGGCGAACACGTCGAAGGGGATGATGCCGTTGTCGTTGCTCCAGCGCATGGCGAGTTTCTCCCGCGCCTTCGGCAGCGGCACGGATGCGTCGCGCACAACGAAATGGCCGCGGCCTGCGGAGTCGTAGCGGATGAGCAGCGGGGTCGAGCCTGTTTTGAGCGGCAGGGGTTCGTCGGGGTTAATCTTCTTGCCGCCGACATACACGCCGCCCAGTTTGAGGATGGGTGAGGTGTGCGACTTGTCCTCGGGCGGGGCCTTGCTGTAGAGGATGCTCGCGGTGACGGGCTTCTCGGCGGTGAGCGTCGTCCAGAGGTAGTACACGCCGTTGGTCATCTCCTCCACGAAGCGCGTCTCGTTGTGTCCTCCGGCGGTCTTGCCGAGACAGATGAAGTCGTCGGTGACCGTGCGTTTCAGACCGTGGTAGCCCTGATGGCCCGAGTTGCCCTCCAGCCCCATGCGCCACGAGAAATCATACGGCCGCCACGCGTACTCCTTCCCGCCGAACGCGAACGGGTGCGCGACGTCCACGCCGTCGGGCGGGAGCGCGGCCTCGGGCGGCAGGGGTCCCAGCACAAAGAACTGCGTCCCGTGACCGTGGAGTTTCGTTCCGCTGAGCGTCCCCGCGCTCCACTGGAAGCGCCGCGCCTCCACGCCGATGGTCTTGTTCAGCGCGGTCACGGGCAGCCTGAAATCGCCGTACTGGTTATCCATGGTCGGCTCGAACGCCACCGTCCACTCGCCCGCCACCGCCCGCGCGCGGGGCGGCGCGGCATCCGCTTTGGGCGCGACGTGCGCCTTGCCGGGCGTGAACGCCACGACGCTCATCTCGTAAGGCTCGAGCGTCAGCCGCACCTGCGTCCCGTCCTCCGTCTCCTTGACGATTTCCAGCGGCGCGGCCTTGCCCGTCCACGGATCCCACAACTCGGCCGCCGCGCCCTTCACGCGGAACTCCACGACATCGCCCGGCCGCGTGTCCATGACCATGTACACGTCGCGGGGACCCGCCTTGCGGTGCAGCGCGCGCGGTGAGCAGTTCAGCCCCCGCACGTCCTGCGCGAACGCGGCCTTGACGGCATCGCGCAGCGCGGCGGGCGAGTCCATGCGGCGTTCGGGCGGGAACGCGGCGGCGTTCGCCTTCGCGATCTCGGGGTCGTTCGCGCCCGCGCGGTCGGAGGCCTCGGGGAGCGCCCCGACGGCGTACGCCAGCCCGCCCGCCTTCGCGAACGCGGCCGCCTTCTCGAGGCTCGACCAGCGCACGGCCTGCATCGACGGGAACACCAGCGCCTTGTACGACGCCTCCGGGCCCGCGATGTGCAGGTGGCCGCCCTTCACCTCCGCGCGCTCGAGCGACTGGTGGTCGATGAACTCGAAGTCGATGCCCGCGTTGAACAGCGCGCGCGCGATGTTGAACGCCGCGTCACGCGCCTCCTTCGCGCCGAGCCCCGCCTCAAACGGCGCGACGGGGTAGATCACCGCCACGTCCGCCACCAGGTGGCCTTGGCTCGCGATGTAGGACAGGCGCTCGAAGTAATCGAAGAACGCCCTCATGTGCGCCCAGTACGGCATACGGAAATGGTAGCACGGCGGCGCCCACTCCCAGTACGAGCCGTAGGTCGAGTAGTACAGCCCGTGCAGGTTCAGGAGGCTCGCGCCGTAGAGGTAATTCTCGCGCGTCACCTTCATCAGCACCTCCGGCACCGCGCCCCACCCGAGGCTGTGGTAGCCCTCCAGCCACACACGCGGCCGCTCGTACAGGTTCGCGATGGACGACGAGACCTTGTTCTTGATGAGGTCCGCGTTGCCCCCCGGCGTGTCGTGGCCCGGCGCGGTGTACCAGCGGGTGGCGCGGAAATAATCGCCGAACTCCCCCGGATCCGTCCCGCGGCTGCCGGGGTCACACGCGAAGATTTTCCCGCGCGAACGGTGCCACTCGAAAATCGGCTCGAAGTAACGCTCCTCCATCAGGCTCATCCGCACATCCGCGTAATCCATCTTCGCCTTCATCGTCGCGTCCCCCATGTCCGCGCCGAATACGGCCGGCAACGCGCCCGCCACCGCATACCCCTTGCGCTTCGCGAACGCCTCCGCGAAATCCGCGCACCACGCATTGCGCCCCGCGCCGACCTGCAGCTCATCATTGAAGAAATAATTCAGCCCCTTCGGCGACCGCCCCGGCGCGTGATCCTCGAACGCCTGATAGAACCCCTTCACGATGATCTCCCCCGCGCCCGGCATCATCGGGTTGAACGACCCCTTCCGCCGCGACGGCCTGAACGCCCACACCTCATAATCATTCCCTGCGGGCGCCGTCCACGCCACCCCCGCCTCCAGCGACACGCACCCCTCCGCCGAAAGCCCCGCGCCGCGCTTCACATACGCGCAAGCGAACGCCCCCTCACCGCCCGCCGCCGCCGTGTAAGACGCCCCGCCCTTCACGTCCGCCGCCTTCCGGCCCTCCAGCGACACCGCGTTCCACGCCTCATTCGAATAGAACAATTTGAGGAACAGGTTGTCCCCCCCGTTCGGCCAGTCCAGCGTGTACGTGCTCAGGCCGATGCCCATGCCCCGCTCCCCGCAAGCCTCCGCCACCGCGCCGAACACCCGCCACCACGCCTCCGAAAAAATCTTCGGCTCATCCTGCTCCGTCGGCCACCCGCTCGTGTCGAAGTGCGAGTAATTCACCTGCACCCCGCTCACGCCCATCCTGTGCAGCTCCTTCACCTGCGCCACGAGCCGCCCCACGTCCAAGTCCTCGCCCGTCCACCACCAGTACGGGATTTCCCCGTACCCCGCGGGAGGCCGCACGAACCCCGGCCACACATCCGCCCCCGCCGACCTGTCCGGCCACCCCGACGGCAACTCCGCGCCCGCGCACCCCAGCGCAACCAGCACCGCCCCGCACAACAATCCCTTCATCTGCATACGTCCATCCTCATTAGCACAACACATCCATTCGCAGACAATGGTATCACATCCCCTGTTTGAGCCATAGATGAAATGTCACGGTTTTTTGGGGGTTGCGTCACGGGGTGCCGAAGGAGATGACGCAGGCCTCGTTCTGTTTCCAGCGCAAGGGGAACGTGCGGCCGTTGCCGAGGGCTTTGCCGGTGCGCTCGTCGCGGGCGTCGGTGACGGGGCGCGCGAAGGTGAGGGTCACGGGCAGGGTGTCCGTTTTCAGCCCGAGGGCGCCGCCGCCGCCTTCGGGGCCGACCGTGATGTCGGCGTTCATGATGAGGAACAGGATGGTGCGGCCGGCCTTCTCCCAGTAGGTGATCTCGTAGCCGAAGGCCTTGCCGTCAGGGGCCTCGGCCTGAACCCAGCGCGAGACCCCGGCATCGTGAATCGGGCGCATGAAGACATTGCGTTTCGCCGCGCGGGCCGCGCCTTGGCGGCGGTGCGCGAGATACCACATCGGCGAGAGGTTCATCAGCACGGCCCTCCCTTTCCCACACACATTGGACTGGGCGACCGAGGCGTTCCTGACCGCCTTGTGGAAGCCCGACACATCCATCAGGCAGGTGTTGTCGCGGAGCAGGTCTTCGGGGGCCTTGTCGTTGTAGTGCAGGTCTTGGTCAACCTCGCACCATAAATTGCCGTCGCCTTGGAAAACGTCTTTAGCGGTCATCTTGGGATTGTGGCGCACGCCGAACATTTCGTCGAGCGCACCGCCCGCGGGGCGCCCCCGGCCGTGCTGGTCCCACACGCCGGGGAGGTAGTCCGCAATGACCGTCCCGCCCGCCTCGCAGAACGCCCGTATCCGCCGCGCCTCGGCATCGGAGAGGCACAG
>Ga0082212_10003650_pt1 | contig 21732 bp, 14 predicted proteins | sample TergutNt197P3_FD_71548 | JGI IMG/M metagenome (GOLD analysis project Ga0082212, IMG submission 71548) | Neocapritermes taracua P3 segment gut microbial communities from Petit-Saut dam, French Guiana - Nt197 P3 | ecosystem: Host-associated > Arthropoda: Insects > Digestive system > Gut ... | reverse complement strand
CCGGGTTCAGTTCCCGCAACAAACTGCCGTCTGTCCGGTTCATCAGAAATTCGCGCGCCGTACGCGCCACACCGGTAGCCGAACAATAGGCTTCAAGACAGCCATTACGACCGCATCCGCAGGAACGACCGTTACGCCGGATAATCACATGTCCCAGCTCGCCGGCAAATCCATCATGGCCATAGACTAAAGTACCGCCAACAACAATACCGCTACCCAAACCCGTTCCAAGCGTTATTTCGATGAAATCCTTCATGCCGCGCGCCACACCATAGGCCATCTCGCCTATGGCAGCCGCATTCGCATCGTTTGTAAGCGTAACAGGAATCCCGTACGTTTTTTCACTGATCAAACGAGCCAGTTCTATCTTTCCTTTCCAGGGCAGGTTGGGCGCAAATTCAATACATCCATTAAAATAATTGCCGTTTGGCGCGCCTACGCCAATTCCACGGATCAAGGCGGAGCCGCCCGCTTTTTCAATTATTTCCTTCAGACCGCTGGAAAGTGCGGCAACATAATCGTTGATGTCTTCATAAATGCCGGTTTTTATCGAACCGTTAAAAAGTATCGTTCCCCTCGCATCTACTACTCCAAAAACCGTGTTGGTACCGCCGATATCAATACCGATTACAAATGATTGATCCATTTTACTTTTTCTTTTATGTTATTTTTATTCGAGTTCAAAGTACGTTATTTTTCCCGAAACATCCAATTGCTTGTTGTGATAATTATAATTTTTACACAAAGATTTATATTTTTTTAGCAATTTGTTTGCATTTCTAAAACTTTTTTTATAACTTTGTCCCGAAACATTCATTGATTTAATACTTTTAGTTATGAAAAATTTTATAAACATCATTCCTTTTCTGCTGTTGTGCTTTGCATCCGGTATCATCAGCGCACAGACAGAAGAAAATCTGCGACTTGTCGACTGGCAACCCAAAAGCCAAATGGTTGTTAAGGAAACCAAAATAATGAAGCCGAAATATCCGGTCATTGATTTTCATAATCATCTGAGTAACATGAGAAGAGCGCAATCCTTTCTGGACGAGATGAATGAAGCCGGCATATGGATGTGTATCAATTTAGACGGGAAGTCTGCCAATGATTCCTATAAGCAAACCCTGGAAACAACAAAAACGGTGTCGAATGAACGATTCAAGGTCTTTATGACGCCCGACTTCAGCAAAATAGACGAACCTGATTTCGGTAAAAAGGAAGCGGCAAAACTGGAAGAGGCTGTCAGAATGGGTGTCCGGGGATTAAAAATATTTAAAGAACTCGGATTGTCTTTCAAGGACAAAACCGGCAAACTCATTCGGGTAGACGATCCGCGTATTGACCCGATCTGGGCGAAATGTGGAGAACTGGGTATACCGGTGATGATTCATATTTCCGACCCTAAGGCGTTTCACGCAGGACCCATCGACCGGTACAACGAACGGTATGACGAATTGATCGGACATCCGTCATGGTCTTTTTATGGAGACGCCTATCCTTCAAAGGATGATCTGATAGAACAAAGAAACAGAATGATAGCGCGGCACCCCAACACGATTTTTATCGGAGCGCATGTAGCCGACCTGGCGGAAGACCTTGGGCGGGTATCCATGTGGCTGGATCAATACCCGAATTACTATATTGATTTCTGCGCCCGTATCAGCGAACTGGGTCGTCAACCCTATACTGCCCGGAAATTTATGATAAAGTACCAGGACAGGATTCTTTTCGGTTCGGATACCCCCCCCAATGCCGAATCCTACCGGGTTTACTACCGTTTCTTGGAAACCGATGACGAATACTTTGACCCTACGCCGGCGCATAAACTGCAAGGTCGATGGATGATTTACGGTATCTATTTGCCGGACGAAGTGCTGGAAAAGATTTACAATAAAAACGCTTTAAAAATTATGAACATGTTTAAAGGCGCTTATTAAATTATACATGAAGTATTTATCCCTGTTTTTGATGATTGCGTTTTGTGCGGCAGGTTATGCACAAACTGATTCGGTCATCCCTTTCGAACAAGCCTACAAAAGAGTTTACCATATCACAAGAGTTACTGACGGTCAGCATCCGGTGATGGATGGACGGTTGGATGAAGATTTCTGGACGAAACAGGGAGCATGGTCCGATCCGTTCGTTCAGGTGACGCCGTACGAGCGGAATATCACCAGTTCGCCTACGCGCGTGAAAGTATTGTATGACAATAAATATATATATGTAGGAATTTACTGTAAGGACGCCGTCCCTGAAAAAATGAACGCCTTTATCGGCAACCGCGATGACAACAGCATCGGCGATCTGGTCAGCGTGGCTTTCGATACCTATCACGACTTCCGTGCAGCGCCCGAATTTAACCTGAATATTGGCGGAAACCGGACGGATCTGATTGTAACCGACAAACTGTCAGTGAACCTGAGCTGGAACGCCGTATGGGAGGGACGCACGCATATCAACCGGGCAGATTCGTCGTGGACGGCCGAAATAAGGGTGCCTTTCAATCAGTTGAGGTATAATCAGGTCTCTGATTCCGAAATATGGGGGCTTCACGTCAGGCGTATTATCCGGCGGACCGGCGAAGTGCAAAACTGGAGTCTGATCCCGCTGAAAAATAACGGTCATGTCTTTTCGTTCGGCGAGATGCACGGTATGACCGATCTGCCCAAACCGCGGGGAATTGAGATTTTGCCATATGCCATGGGGAAATATAAAAAAGAGCCTGAAATAGCAGGCAGCCCCTATCAGAAAGGACATATGTGGAAAGGAAACGCAGGATTGGACGTAAAAATGGCCTTATCGGATTATACACTCGACCTGACGGTAAATCCCGATTTCGGACAGGTTCAACTTGATCCGTCGGAAATGAACCTGACTACCTACGAAACATTTTATGCCGAAAACCGTCCGTTTTTTCTGGAAGGAAAACATATCCTGGACTTTCCGATGGGAAACGATATGATGTTTTATACGCGACGCATAGGCGCTGTTCCTTCATTGCGCCCCGAAGGGATAGACAATGTAAACAGTTTTGCCGAAACGGTCGGAAATGTGCCGATCATCGGCGCGATGAAACTGACCGGCTCCAATCGCAGGGGCCTGACATTGGGCGTTGTGCAAAGCCTGACGGCGCGTTCGTCTGTTGATGTAACGCGAAACGGGGTGGAAAATCCGGAAGTAATTGAACCGTTGACGAATTTTACCGTGGCGCGCGTCCAGAAAAACTGGAAAGGAAACACCCTGCTGGGCGGCATGATTACTTCTGTAAACCGGGCGCTGAACGAACAGCGTCTTGATAACTACTTAGTCAGGAACGCCTTGACGGCGGGTTTGGATTTTACGCAATTCTTCGCAAACCGCCTTTACTATGTCGAAATGAAAGGCATGTTCAGTTCGCTCAACGGTACCGCGAACGCCATCACGCGACTGCAAAGGAATGCCGTACACTATTACCAGCGCACTTCAGGCCGGGATTATCTGGGCGTAGACGAAAATCGCACCTCGCTAAGCGGAACAGGCGGGTACCTGAAAGCCGGACGAAAGGGTAATGCCAAATGGGCTTTTTCGGAAACATTCAGTTGGTTATCACCCGGTTTTGATCTGAATGATGTCGGTTATCTGATGCAGGCGGATATGATGTCTGCCGAAACGGCGGTTGAGTTTCGCCAGACAAATCCATGGAAAATATTCCGGCGCGGTACGCTTTCCCTTTCGCAATTGAACAAGTGGAATTATGGAGGCAAGTCGTTCGGGAACAGTTTTATCCTGAGTTGGAGATCGTTGTTCATGAATCTGTTTGAAGCAAACATCACTCAGAATTACGGATGGAATGGCGTGCAAAGCAGGCGTTTAAGAGGCGGACCTGACGTCCGGTTCGGTGAATCGTATTACACCGTATCCTCATTCAACACCGATAAATCAAAGCGCGTCATGTTTATGCTGCAACATACAGGCGATTACCAACTGCATGGCGATTTCAGTTTCAACACGATAGCGCCCAGTCTGACTCTCCGCTTGGGCAACCATGTACATCTGACAGGAAAATTCAATTATGCCTGGAATAAGGATCAGGTGCAATACGTGTCGGCTATCCCGCTTTCGTCGCGGACAGAGCCGGTTTACGTTGTCGGAAATATGAACCAGAACACGTATGGGCTGACTATGAAAATGCAGGTAAATGTTACGCCCGACATTTCATTACAGTGGTACGGCGCGCCATTTACTTCAACGGCTAAATACAATGAATTTAAAAAGGCGGTAAATCCCGAATCGCATACGCGCAGCGATCGTTTTCAACCATTTTCACCGGATGAAATAAGTCTCTCACCGGACGGAAAGTACAATATCAGCAACGATGTTGAGAATTATACGTTTGCGAATCCCGACTTTAACTTCAACGAGTTCAGGTCGAATCTCGTAGCACGATGGGAATACCTTCCCGGTTCCACGCTTTATTTTGTCTGGGAACATTCGATGTCGAACCGTACCGGCGGTTTCATGCCGGGTTGGGACAGGAATCTGGAACGGATGTTCGGCCTCCCGGCAACGAATGTGTTTATGGTTAAGTTAAATTACTGGTTTAATTTGTAAGGTTATGAATAAAACGATACGGGAAGACTTCCCGATTTTACAGCGCACCGTCTATGGTAAACCGCTGGTTTATTTTGACAATGCCGCGACGACGCAAAAGCCGCGTTGCGTGGTCGAAAAAATTAGGGAGGAATACTACAATACAAATGCAAACATCCACCGCGGCGTTCATTATCTGAGTCAGCAGGCAACAGAAGCACATGAAGCGGCGCGAAGGACGGCGCAACAATTCATCAACGCCGCCAAACCCGAAGAGATAATCTTCACGCGCGGCACGACCGAAGCCATTAACCTGATAGCATCCAGTTTTGTTTTCGAAATGATGTCACCCGGCGATGATGTGATACTCACCGGCATGGAGCATCATTCCAATATTGTCCCGTGGCAGATTCAGGCGGCACGAAGTAATATATCCATTCAGGTAATACCCGTAAACGGGGCAGGCGAACTTGATATGAAGACTTTTGAAAAGTTGTTTTCAAAAAAAACGAAATTAGTATCCGTTACCCATATCTCCAATGTACTCGGAACCGTCAATCCGATAGAGGAAATCATCCGGATAGCGCATGCACACGACGTTCCCGTACTGATCGACGGAGCGCAGGCTGTAGCGCACCGGCAGGTTGATGTACAAGCCTTGGACGTAGATTTTTATACCTTCTCCGGACACAAGATTTACGGCCCGACAGGCATTGGCGTCCTGTACGGCAAAGAAAAATGGTTAGACAGAATCCCTCCCTATCAGGGCGGCGGTGAAATGATTGCATCTGTCTCGTTTGAAAAAACAAAATTCAACGACCTGCCGTTCAAATTCGAAGCCGGCACCCCAGATTATATTGGCAGCGCCGCACTGGCAACAGCCCTTGATTATGTGAATAAAATCGGATTACCTGTAATTGCCCGGCATGAAGTAGAATTGCTTCAGTACGCTACTGAACAATTGAATACCATCGACGGTATGCGCATCATTGGCCATGCGGCGAATAAAAGCGGCGTGATCTCTTTTTTAGTCGGAACGATTCATCCGTATGACATGGGTATGCTGCTGGACCGCCTTGGCATCGCCGTCCGGACAGGACACCATTGCGCCGAACCCCTGATGCGGATTTTTGGAGTAGAAGGAACCGTCAGAGCCTCCCTTGCACTCTATAACACAAAAGAAGAAATTGATGCACTCATTGCCGGCATCGAAAAAGTCCGTAGCATGTTTAAAACCTCTTAATTAGTAATTTGTAATTAGTAATTTGTAATTAAAAAAAATGCTCTCCCCATTTTTGAAAAAAAACCGAATTGAAGCCGGCTGCGACGAAGCCGGACGCGGCTGTCTGGCAGGATCCGTCTTTGCCGCAGCGGTCATTCTTCCTCCGGGTTTTCATTACGAACAGCTAAACGACAGCAAGCAACTGACCGAAAAACAGCGCGACGCCTTGCGTCCGGTTATCGAAAACGAAGCGATAGCCTGGGCGGTAGGCATTGCGACACCGGCTGAAATTGACCGGATCAATATACTGAAAGCCTCATTCCTTGCCATGCACCGTGCCATAGCGCAGTTAAAAGTCAGGCCGCAGCATCTGCTGATCGACGGAAACCGTTTCACCCCCTATCCCAATATCCCGCACACAACCATCATCAAAGGCGATGGAAAATACCTTTCGATAGCGGCGGCATCCATCCTGGCCAAAACACACCGCGACGAATACATGCAGAAACTGCATATTGAGTACCCCGATTATGCATGGAACGAAAATAAAGGCTACCCTACCCTTTCGCACCGCGAAGCCATACGCCTGCACGGCGCTACACCCTATCACCGTAATTCGTTTACCTTACTCCCAATAAATAGGAATAACTGAATTATTTGGTTATCTTTGCAGGCAAATTTTATTACACTACCCATCATTCATAATTGATAATTATGCTTACTTATCTAATAATAGGAACAACTGTAATTGTATCATTCATTTGCTTTAACCGACGGGAACTCGTCAGCCGGTTCTCCTTTAATGCATATGCAATCCTGAAAAGAAAAGAATTCTATCGTTTGATTACCCACGGATTTATTCATGCCGACATGACGCATTTGTTTTTTAACATGTTTACTTTCTATTTTTTTGGCGTTTACATGGAATCAATATTCGCTAATTTCGGGATTGGACAATGGGGATTTATCGGTTTATACTTTGGAGGAATGATTTTCTCCACATTATTCGACTTGATAAAATACCGCGATAATATTTATTATCAATCAATAGGCGCATCGGGAGCGGTATCAGCCATTCTATTTTCATCAATCATTTTTAATCCATGGGGGAAAATTTTACTGTTCGCTGTAATTCCTGTTCCGGGTATCATTTTCGGCGTATTGTACATTATTTATTGTCAGTATATGGCAAAACGCGCTTCTGACAACATCAATCATAATGCGCATTTTTGGGGCGCTATTTTCGGACTGGCATACCCTATCCTGATAAAACCGTCTTTAATATATCTATTTATGAATCAACTACTATGAACTTGAAGCATCAACAGAAATGAAAAAGTAGAATATATACTATAAAACCTTAATGATATGAAAAAAAAATTTTCTATGTTCAGCGCTTTATGCCTGACATGTATGATGTTTGTACTGATGTCATGCACGGAACGCGGTCAAATGAAACCGGTAGGACTGACCTGCGAGTACATGACGAACCCGTCGGTTGTTGATGTGTCGTCGCCGCGACTGTCCTGGATCAATGAAATTGCATCGGATAAAGTAAGAGGCGAATACCAGCAAGCCTATCACATCTGCGTCGCTTCGTCGAAAGCCAAATTGCTGAAAGGTGAAGCCGACCTGTGGGATAGCGGAAAAATATCCTCCGGAGATTCCTATCTGATCCCTTACGCAGGAAGCAAATTGCAATCAGGTAAAGACTATTGGTGGCGCGTTAAGGTGTGGGACAGTAACGATGTGGCTTCCGCATGGAGCGAACCTGCCTGCTGGGGGATGGGACTACTCACGCCGGGCGAATGGAAAGCTAAATGGATCGGCGCCCCATGGCAAGGCGAGGAACCGCGCAAGATCATCAAACCTGCCGACCAGCCCCAGCCGCCGATACCTCCACACTACCCTGCCCCGCTATTCCGAAAATCTTTTCAGGTCAAAGAGGATGTTGCTTCTGCAAAAGCCTTTGTGACAGGACTTGGCTATTTTGAATTTTATATGAATGGAGAAAAAGTCGGCGACGATTGCTTAGTTCCGAACTTCACAAACTACACTGTCCGCGAAGGGATCAAATACACGTACATAGCCCTGGATAACAATTTCCGGGGACATCGCGTGATGTATCTGGCTTACGACATTACAAATATGCTTCTTAAAAAACAAAATGTGGCGGGCGCTATTGTTGGCGACGGTTTTTACGACTGTACATCAAGATGGGTGGCATCATTCGGTTCGCCGCGTTTCCTGTGCCAGATCGAGGTCACTTATAAGGACGGAACAAAAGATGTCATTTGCTCGGACGACACATGGAAGGTGAAGGAATCGCCCATCGTGATGAATGGCGTTTTTGATGGCGAAATTTATAATGCCAACCTTGAAACAGACGGATGGAGCACGATAACCTGCGACGATTCAGGCTGGGATCGCGTGGCGCTTCGTGAAACTCCTACCGGCGAACTCACGGCCCACACGGCCCCAACCGACAAGGTTGTTGAAACACTCAAACCAGTGTCGTTAGTTAAAAATGACGCCGGCGCTTACGAAGTCGATTTTGGCGTGGAAATTTCCGGCTGGATTCGTTTCAAAGACATACAGGGTGCAAAAGGCGATACCCTGAATGTGAAATACATTTGCGAATCGCCGCTTGGCGTACATAAATATGTCTACAAGGGAGGCGGAAAGGAATCCCATGCCCCGCGGTTTACCTGGTATGTATTCAGAAAGGCCGTTATTAGCGGCGTCAGCGAACTGACTGCCGACATGCTGACTGCTGAAGCCGTCAACACCGATGTGAATATCTCTGCCGAGTTTAAGACTTCCAACCCGTTGTTTGACCAGATTAATACTATATGGCAACGTAGCCAGCTAGACAATATGCACGGCGGTATTGCGAGCGACTGCCCCCACCGTGAACGTTCTCCCTACACGGGCGATGGCCAGGTGGCTTGTGTAACGGTGATACATAATTTCGATGCCGCCGCATTCTACGAAAAATGGATTCGCGATATGCGCGACGCCCAAAATATCGAAACAGGCTATGTTCCCAATGGCGCACCCTGGCAGTCCGGTTGTGGAGGCGGCGTACCCTGGGGAGCGGCTATGAACATCATGCCATGGGAATTTTATGTCCATTATGGAGACAGAAAGATGCTCGAAGACAATTATTTTGCCATGAAGGAACAGGTTCGCTACATGCTGACCTGGCTCACAAAAGACGGTACCATGTATTCGCAAAGAACAAACATTAATTCGGACCAGGTAAATTACTGGTTGAATCTTGGCGATTGGGTGCCGCCATATAAACTTCCATCCGACGAAATGGTACACACTTTCTACTTGTGGCGATGCGCCGATTTCACGGCAAAAGCCGCCAAGGCACTAAACCGTCAGGACGATTTGACCTATTTTTCTACTATTGCCACAGATGCGAAAACTGCATTCCAGAAAAAGTTCTACGATACTGAAAATAAAACATATGGTGATTTCGGAAGTAACATCTTTGCACTTGTGATGGGTGTTCCGCAGGATCAAAAAACAGATGTGACGGAAACCCTGTATCAGGAAATTGTGGAAAAATATGATGGCCATCTGAATACCGGAATATTCGGTACGCAATTTTTCTTCGAGACACTGGCTGCCAACGGAATGAACGAAGTAGCTTATGAAGCGATGGACAAGCGTGATTTTCCAAGTTATGGCCATTGGATTGAACAGGGGGCTACCGTAACCTGGGAAAACTGGAATGGACGATCATCGCGGAATCATCCGATGTTCGGTGGCGGGTTGAACTGGTTTTACCGTACGATTGCCGGCGTGAACGCCGACGAAAACGAACCCGGTTATCGGCATATCATCATCAAACCCCAATTACCCAACAAATTGGACTATGTGTTCTATTCGAATATGACGCCATATGGAAAAGTTGTTTCCGAAGTTAAAAGGAGTTCCAACCGCCTTGAAATGAATGTGACAATCCCCGTTGGCAGCTATGCAACCGTGTATATTCCCATTTTCAAAAGAAATCCTGTTGTCACAGAAAGCGGTCTGGCCATCGAAAGCATACCGGGGATTAAAAAGATAGGGAATGAGAACGGATATAACATACTGAAAGCAGAAAAAGTAAGTGGAGGAGATAAGGTATTTGTAAAAATTGAGAACGAATATCTTGTGGTGGAAGCAGTTCAGGGTAATTATTATTTTACTGTACAGTAAAGCGCTAAGGATTGTTTCGCCCTGCGAGTTCGCAATGACGAAAACAGTAATACGTCTTTGCGAACAACAGCGAAGCAACCTGTAAATTTAATAAAAAATATTATGAAATTAAAATTATTTATTACCATCTTCCTCATTTGCAATTCGTTGACTTGGGCGCAACCGGTATGGAAAGGGAGTTGGATCAGTTTTGAAAACAACCAGAGCAAGGCCAATACATGGATTGCTTACCGGAAAGATGTGACACTGTCGAAAAAACCTTCCAGCCTGATAGCGCGTATTGCAACCGATACAAAATACTGGCTGTGGATTAATAATCAGTTGGTTGTTTTTGAAGGCGGACTGAAACGGGGTCCGGAACGCCATGCTACCTATTACGACGAAGTGGAGATCGCCCCTTACCTGACAGCAGGTGAGAATACGATTGCAATATTGGTCTGGCATTTCGGCAAAAACGGCTTTAACCATGTGAACAGCGGTACAGCCGCCCTATTGTTTGACGCTGTAAACGGTGATACTGATATCGTTTCGGATTCCAGTTGGAAGGGTATGGTCTATGGCGCATATCAGGATACGGAAGCTCCTTTTCCGAATTTTCGAATGCCGGAAAGTAATATTCGCTTTGATGCGCGGAGAGAAGTACCCGGATGGAACATGAAAGGGTTTACCGGACGGATGTCGAATGTATCATTAGTTGAGCACACGGACGATTTCCCTTCCGGTAAATTAGTAAAACGTCCGATTCCTTTGTGGAAAGATTCCGGTTTGGTGGATTATCTCAACGTCAGGAAGTCGGCTGATGGTGATACGCTTTTTTGCAAACTTCCCTATAATTGCCAAATCACTCCCTATTTCAAGGTGAAAGCCGGAGCGGGCAAATTGATTCACATGCAGACAGATAATTATATGGGCGGCGGTTCACCCAATGTCCGCGGCGAATATATCACCCGCGACGGCGAACAGGAATATGAGAGTTACGGCTGGATGAACGGCCATGAGGTTTGGTATGTTTTCCCGAAAGGTGTGGAGGTGCTGGAAGTGAAATATCGTGAAACGGGATATAATACCGGGTTTGTTGAACCTTTCTGTTGTAATGATGCGTTCCTGAATGAGCTGTGGAAACGTTCGGCGCGGACGCTGTATATTACGATGCGTGATAATTACATGGATTGTCCGGACAGGGAACGCGGCCAGTGGTGGGGCGACGAGGTGAATGAACTGGGCGAATCCTTTTATGCCCTGACGCCTTCGTCGCATCAATTGGCATTAAAAGGGATTCATGAATTGATGAACTGGCAGCGCACGGACGGTGTGATTTTTTCACCGGTTCCGGCAGGTAACTGGAATAAGGAACTCCCCTTGCAAATGCTTGCATCGGTAGGCTGGTACGGTTTTTATACACAGTATTTTTATAGCGCCGACAGCAGTTTCGTACCGGTGATTTATGACCGTTTACACCGTTACCTGCATGAAGTATGGCAAGTTGGCGCGGACGGTTTGGCTATTGAGCGCACAGGCGACTGGTCGTGGGGCGACTGGGGGCAGAATGTTGATATGGGTGTGTTGACAAATTGCTGGTATTACCTGGCGCTGAAGGCAGAGCGCGAATTTGCCATGCAACTAAGCAAGATGAAAGACGCCGAAGATATACTTCATATGATGAAATCGATCGAAAATTCGTTTGACGGGAAGTTCTGGACGGGAACAGCCTACCGTTCGCCTGACTATAAGGGTGAAACCGACGACCGTGCTCAAGCCGTGGCTGTCGTATCGGGGCTGGCTTCCAAAAACAAGTATCCCGCCTTGCTGAAGGTATTGAAAACGGAATATCATGCCAGTCCGTATATGGAGAAATATGTACTGGAAGCGTTATGTCAGATGGGCGAGGCCGGTTTTGCCATCGAACGAATGAAAAAACGTTACGAAAAGATGATGAACTACAAGGAATATACCACATTGTTCGAAGGATGGGGTATCGGATCTGAAGGTTTTGGCGGTGGAACGATCAATCATGCGTGGAGTGGAGGCCCCCTCACGATCCTGAGTCAGAAAGTGTGCGGAGTAGAACCCCTGACACCCGGTTTCCTGACATTTCGCGTAGCGCCCCAATTAGGTTCGCTAACCGAAGCATCGACAACTATTGCATCCGTTTATGGCGAAATCAAGGTAGCCATCCATAAAAAAGGTCGGAAACTGACAATCAATGTAACCGTTCCTGATGGAACATCCTGTGAAGTAGTCTTCCCGAGTGGAAAAAAAATACATGTTCAGAGTGGAACTCATACGGTTGAAGGTTGAAATATGAGCGAAATCAGACCATTCAGTCATTCAGTCATCAGATCCGGACGCAGTCGTTCGGTTCTTTCCTGAGCCTGCAGCAGTCGCCATTCCTCAATTTTACGTTCATGTCCTGATAACAGGATGTCAGGTATTTTCCATCCGTTGTAATCTGCGGGACGGGTGTAGACGGGATGTGCGAGCAGTCCGTCCTGAAAGGAATCCGACAAGGCGCTTTGCTCGTCGCCGATAGCGCCGGGTATCAAGCGTACCGTAGCATCGGCGATGACGGCGGCAGCAAGTTCGCCGCCGGTGAGGACATAGTCGCCAATTGATATTTCTTTCGTGATCAGGTGTTCCCGTATGCGGTAATCAATTCCTTTGTAATGGCCGCACAGGATGATGATGTTTTGTAACATAGAAAGCCGGTTGGCCATCGGCTGGCTGAACATCTCGCCGTCAGGGGAAGTATAAATTATTTCATCGTAATTGCGTTCAGCTTTCAGGGCGGATATGGCACGGTCGACCGGTTCGATCTGTATGACCATGCCGGCTTCGCCGCCAAAGGGATAATCGTCGACCCGCCGCCATTTGTTGGTTGTGAAATCCCGCAGATTATGCAGATGTATCTCTGCCAGGCCCTTATCCTGAGCGCGCTGCAGGATGGAACAATGTAAAACGCTGTCAATCATTTCGGGCAAAACGGTTAAAATATCAATTCTCATCATATCTATTTAAAAAATTACCGGTAAAAATCGCTTTTCCTGACGCGGACGATCTCGCCAAAGGCAGATAATTTCGACATGTTTATTTTCAGGGAGTTTCCTACAATAGCGTAAACGAGGTTCCGGTCTTTCACCTGTTCGCTGTGAAAACGGACGACGTCGCTGATGTCCATTTCCCTGATTTTTTCCAGCAGGATTCGGTTGGGGTCGCTGTTGTGTCCGACCTGACGGTATTTGGCGATTTTAGTTGAAATCTCGCGGAAGGATGGATACTCGTTGTTCGTCTGGTTGATGATGCTTTGTTTGATGGGGTCGATTTTTTCGGGATGCGCGGGCATACGGCGAATGAGCGCTTCGAGTACCGTCAGTGCATCTATTGTTTTGTCGCATTGCGTGGAAAGATATGCGACAAAAGTGGCCGGTTTGTCGGACAGGCAATATGGAGGGAGCTGAACGCCTCCGGAAGTCTGGTAGGCGTATGAACGAAACTCCCTTATTTCCTGAAAGATAAGCGACGACATACCTCCCCCGAAATATTCTGAAAACAGTCGGGCTGCCGCCCTTTCTTCGGGTGTCGATAAGGGTTTTCCAACCTGAAAGCCGTATAAAATGTTTTGTGATACATCGCGCATATCATAAAAAAATACGAAAGGCTTGTCGTAAATAATCGGTTCACGATAAATCGGGTTGTTTGTATCTTTGATAATATTTTCCAACGGGATGTACTGCCTGATTTTTTCGCTTACCAGCGATATGTCCTGTTTGCCGCAATAATGAAAATTACATTTTACCTGCTGTATGCCGGAAAATAAATCAAGTAACGCATGTCCCTTTAATTTTTTTATTTCTTTCAGTGACAGTTTAGTAAGGTACTGTGAATTTTTTCCGTATTGCACATATTCGAACAGCGCGTCGGCAATATCAACGTTTGATTTGAAAAACGCTTTTTCACCGACCCTGGCGTCATCGACAAGCGTTTTGAATTTTCGACGGTCATATTTGGCATGTTGTAAAAAATCGCCTACTGCGCTGATTGTCTCTTCAAAAAATTTGTCAAATCCACTGATATTGATAATAAAACGTTGATTGTCGGCTTCGAAATGCAATAGGCTGCCAAGTTGCTGCAGTTTGGTTCTGTATTCATTAAATGACTGCTTATCAGTACCTAATAAAGAAAGGTAACTGGCCAGCAGTTTTGATTGCGGGGCTTCCATGCTTCCGATGCCATACGCAATTTTCAAGGTAAAAATAGTATTGACCGGATTGTTTGTTGCGTACAAAGTTGCTTTCGGTGTCAGCGGAAAAGTTTTTGCATCGTTTTCAAAATCGATAAACCGTATCTTAACATTTTGAACGGGCAATTTTTCTAATTTACGGGCATATTTGGATGTTGCGTTGGTATGTTTGGGAACGATTGGGGCAAAATCAGGACGGGGAAGATATTCCTTCATGTATTTTCCTGTTGTTTTGCTGATAAACAAATAGTTTTCGTTCAGGTATTTGTTAGCGATGCGAACGACATCGTCCTTAACCAGCGCTTCGGTGTTTTTCAGTTCGTTGACATAATCGTCCCACGTCTTTCCCTGCGTAAAGAGCCGTATCATGATTTGGCTTCGTGAATCAATGTCTTCGAGATCGGTGATATTGCGCCGTAGCTGTTCCTGTTTGAGACTTTTAAACATCCCGTCCGAAAACTGACCGTTGCGTACGCGGTTGATCTCGCGCCAAACAAGCCGTTCGGCGCCTTTATAGGTCTGTATCATCAGCCGGGGTATGATGATAAACCCCAGCATACCGGCTTCATTAAGCGCTTCGCCTCCGGCCATGGCGCCCATGACTTTTCGCTTGACCATCAGCTGGTCTAAATAGCCAGTACCGTTTGGGTTATTGAGCAATGCAATGGCAATGTTCAGGGCGGATTGATCCGGATGATTGGCGGGAACGCCGCGAAAACCCATCGCCATCACTTTCATAAAAGGAATCGGGATTTTGACCGTATACTTTTCACGTCCCTGAAAAGGAGGGATGGATACGGTGTGATGATCAGGGATTTCTCCGCCTGGTATTCGCGAAAATTTTTTCACCAGGACAGGCAGCGCTTTTTCCGTATCAAAATCGCCGCTTAACAATAGTCCGATGTTGTTGGCTACATAAAATTTTTCAAAAAACCTGCGCATTTCCGAGAGACTGGGATTTTTAAGGCTTTCGGCGCTTCCAATCACCGGAAATGCGTATGGGTGTGGCTGAAAATAGAGTTCGAATGCCTTTTCCATGGCCTGATTGAACATCATGTCGTCACGTCTGTTTTTCTCTTCATAAACCGTTTCAAGTTCGGATTGAAACATCCTGAAAACAGGAGAGACAAGCCGTTCGCTGTTGATTTCCGCCCACTGTTCGATGTATTGTGGCGAGAAAATATTGTGGTAAACCGTATAATCATAGGAAGTACCGGCATTGAGGTTGGTTCCGCCATATTTACTGATAAGTTTATCGAACTCATTCGGGATGACATAGTCGGCGGCAAGTACGCTTAAATCATTAATTTCCTGCTGGATCGCCGCTCTGCGTACTTCGGACTTAGCAGCTGCCAGTTCGTCATATTTTTCCGCGATCCGGTCAAGGAACACTTTTTCTGCGGCATAATCGACTGTGCCTATTTTTTCTGTTCCCTTGAACATGATATGCTCGAAATAATGCGCAATACCGGTGTTGGGCGAATCTTTCGCACCTGCTTTCACAACAATTGCGCCGAATATCTTAGGTTGATTATGGTCTTCATTCAACCATACAGTTAACCCATTATCAAAAATAAATTCTTTGACTTCCGTTGATATCGGTGAATTTGTTTGAGTAGCAAGTGAAAACACCATTTTTTATTAAAATTGATTTCCTGCAAATATAAAAATTCCATTTAATTTTTTGCAGGAAAAATATTTTTTTTTTTCAAAATCAGGGGTTTTTTGTACAAAACTTAAAACTGAAAATAGATAAACGGCACGATTTCAGCACTTTTCATTTGTATAACAAAGAAAATAGCCATACATAACAACAATGCTTTTGCCCATAAAGGTAAAACGGTGATTTGGCGCTGTATTTTCATATCCCATTTTTTAGGGATGAAATGTATGATGTAGCCGGTAATCATCAGGATGAATATCATGCGGTAGCCCGTTACAAACTGAAGAAAAACGCCCGGTTCGAAACGGGTAAACAACTGCGTGAAAATATCTCCGACTTTCTGCATCGAATCGGCGCGGAAAAATATCCAGGCAAAGCATACAATATGAAATGTAAAAACTGTGCTTATCACGCGTTTCCATACCGGCATGTCTGCGCCTGACGGTTTAAAACCGAACACATTGATCAAAAGTTTATGAATGGCCAGCGCTGCGCCGTGGATGGCGCCCCACAGGATAAAACGGAACGCGGCGCCATGCCATAACCCGCCCAGTAACATGGTGATGGCCAGATGCAGGTAAGTTCTGGCCTTCCCTTTGCGGTTGCCGCCCAGCGGGATATAAAGATAATCGCGAAGCCAGGATGATAGTGAAATGTGCCACCTGCGCCAAAACTCGGTAATGGTCGCCGACTGATAGGGCGAATCAAAATTGATGTTGAACCGGAATCCAAGCAGGAGCGCTATCCCGATGGCCATATCCGAATATCCTGAAAAGTCGCAGTAGATTTGAAGCGCATAACCATATATCCCCATCAGGTTTTCAACGCCGGTATAGAGTGCGGGGGCGTCGAAAATGCGGTCGACAAAATTGATGCTGATATAGTCCGAGATGATACATTTTTTGAACAAACCGCAAACAATCAGGTACAGCGCTTCGCCCATCCGATCAAATGAAAGCGACGGTTTTTTATAAATCTGTGGTATAAAATCGCGCGCCCGGACGATCGGGCCGGCTACCAGGCCCGGGAAAAATGATACAAAAAACAGGTAATCCGCCCATTTATCAACCGGTTTCACCTGCCCGCGATAGACGTCGATCGTATAACTCAGCGACTGGAAAGTGAAAAAGGAAATGCCTACCGGAAGGAAGATATCAAGCGGCTCGAACATCAACCCTTTCAATAGCTGTTCGTCCATAATGCCGCCGATAGAATGCCAGAAGCCAATCGCGAGTTCATAAATAAAGTTTGTATATTTAAAATATCCGAGCATTCCCAGATTCAGGCAGATACTCAATGTGACCCAAAGTTTTTTACTAATGGCGTCTTTTGTTGCATGAATCAGCCGACCGATGAAAAAATCGGATGTTGCAGTGAAAATCAGCAGCACAAACCAAAGGCCGCTTGTCTTGTAATAAAAATAGAGTGAAAAAAGGATAACATAGATGATACGTGTGCGTTGCAGGTTTTGTAGAGAATTGTAGATGATGTAAAAGCCGACAAACAGGAAAAGAAACAGTCCTGTACTGAACAGTATCGGGGATTGCGGCTGATAGCGAAAAAGTTCAAAAAACTTTTCCGGCGACAGTTCGCTTAAATATAAATTAAATTCATTCCACATACCGGTTTTCCTCATTAATCTCCTCTATTTCAAACTCTTCTTCAATCTTTTGAATTTCCAGTTCTTCATCGTCTGTCTGTTCAAAATCCAACTCAATATCACCAGCCGATTCAAATTCCGGAAAGTAACATGCCCGCGCGATGGCTTTGAATAGCAGAATGCCTTGCTCGTCGTACGCGTTGCGTGTGAAATGAATGCGGTCGCGTCCGAACATTTTGGCGTCAAGCCAGTTCTTGCATGAATTGGCGCCGCCGGCAACGGAAAACATATCCAGACAGGCAAGACCTTCCTTTTCGGTATAGGAGGAAATCACATCTGCTACTTTTGCGATGTTTTCATTGCGAACATACTGTCGTTTTTTGTTTACGTAGACCGATCTGTAAGTCTCTAACGGCGTGGTGAATAATATGGATGTTTCAGGTATCTCTTCACGGATAAGCCGGATCAGTGAATTGACCTGCATCTCGAATATTTCGTTTTTGAAATTTCGCCCGAACGATTCGTTAGTGCCCAGGGAAATGATTAAAAGCGATGGTTTCAACAGGGATAACTGGCGGACGTATTCACGATTGGTATAGTCTGTGAACCTTGCGCCGTTGACGCCGATGGAATGATATAAAATGCCCGGATTGCCGTTCATTAACAGGAAGCCGTAATACAGATTGGAAATGGATTGAGGTTGCATTTTGATGCTTCGAATAGCGAGCGTATCAATGAGACTGGCGGTCATGAAAGTATCAATCATTACCGTTTCAAACGGCTGGTCTCCCTGAAAAAATAAATATTCCTGATTTTTATCAATTTCAACGGGCGACATGGGTGATGAGTTTAAATCCCTGAATAACAATACTTTATTAAAACTATACCCTGCACCGTTAGTGGGCGTTATGATCAGGCGAAAATCAACGTCTTTTACTTTTGTCTGGATTCCAATGCCGCCGATTCCCCAGGGACATTTTGGATTTATCTGGATACAGCGTCCTGCAATCCAGTCTTTTACATTCGACGTTATAAAATAGTCATTAGGTTCATTTACCCTGGATAGTTTGAAAGGCGCGATCCAGCCGCGTCCGGCGTTACCGTATGAGTTTTGTAGCAGGCGCATCGTTCGTCCGCTCAAAAAGCCAGCCTGTATATGCGAATCGCCGAGATGAACCACATTGATTACCGTGTCTTTTCCGCACAGGAGGTCATACAGTTCATCTTTAAAAAATGTTAATGAATTGTCCGGATCATTAATGAAGCACAAAGAATCCCGGATAAACGACAGCGATGATTTCAGATTTTCAGGATCAGGTAGCGTGCGAGCCGAAAAAGCCGAAGAAGATTCGTCCGCCGGGTTCGTTTTTTTCAGAACGACCGTACTTCCCGAACCGGTAATACAGGCAATGAAAACGAAACTGTAGATTATACAGGTCCTGGCATGTTTATTAATCATCATCCGATATTTCATGTTCAGTTATTATTTCGTGTTCGTCCGGCCTCCCATGATTGTCAAACAAACTTTTTTCAGCCATGATGGCGTCAAATAAAACATTGGCAATTTCGCGTCCCCCATTAAAATTCAAATGCGTATAGTCTTTACTTGCCCAATTTCGATTCACATAATTTACCATTCCATTCTCTCCCCCCATAGCAGCAAAAATACTCCAGAAAGTAACTTCGGCGCTTTGGGCAATTTGACGTTGCGCTCTCAGCAGAGCGACAACGGCAGGCATCGTACTATACGCCCCCCCGACGTTACGGCTGCGATCGGACACGCTAAGTATCAGCACATCTGATCCTGGAAAACAATGCTGTATATGCGTTACGACAGGAATCATCTGGTTGCGATACCAACTGTAATCCCTGACAGAATCACTTGCCACATTCAGTCCATATTGCAGGATAATCAGGTCGTAGGGTCGTATTTGCTGTAACTGGCGGCAACTTTCACTGTCCAAAGCTGACATGACAATGCCGGAATTGCCACGCAGCGCAAAATTGTCCACACTGACACCATGGTTGTCCTCGAACGCAACGCCAATAGCATTCAGTCCCTTTGCATTTTTGAATTGCAACGTCCCGTTTGTGAATTGACCGGATAGCTCAAACTGCGTCATCGTATCGGATGAAGGCAATTCATAGGTCAGCGTTTCGTCATTATTATTTAGAATCAATTCGGTTTTTTCATTTTTGGAATAGTAGACTTTTAGCGAAGAGGCTTCCTCTAATCCGGGGCGGAAATCAACCATTTGATACTTGAAGGAAGCATTGTTTGACGAGGGTTCAAACTGAACGCCTGAGATGATATATTTCTTACTTCTGTTATTGATGATTGAATAGGAATTCCAACCATTTGCACTCTGCTTTATCGTAGGTCGATACTGCGCAACAACGGACGTGATGGGAAGAAATCCGACACCCCGTCCGCCGTACTGCGCCTGCATCATGGCTCGAAAATCGGCAACAAGGATGTCGCCTTCGATAAACGAATCCCCTACAAATGCGATCCGGACAGGGCGTCCCAGCTCGTCAATGTTGTCGAGCGCTGTAAAAAAACGATGCAAACCGGTATGTCCGGCGGTGAAGTCTTCGATTTGCGTGTTATTTATGTCCGGAATGGTTCGGTCAAATTCAACGGTTTTGGGTTTAATGCTGTCTGCCGGTTGCGACGGTATATTTTGCGCATTGACCGAACTTTCAGTTCCTGAAATTAAGTTAGAATCCGGCAAATGCTTCACCTCCGGAACGCCCCTGTCCATTCCGGCATGGATTTGCTCATGCGCTGAAGCGTCGACTCCTAACGCTCCATTCTCTGACAAGGGGTCATGACCCCTTGCTATGAGCGTTCCATGCTCTTTCGACGGTATCCGGATATCCGACAACAGATCAACCTTTTTTATTTGAATATCCAAGATCGAATCGGGAAGATAAAAAAAGCCCAGATTGACTAAAATAGCTACAAATAAAATAGCGGCAAATTGATTGGCATTATTATCCTTTTTATGTTCGCTCATTTTCTTAAAACCTTTTTTGGGGGGATTTATAAAAACCATGATAAACCGCCCTGGTAAGTGTGAGGTTATCATCATCCGAATGATATTCCCAGTACATGGCGCCCCGAAGGCCTGTTTGCCTGATGTAATCACATTTTATCGCAATGGAATTGCTGTCTTCATAACACAAAATAAATTTACCTTTATCATTTGTCATGTAAGGAACTTTGGCTTTGTCATCCCATTGTTTTTTATAACCGGAAAGATTTATAATGTCCCGGTAATGCACATCTCTGGGCAAATCATCGCTGCCATGTCCGTAGAACGGCAAGCCTAAAACTAATTTGTTTTTTGGAACACCTGCATCAAGATGCGCCCTGATCGCTTCGGACGACGTCATGGAGCCGGTATGCTCGGAACGGAATAATCCCGAATGATGGTAAGGAGGATGCGCCATATCATAACCCATGATATTAACCAGATCAATATAGGGATCAATCGCCCTGAAATCCACATATTTTGCGGTTGAAATGGAGGCGAGCGTCAGCATCCTGTCTTTTCCAATGGCTTCGCGGATATCTTTCATAAGAATCGTGAAATTGCCAATATCTTCGGGCGACGACGATATTCCGGCGGCTGATCTGGAAGGATATTCCCAGTCCATGTCGATGCCGTCAATGCCAAACTCATCTATTACCCGTTTGCAATCTCTTGCAAATGCCTTTCGCGTCTTTACAGTTGAAGCCATTTCGCTGAATCCGCCGGCTCCCCATCCTCCGATGGACAGTAATACTTTCAATGACGGATTGATTTTTTTAAGCGCGACGATTTCCTTCAATCTGTCAGGCCTGCCGATCAAAATACCATCAAAAGTGTCGTTGACCGTGGCAAAAGCGAAATTGATATGCGTCATATAGGATGGGTCGGGTAGTGGTCTGTTTTTGGTTGTAAGATAGGCAAGCACGACTTTGTCCGGTTGTACCTGTTTACACGAAAAAATGAACGTGAAACAGACAAGGATTGAAAATATTAACAGGGTTAAATTCTTCATAAAATGCTTTTTTTGGCTTGCAAAATTAAAGAAAAATTTTGTACTACGAAAAAAAATCATACTTTTGCATCTGATTGTGCGACATGAAGTCGTATAAATAATTGTTCAGCAAGCGTGCCTGAACCTGTTATTCCGTTAACAGTAGCCTACGAGAGCGTGCGATGGGAGTAATTCTA
>Ga0082212_10003649_pt1 | contig 21738 bp, 12 predicted proteins | sample TergutNt197P3_FD_71548 | JGI IMG/M metagenome (GOLD analysis project Ga0082212, IMG submission 71548) | Neocapritermes taracua P3 segment gut microbial communities from Petit-Saut dam, French Guiana - Nt197 P3 | ecosystem: Host-associated > Arthropoda: Insects > Digestive system > Gut ... | reverse complement strand
AACCCCGCCGACAACGGCGGCTTCATCAACGTACGTCGGGAAAGACCCCCGGTCGAACAAACGCCTGAAATTCCATGAGGATGCGGAAAGGTTTAGAGTGTTTGAAAAAGTGTCCCAAACGCCCCCCAATCTGCTGGCATCCGGGAGCGCAGGGCTTCCGCCCTGCCGATAAGAGATGCAAGGCGGAAGCCTTGCGCTCCCGGCACCCCCCTGCTCATCGGCGTTGCCATCCTCATCATCGGCGGAGGCTTTTATACGTGGCGTAAAATCTCGAAACGCTAACCTCGGAACGAATCGGATACGCGTCATCTACGTGTCGAGACCGCTGGCAACTTACGATAACGCCACCGGGAACGTGCTGGGCATCGCTATCACACGCAATGGCTTGCGGAGACGCGGGAGGCGTTTTAAAGGTGGAGTTGGGGCGGCGTGGCCCGCGGGGACGCTCGCCCTCCATTTGATTTGGGGGACGACACCCCTTACTGCGGGTGCGCGATGCCGCCGGGGGTCAGGTACACGAGGGGGACGCGGCCTTCGGCGGTCGTCTTGACGGCCTGACCCACATAGACGGCGCGCGTAACCGCATCTTTCCCTAGCTGTCTTTCTTTTGAAACTTGTAACGGTAGGCACGGGGCGAGAGGCCGGTGTTTTTGGTGATGATTTGCGAGAAATAAACGGCACACTTGAACCCGCTGGCGTGGGCGACTTTCGAAATCGGGTAGGTGGTCTCGCCCAAGAGCATCTTGGCTTGTGCCAGGCGGCGCCCCATCATGTAGGACAGCGGGCTGAGGCCAGTGCTTTTCTTGAAGTATGTGCCCAGAGAGCTGCGGCTGATCTGCATTTCCTGTTGCAGGAGGGCAATCGAGAATCGTATGTCCGTGAAACGCCAGTTGATGCGGTACATGCACTCGTGGGCAATCACGTTGGTGGCGTCTTCGCGCAGTTGCGCCGCCGTGGACAGAAGCAGCTCGCGCGTCGTGATATTGGCGGCGATGCAATCCGTCGGCGTGTCGCCGGCCAGATAGCGGGCGATGCGCACTAACTGGTCCTCTGGCGCAGCCGTCTTTCCCGTGAGCCCGTCCCACAGGCCGGCGGAGGAGGACTCCGCCTGTGCGTCGTCACCGTCTATCGTCAGGTAGCAGTATTCGGAGGGCATTGCGTGCACGCGAAGGGCAAAGTGCTTGCAGGGGAAGACGACCCCCACTTCACCCTCGCTGATGGCGTAGTCGCACTTCCCCTCGGCCGTGGCTTTGTAATCGCCCTTGATGCACCAGATGATCTGGACACTGCCTGTGGCGGTCTCCAACGGCACGGGCTGGTCTTGGGGCGTACAGTGGCCAATCTGTTTGACGACAAAACCCTTTACCGGGTTCCACTTGCCGGCGTCCCCCGCTAATCCTATTTCCGAAGTCCTGTTGCTCTTTTTCATTACATGGCTCCCTTAATTCAATATTTACAGTGTAGGACAATTTAGGGAATATGTCAACACGCCGCCCTAAAAAATAACATTTTATTCGTGCGGCGTTTTTCCTGTTTTGAGTTTCAACGGCCATATCCCCTTGCGGTCAGGGGCGCAATCGCTTATACTTTCCGCCATTCATTTTTTCACAAAGGAGTTTTTATGAATCAGAACGCTTGGGCATCCGTGATGGAAGAAGTCAACAAAACGTGCGACCTGCACCTGCGGGACCTGTTCGCGAAGGACCCCGGCCGCGCGGGACGGTTCACCGCGGCCGCGGCCGGCTGGACGCTGGATTACTCGAAGAACCGCATCACGCCCGAGCTCATGAACCGCCTCCTCGCGCTGGCCCGCGCCAGCGGTCTGCGCCGGGAAATCGACGCGATGTTCTCGGGCGAGGCCATCAACGCGACCGAGGGCCGCGCCGTCCTGCACACCGCGCTGCGGAACCCGCCCGAAAAAACGGTCGCTGTGAACGGCAAGGATGTGATGCCCGATGTGCATGAAGTCTTGGGCAAGATGAAAGCCTTTTCAAACCGCGTGCGCAACGGGGATTGGCGCGGCCACACCGGCAAGCCCATCAGGCACGTCGTCAACATCGGCATCGGCGGCTCCGACCTCGGCCCGGCCATGGCGTGCCAGGCGCTGAAGCCATACGCGCAGGGCTCGCTGAAATGCCATTTCGTGTCGAACGTCGATAAGACGCATCTGGCGGAGGTGCTGAAGGAGGTCGAGGCGGAACAGACGTTGTTCATCGTGGTGTCCAAGACGTTCACGACGCAGGAGACCATGGCCAACGCGGGAAGCGCGCGCGCGTGGCTGGCCGGGAAGCTCGGCGAGGCGGCGGTCGCGAAGCACTTCGTGGCCGTCTCGACGGACAAGGATAAAGTTGAAGCGTTCGGCATCGACGCGAAAAACATGTTCGGCTTCTGGGAGTGGGTCGGCGGGCGCTATTCGCTGACTTCCGCCGTGGGGTTGTCGCTGATGATTGCCATCGGCCCGGAAAACTTCACGCAGATGCTGGAGGGCTTCCACGCCATGGACGAGCATTTCAGGACCGCGCCGCTCGAACAGAACCTGCCCGTCATCATGGCCCTGCTGGGCATCCTCTATTCCAACGGCTACGGCGCGGAGAGTTACGCCGTGCTGCCCTACGACCAGTACCTCGCGCGCTTCGCCGCGTACCTCCAGCAGATGGACATGGAGAGCAACGGCAAGTGCGTTGACCGCAACGGTCAGCGCGTGGCCTTCGCCACCGGCCCGATCGTTTGGGGCGAGCCCGGCACCAACGGCCAGCACGCGTTCTACCAGCTCATCCACCAGGGCACGCGCCTGATCCCGTGTGACTTCATCGGCTTCTGCAGATCGCACAACCCCGGCCACCACGATCTGCTGATGGCCAACTTCTTCGCGCAGACCGAGGCGCTCGCGCACGGCAAGACGGCGGACGAATGCCGCGCAGAGGGTGTGCCGGAACACCTCGTGCCCTACAAGACGTTCGAGGGCAACCGCCCGACCAACACCCTCCTCGCGGACGAGCTCACGCCCGCCACCTTCGGCGCGCTCGTCGCGCTCTACGAGCACAAGGTCTTCACGCAGGGCATCATCTGGGACATCTATTCCTTCGACCAGTGGGGCGTCCAGCTCGGCAAGGTGCTGGCGGGCAAGGTGCTGGAGGAGCTGACCGCCGAAGACGAACCGGCGCTCGCGCACGACGCCTCCACCAACGCCCTCATCACGAAATACCGTGAGGCTCGGCGCCGCGCCGCATCCCGCAGTGCCAATTACTAGTGTCCTGTAAAATACAGATTTCACGATGGAGGGCGAGACAGGGGACCCCATTGGCGCGGCGTGTGGCCAATGGGGCAGGAAGCCGTTAGGCTGAAGACCCTCGGGAATATCCAATATTCAACACGGAATATTCAATGTCCAAGTTAAATGCGTTTCGGTTTTGTGTCCCAATTGGAGGGCGAGACAGGGGACCCCATTGGCGCGGCGTGTGGCCAATGGGGCAGGAAGCCGCGCAGGAATTGTTAATTATGCATTATGCATTATGAATTATGCATTATGCATTGACACAAGGCAAAGCCCTCGGGGAATATCCAATATCCAACAAGGCACGCCCTTCGGGGTGTGGTTCATTTAATATTGGAAATTTCTGTGTTGACAAGAGCGCCCGAATCGTTTAAAATATGCGCCACTTTTTTTGCACCCCATAGGTGCAGCCCTCATGGCGAGGTAGCTCAGTTGGTAGAGCAGCGGACTGAAAATTCGCGTGTCGTCGGTTCAACCCCGACCCTTGCCACCACTACCTAATCTTCGATAATCAGGCGGAAGCCGACGTCATGCACGCCGTGCCAGGTCTCGTAGGCATAGCGCACGGCCGCGCCGGCGTCCTTGGGGCGCGTGGCCCAGGAGCCGCCGCGCGCGACCTTTTGCGTGTCCGGGCGGAGCGTGTTGGCCGCGCCGGTGTAGGGGTAGGGCAGGTAGTCGGAGCGCGTCCACTCGTTGACGTTGCCGACCATGTCGTACAGCCCCCACGCGTTGGGCTTCACCTGCGCGACATAATCGGTGACGAACCAGTTGTCCGCGAACCGCGCGTCATAGAGCGGGAAGCCCATCTCCGCTTTATACGGGCGGCGGCTGTGGACCCTGCTCGAGCCGGTGTACACGTTGTACGAGTTCTGCAACGCCTTGTCCGCCAGGTTCGCGAAGGGGCCGAAGTCGGTGTCGCGGCCGCCGTAGAAGAATTGCGTGGCCGTCCCCGCGCGCGCGGCCCACTCCCACTGCGCCTCGGTGGGGAGCGCGGCCTTCACGTTGTACGCCTTGGCGAACCATTCGCAGAAGGCCGCCGCGCGCGCCCAACTGACGCGCACCACGGGCTGGTCCGGGTGGTTGCCGATGTAGCCGGGCGTGACGTGGTCTTTGGCGTGCTCGGAGATGTAGCGCGAGTCGTGCTCGGGATCGAAGAGCGCGTAGTCGCGGTTGCGCAGCTCGGTTGCCGCCATCCAGAAGGGACGCTCGATGGTGACGACGCCCCGCGGGCGCTCGTCGGGATAGCCAGCCGCGTTACCCATCGTGAACGCGCCCGAGGGAACGCGCACGAACGTCATCTTCTCGCCGTTGCCCAAGTCGATGACCTTCGTCGCGGGCGTGAAGTCGTTGACGTTCATCAGGGCATCCGGCTCGCGGGGGCGCTCGCCCTCCACGCCGGGCATGATGAATTCGACGGGCTTGTTGCCGAGCAGGGCGGTGGCCGCGTCGTACTCCGCCTCCGCGTCGAGCGGTATCGCGGCAAACGCTTTCGAGAGCTCAATGCGGCGCGCGCGCTGGTCCTGCTTCTCCCACTCGGGCGGGTCCCACTTGCCGCGCCACGGGCAGTTCAGGTCCGTCCACGCCGCAAGCCGCTCGTAAAACTCCGCGTCGGGCGTGACGTTGTGATGCCCCTTGCGCAGCATCTGGAAGAGCAGCGAGGAGGACACGTGCCAGTCCATCGCGGGGTACATGGGCAGCTCGCTCTCCGGCCCGGGGCGGCGCAGGTAGGGGTGGATGCTCTCGTAGGCCTGCCTGGGGTTCGTCATCTTGCGCAGGGGGTGCTTGTCGCCGTGGCACCCCGCGCAATATTTCTGCACCTGCGGCCACACCTCCAGCGTGAAGGTCATGGCGCGGGGCGGGCCATGCCACGGCGTGATCTGCTGGGGCGGCTTCTTGTCCGCAATCGCGTTCCCGACCGGCACCGACATGCGGTTGTCCTCGTGGCAGCCCGTGCAGGAGACGCGCTCGCCGGGCATCCCCACGAACCACGAGCGCATCAGCTGCACCGCCGCGCCGGACGCGTCGAGCGGCTGCACCGCAATCGTCGTGTTCGCCGGGATCTCGAAGCAGGCCGAGCCGTCCTCCTCGATGCCCACCGTGCCGAGGATGCGCTTGATGTCCCAGCCCGACTGCACGCCCACGGACTCGTGGCCGCCGGTCTTCATGTAGTTGAAATGGTATGAGAACACGCGCAGGCTTTTGACCGTGCCGCGCGGCACGCCTTGCAGGCCGGGGCCTTTGTAGATGTCCGCGATATGCACGCTGGCGGTTTTCGCGCCGGGCGTGATGCGGTCGGGGATCACGCGCGGCACGGGGCGCGCCTCGACGAGCGCGGGCTCGAGCAGTGCGCTGTCCGCAAGCTCGTGGAGCAGCGTGATGTTGTCGAACGTGTCCACGAGGTAGATGCCCCACAGGCCGCCTTTCGGGCGCGCGGTCACGAGGTGGAAGTTCGCGCTCAACGGGTGGGGGTAGGCGAAATACGGGCGGTTGCCGCGCTCATGCTGGTTCGCCACCTGCTCGTCGCACATGTCGGTCTCGACCCACTCGCCGAAACCCGGTATCTCCTGCACGAGGCCCGTCTGCTCCGGCGGCATACGCTCGGTCGCGATGCGCAGGAACGTGTCCTCCGGCCCCCACGCCTTGCTGTTCAGGATCGGCTTGAACGGCACTTTCCGCGCCAGCGACGGGTCGATGATGATGAGGCGGCCGACCTCGGTGATGTTGTGGTGCCCCGTGACCGTGCCAATGACCTTGCTCGTCTCGCCCGGTATCGCGCGCGCCTGGAGCAGCACCGTGGGATAGTACGAGCCCGAGCCCCACAGCGCGAGCTGCGACGTGCCGTCCGGGTTCATCGTCATCAGGATGCGCGTGAAGTAATGCGGCGTGTCCGAATATTCCCAGCGCGTGAACATCACGCGCCCGTCGTTCAGCACGGTCGGCGTGTAGTCGCTGTCCTGCTCGAACGTGAGCTGGCGCACCGCGTTCGACGGCGCCGCAGGGTCCACCTGATAAAGCTGCGCCATCGGGTAGAGGCCGCTCTGGCACGGCAGGCCCTGATACGCCGCGGTCGAGAGCATGGCGTACCGGCCGTCGGGCAGCATCACGGCATCGAACCAGTCCACGTCGGGATAACCCGTCGGCGAGATGACCGCCGGATCGCCCTCGCCCGACAGCGGCAGCGCATAGACCGCAAGCCGCTTGTTCGCGTCAACGCTCGTGTAGTAAACCGTCTTCGCGTCATACGTCAGCTTCAGGTCGCGCACCAGCGGCCCGTCGAAACGCCTGACGACGCGCTCCTGCCGTGCGCCGCGCAGACCGCGCAGTTCCACGATCTCGGTCGTCCACTTGTCCCTGCGGATGGTCGTGTGCGTGCAGCTGCTGCGGGCGATCGCGCCCCACGCCTTCTCGTCCTTGCGCGCGTCCTTGCCGAGGACGCGCCGGACGTACACGATGCGGTCGGCGTCCAGCAGCGGGTTCGCGAGCAGCGCGGCATGGACGCCCGCGACCAGCGCCTGCGCCTTGGCGATATCCCCCGGCGCAGACTCCGGCCCGATTGAACGCGCGAACGCCTCATCCGCGCGGAACGCCGCCAGCGCGGCGCGCGCGGCCTTCGCGTCATAACGGCCCGGATGCTCCTTCTCCAAGAACGCGATGGCCCGCTCCACCGCCGCAGGGTTCACCCATTGCGCATCCGCCGCAATGCGCGACGCGTCCACCACGCCCTCGCCCCTGCCGACACGCGCAAGGCAGGCAAGCAAAACCAGCGACACGACTCTTCTCATAAAAACCTCCGCTAACCCTGTTAATCAGAATGACCAATATTAACTCTTTTCATGCCGCAGGTCAAGTGGCGAGTGGAGAGTGGAGCGTAGCGTTCGAGTGTCCTGTAAAATACAGATTTCACGATGGAGGGCGAGACAGGGGACCCCATTGGCGCGGCGTGTGGCCAATGGGGCAGGAAGCCGTTAGACACGTTGCGGCTTAAATGACGATATATATGCTTCTGCGGCTCGCGGGGACGCTCGCCCTCCATCCCCATTCCCCAATGGGATCCCCTGTCTCGCCCTCCATCATGCCTGACGGCTCGCGGGGACGCGGTCGTCGCCGACGCGGCGGGTGAGGGCGGCGCGGTCCCAGTGCTCGAGGAGGGGGAGGGCGAATTTGCGGGAGGTGTTCAGCAGGTCTTTGTATTCGGCGAGGCGGATGCGGCCGTGCGCGTTGAGGTGGCCTTCGAGGATGCGCTTGGATTCGGCAAGGTGCCGGACGTGGACGTAGATGTGTTCGGCGAGCATGACGAGGATGCCGCAGTGGCAGAGGTGCGTCAGGGCCTCGTCGATGGCGGTCTGGGGGAGGGCGAGGGTGGCGGCGAGTTCGTCGGGGCGGGGGGTGGCGAATGCGGTCTGCTCGAAGATGCGCGTGAGGCGTTCAAGGGTCTGCTGTTCCTTGGGGGCGGGGCGCGGCTCGCGGGCGGTCAGGAGGAAACGCTCGTGCTCTTGCTGGAGGATGCCCTCGGCAAGAAGGTTCTCGAAGATGCGCTCGACCATAGGGCGCGCGCCGGTGAAGGAACGGAGGATGTCTTTCTTCTCGAAGCCCCGGTGGAGGGGGTGCGCGTCGTGGAGGGCGCTGAGGCGGGCGGTGAGGTCGGCGGCCATGGCGGCGAGCGCGTCGGCGCAGACGTAGCGTTCGCCGGGGAGGGCGACGGCGTCGCCGCGTTCGGCGAGGAGTGCGGCCTTGGCCTTGGCGGCGTCGAGCGCGACGCTGGCGGCGCGGGCCCAGTTGTCGATGTGGCAGGGGGCGGGGCCGCAGGCCTTGAGGGCGAGGAGGAGGGCGTGGTCGGTGTCGTCAACCGCCTTCTCTTTCTCGGCGCGGTCCTCGAGCCAGTGGCCGCGGCCGCGGCGGAGCTTGGCGTCGGAGTGGTCGATGAGGGTGCCGCCGCCGAGGGTCTTGACGGGGCTGAGCTGGCGCAGGACGAAGAAGTCGCCGGGGGCGGCGGTGACGGGGCGGGCGAGCTGGATCTGCGCGTAGGTCTCGGCGCCGGGCGGGAGGCGTTCGCGCTCGGGCAGGACGATGTGGCCGGGGGTGTCGGAGGTGCCGACGTGGAAGCGGATGGCGGTGCGCGGCGCGAGAGGGCGGTCGTGGTGCGGGAGGTAGAAGAACTTGACGTTGAGGAAGCGCGAGGGTTCGAAGTAACCGGCGGCGGCGACGACCTTGCCGCGCGCGGCGTTGTCGGAGGTGATGCCCGAGAGGCGCAGCGCGACGCACTCGCCCGCGCGGCCCAGGGCCGTGGCCGCGCCGTAGGTCTGGATGCCTTTGACGGTGTGGGGCGTGGCGTCGGGGAGCAATTCGAGTTTGTCGCCGACCTTTACGCGGCCGGAGCGCGGGATGCCCGAGACGATCACGCCCAGGCCCTTCAGCACGAACGCGCGCTCGACGTGCAGGAGGAAGGGCCCGGAGTCGTCGCGCTCGACCGTGCCGTCCACGACGCGCTCCAGCGTGGCGAGCAGCTCGGGCAGGCCCTCGCCGGTCTTTGCGGAGAAGCGCACCATCGGCGCACCCTCCAGAAATGTGCCGCGCACGCAGTCGCGCACCTCCGCCTCGACGGACGCGCGTTTGGCGTCGTCGGCGAGGTCCACCTTGTTCAGCACGATCAGGCCGCGCCGCACGCCGAGCATACGGACGATCTGGACGTGCTCGATGGTCTGCGGCATGACGCCGTCGTCGGCCGCGACCACGAGCATCACCACGTCGATGCCGCTCGCGCCCGCGACCATGTTGTGGATGAAACGCTCATGCCCCGGCACGTCCACGATGCCCACGCGGCGGCCGTCAGCGCGTTGCCAGACGGCGAACCCGAGGTCGATGGTCATGCCCCGTGCGCGCTCCTCCGGAAGGCGGTCGCACCAGCACCCCGTGAGGCACTGCACGATGGAGGTCTTGCCGTGGTCGATATGCCCGGCCGTGCCGAGCGTGATGCTGATGCCGCCCGCAGAGGCGTCGGAAGGTGAAGGCAACGTTTTCATGGGGGCATTATGAAATATCTTCGGCGGAATGTCAATATGTTCCCTGCTGGACATTCGAACGGTCATTTGCTAACATTAAAACACTGGAGGAAATTGACATGAGAAAATGTTTGTGCATGATGGTTGCCGCGGGCGTTGCCGCGGCGGTGGCGTTTGCGGAAGGTGAGCGGAGGCTGGGGATGGAGCAGTACCGCGACAGGATGCTCGGCGGGTGGGTCGGGCAGATCGCGGGGGTGTGCTGGGGCGCGCCCACGGAGTTCAAGTGGAACGACACGGTCATCCCGCTGGCCGCGATGCCGGAGTGGAAGCCCGAGATGATCAATGAGGCGTTCGGGCAGGACGACCTCTATGTGGAGATGACGTTCCTGCGGAGCCTCGAGGAGTACGGGCTGGACGTGAGCATCCGTCAGGCGGGCATCGACTTCGCGAACAGCGAGTATCAGCTGTGGTGCGCGAATGACGCGGGGCGCAAGAACCTGCGCAAGGGCATCGCGCCGCCGGACTCGTCGCACCCGCAGTTCAACAAATGCCCGAACGACATCGACTATCAGATCGAGGCGGATTTCGCGGGGCTGATTTCGCCGGGTATGCCCAACAGCGTGGTCGCGCTGGGCGAGAAGTTCGGGCGGCTGATGAATTACGGCGACGGCGTGTATGGCGGGCAGTTTATCGGCGCGATGTACACGGAGGCGTTTTTCACGGATGATATGCAGAAGATCATCGCGGCGGGGCTGGCGGCCATCCCGCAGGATTCGCAGTATGCCGAGATGGTGCGCGACGTGGTGAAGTGGCACGCGGAGAACCCCGGCGACTGGCAGGACACGTGGCGGCTGTGCCTGAAAAAATACCGCCAAGACCCCGCGTACCAGAAATGCTCGAACGGCGGCATCGACGTGAAGATCAACGGCGCGTGCGTGCTGATGGGGCTGCTCTACGGCAACGGCGACATGGACCAGACCATCATCATCGCCACGCGCGGCGGGTGGGACTCGGACTGCAACCCGTCCACTGCGGGCGGCGTGCTGGGCGCGGCGCTCGGCTATGCCAAGCTGCCCGAGAAGTTCAAGCAGAAGCTGGACATGACGCGCAAGTTCGACTTCACCGCCTACAACATCCCCGAGCTCAAGGCGGTGTGCGAGAAACTTGCGCGGCAGATTGTCGTGCAGCAGGGCGGGCGCGTCGAGGGCGACGTGTTCATCATCCCCGACACGCCCGTGCAGCCCAGCAAGCTGGAGCTGAGCTGGGAACCCGGCCCTATCGCGAACAGCCGCTTCACGGAAGAGGAATATGAAAAAGTCCGCTTCAAGCCGCACCCCGCCGATGTGCCGGGGAACCCGACGGAGCGCGTGCAGGGCGCACTGGACGTGCTGCTGCCGGGCTGGAAAACTTCCGCGAACGGCCCCGACATGAACCCCGGCTACCGAGCCGAATATCACGGGCATAAGCACGTCGTGATGACGCACCCGCTGGACAAAGACACGGGCGTGACGCTGAGCAAGGACGTGGACGTGCCGGATGGCGCGGCGAAGCTGATGGTCACAATCGCGAACCACGAGAAGGGTGATTTCACGTTCATCGCGAAGGTGGACGGGAAGGAAATCATGCGGAAAAAAATCGGCGACAACGATAAAGTCGAATGGCAGACGCTCGCGCTCGACCTCGCCCCGTATGCGGGCAAGCGCGTGAAGGTGGAACTCATCAACCAGCCCGACGGCTGGCAGTGGGAGGCCGCCTACTGGGGCGCGATTCAAATGCCGTTGAACTAATCGGAGGGGCGCACATGAGTTTATCGGCAGAAAGCATCGCGCGGTTTTTGGATGAGACGCTCAGGACGGATGCCGTCCGCGACGCATCGAACAACGGCTTGCAGATCGCCAATGACGGCACGGTCTCGCACGTCGCCGTCGGCGTGGACGCGAGCCTGCGGTTCCTCCGCGAGGCCGCCAAGCAGGGTGCGGATTTCGTCATCTGTCATCACGGGATTAGCTGGGGGGATTCATTGAAGCGCATCACGGGCCTCAACTACGACCTCGTCTCTTTCGCCGTCCGCCACAACATCGCGCTCTACGCCTCGCACCTGCCGCTGGACGCGCACCCGCGCTACGGCAACAATGCGCAATTGTGTAAGGCACTCGGCCTGACGCGCATCAAGCCGGCCTTCGACTATCACGGCGAGACGATCGGCTTCGCGGGGGCCCTGCCGAAGCCCGTCCCTTTCGAGTCCTTCTGCGCGACCGTGGCCGAGGAGGTGAGCGCCGACGCGCGTTCCGTCGCGTTCGGCAAAGCGATCGTGCGGACGGTCGGCATCGTCTCCGGTGGTGCGGCGGACATGGTGGAGCAGGCGGGCGCGCTCGGCCTCGACGTGTTCCTGACCGGCGAGCCGAGTTTGCAGGGCTACAACCAAGCCGAGAACCACGGCATGAACGCCGTCTTTGCCGGCCACTATGCCACGGAAACCTTCGGCATCCGTGCGCTCGCCAAGCTTGTCGCCCAGAAGTTCCGCCTTCCTGCCACGTTTATCGATTTCGGGATCCGTTTCTGAACGGCATTTTTTCATTGCGCTGGGCGGGGCGGAAAGCATATCATATTGCCCCATGCATTCCGAACTCTTTTCGATCGGCCCGATAACGCTGCGCATGTACGGGCTCTGCATGGCGCTGGGTTTCCTCGCGGCATGGCGGGTGATGGTGTACCTGTGCAAGCGGACGGGGCAGAACAGTGACCAGGTGGCGATGCTGCTGACGTGGGTGATGCTCGCGGCGATCCTCGGCGCGCGCGCGGTGTATGTCGCGCAGCACTGGACGGCGGAGTTCGCGCACAACCCGCTGGCCGTCGTGCGCTTCGACCAAGGTGGGCTGGTGTACTACGGCGGGTTCCTCGGCGCGCTCATCCCGTACATCGGCTACGCGTTGCGCTTCCGCAGGAATTTTTTCGAGATGACCGACATCTCGGCCGCGGTGCTGCCGCTGGGGCAGGCCTTCGGGCGGGTCGGGTGCTTCATGCAGGGATGCTGCTGGGGCAAGCACAGCGACGCATGGCTGACGGTCTCGTTCCCGAGGGGGTCGCCGGCGTGGTTCAACCATGTGAGCGGCGGCCTCATCCGCGAGACCGCGACCGAAAGCCTCTCCGTCATCCCGACCCAACTGATCGAGAGCGCGGCGACGCTGGCGCTGTTCGCGCTGCTGTTCGCGCTGTACCCCAAGCATTACCGGCGGCGCGGCCTGATCGGCGGCCTGTATCTCGTCGGCTACGCGGTGCTGCGCTTCGGCATCGAATTCCTGCGCGGCGACCCCCGTGGCGCCGTGGGGCCGTTCTCGACGAGCCAAGCCATCAGCCTCGCGGCGTTCATCGGCGGGCTTGCGTGCATCGCATGGGCGGGCAAAGGGAAAGGGGCAGTGGTTAGTGATTAGTGGTCAGTGGTTAGTTGCCAGATTTTCTGACCACTGATCACTGACCACTCAGAAAGGAAACGTTTTATGATTATGAATACACTAGATGATTTCAATGCCGGTGTCCGGCGCGATGCGCTGGATAAGCTTGCCGCGTCGGGGGGATTCCCCGAGCCGGGCGTGCTGTTCAATATGCACTGCCACTCGTTCTTCTCTTACAACGCCGACGGGTGGTCGCCCTCGCGCATCGCCTATGAGTGCCGCCGCGAAGGCCTGTGCGCGGCCGCGCTGTGCGACTTCGACGTGCTGGACGGCCTCGACGAGTTCCTAACCGCGGGGCGCGTGCTGGGGCTTCGCGCGGCCGTCCACATGGAGACGCGCTCGTATGTGCGCGAGCAGGCGGCGGCGGACATCAGCTCGCCGGGCGAGCCGGGCGTGGCCTACATCATGGGGTGCGGCTACACCGCCGTGCCGCAGGCCGGTACGCCGCAGGGCGACTTCCTCGCGCAGTTGCGCCAAGGGGCGCAGGACCGCAACCTCGCGCTCATCGCCCGCATCAACGCCGCGCTCCCCGCCATCGCGCTGGACTACGCCCGCGACGTGGTGCCGCTCACGCCCAAGGGCGTCGCGACCGAGCGCCACATCATCCGCGCCTACTGCAACCGCTCGAAGGCCGCCTTCACGGATGACGCCGCCCGCGCCGCATTCTGGGCGCCGTTGCTGAAATGCGACGCTTCCGCCTACCCCGCCATCGAGGCCGACGTGCCGCGCTGGGAAGAGCTCGTCCGTACCGCGCTCGCCAAGCGCGGCGGCATCGGCTACGCCCAGCCGGACGAGACGACCTTCCCGCTCGCGGACCTGTTCCTGCCGTGGGTCAAGTCCTGCGGCGCGATACCGACCATCACGTGGCTCGACGGCACGAGCGCGGGCGAGGCCGACCCCGAGTATGTGATCGACCTCATGATCGCCAAGGGCGGCGCCGCGCTGAACATCATCCCCGACCGCAACTGGAACCTCAAGAAGCCCGACGAGGCCGCGCGCAAACAGGCCAACCTCGACGCAATCGTCAAGGCCTGCGTCAAGCGCGACCTGCCCATCAACATCGGCACGGAGATGAACAAGGGCGGCCTGCCGTTCGTGGATGACATCACCGGCCCCGTGCTGGGCAAGTACGCCGCCGCGTTCACGCAGGGCATGTATGTGATGGTCGGCCAGACGCTGCTGGGGCTGTACGCTGACGCGCCCTACCTCAGCGAACGCGCCGCCGCCGAGTTCCCAAACATCGCCACGCGCAACGCCTTCTTCGCCGCCGTCGGCGCCGCGCCCGCCCTGACCGAGGCCGACGCGCAAGCCCTCCTCGACGCAGGGCCCGACAAAGCCTTCGCCATGCTGGCAGACCGCGCGAGCGCGGAATGAGAAATGAGGAATGAGGAATTAGGAATTGCCGGGAACGCAAGGCTTCCGCCTTGCAATAAGAAATTAGAATGAGGAATGAAGACCATGAGCGCGAATTCTTTTTTTGACAGGATGAACAGGATTTCCCCTTCGGGGCGCATATATTTTTTTAACCACAATAGACACAATGGTTTTCACGATAGACACAATGGTAATGTCTTGAAAATAGTGTCCGTTGTGAATTCTATTGTGCCTATTGTGGTTAAATCAAAACAAAGCCTCGATGCCTTTTCCCCGATTCCTAATTCCTAATTATTAATTCCTAATTCGGAGCAGTTTCATGTCCGACCTCTCCCTTTCCCGCGCACGGCCGCTGTCTGGCGAAATCCGTCTGCCGGGCGACAAGTCGCTGTCGCACCGCGCCGCGCTCTTCGCCGCGATGGCGGAGGGCGAGAGCGTCATCGACCGCTTCCTCGTGTCCGGCGTCACCCGCGCCATGCTGGGCGCGCTCACCGCGTTTCAGGTTCCGTGGCGGCTGGAGGGCGAACGCCTCACCGTCACGGGCAAGGGGCTGCGCGGGTTCGCGCCGCCCGCCGCGCCCGTCAACTGCGGCAACTCCGCCACGACGCTCCGCCTGTTGGCGGGTGCGCTCGCGGCCGCCGGAACGCCGTGCGTGCTCGACGGCTCGGCGGGCCTGCGCCGCCGCCCGATGGACCGCATCACGAAACCGCTCATGGCTATGCGCGCCCCCGTCACCGCAACCCGCGACTGCGCACCGCTCACGCTCGCCGCCCGCGCGGCGGACACGCCGCTGTGCGCCATCGACTACGCGCAACCCGTCGCCAGCGCACAGGTGAAGTCCTGCCTCATCCTCGCCGCGCTCGCGGCGGACGGCGTCACGACGCTCCGCGAGCCGGGGCCCTCCCGCGACCACACCGAGCGGATGCTCGCGGCCATGGGCGCGGGCATCCGCGTCGGGCAAGACGGCGCGGTCACGGTCGCGCCGTTGACGCGCCCGCTCGCGCCGCTGGAGGTCACGCTGCCCGGCGATATCTCCTCCGCCGCGTTCCTGCTGGTCGCGGCGGCGATCATCCCCGGCTCTGCTATCGTGGTCCGCGATGTCGGCGTCAACCCCACGCGCACGGGCATTGTGGACATGCTGGCGAAGATGGGCGCGGAGGTGTCCGTCGAGAACCCGCGCACCATTGCGGGCGAACCCGTGGGGGACATCCGCCTCGCGTCGGCCGGGCTGAAGGCCATCAAGGTCAGCGGCGACACGGTCGTGCGGATGATCGACGAGTTCCCCGCGTTCGCGATCGCCGCCTGTTTCGCCAAGGGGACGACCGAAGTCCGCGACGCGTCCGAGCTCCGCTACAAGGAGACCGACCGCATCACCGTGTTGTGCCGCGAGCTCCGCAAACTCGGCGTGGTGTTGGACGAGCACGAAGACGGCTTCGCGATTCAGGGCGGCACGCTCAGCGGCGGCGTGTGCGACGCTTCCGGCGACCACCGCCTCGCGATGGCGCTCGCGCTCTCCGGCCTCGCCGCGCCCGCCAAGGTCACCGTCCAGAACGCCGAAATCCTCGCCGAGTCCTTCCCTGATTTTGTGGTTCAGGTCGCGCGACTGATTGAGGGATTAGTCATCTAAACGGCGGTAGCCCCGGCCTCACTCGGGCGGCATCCGCCGGAAAAAGCGCAGGTCGCTGGCGTTGAACTGGACGCCGCTGGCGCCGATGGGCAGCCCGGCGAGGGGGACCCATGCCGCGTCGGCGAGGTTGGTCTTGCCGTGGATGGCGCAGTTGGCGTTGCCGTCGCTCCAGGAGAGGTTCACGGCGGCGGGCGTGACGGTGATGCCGTCGATGCGCACGGGCGGGCGGTGGGCGTCGAGGGCGGGCGCGTAAAACGGGTGCAGGGCGCCGCCCGCGTCGAGCAGCCCGAAGTATTGCTCGATGGGGCGGCCGCTGACGCGCGTTTTCCACGCCTCGTCATAAAGGGAGAAATGGAAGAGCGGGATGCGGTCGTTGCGCGTCCAGTCGAGCATGGCGTTCAGGTAGTCGGCGGACTTCTGCTGCGAGGCGGTCTGCGTGCCGCCGTCAACGCTGTAGGGGCCGCCGTCGTGCGGCGTGCCGGTCTCGGTCAGGAGGGTCATGCGCTTGCCGAGGCGCGCGGTCTCGTTGGTGTAGAGCCGCGCGGTGGCGGCGGCCATCTCGTGCTGGGGCGTGGCGTCCCACGTGCCGCAGTAGATGTTCACGCCCGCGAAGTCCAGCTGCGTCAGCACGGCGCGGGGCCAGGGCGCGTTGCCGATGTCCACGCTGCCGACGGGGACGCTCGCGCCCAGCCCGTGTTCCGCGAGGATGCCGCGCACGGCGGCGATGACGTTCGTGAGGGTGGCCGGGGGGACGTAGGTGTCGAGGTGCGGCGTGTTGCACTCGTTGCCGACGGCGATGAGGTCGGGCGCGGGGCCGAGCGTGAGGATGTCGCGCAGGCCCTGCAGCTGGGCCGCGTTGGCGGCGGGGTCGGTGGAGACCCACAGGCCGATGAGCGTGCGCAGCCCCATCTCCGTCTTGGCGATGCGGTTGACGTGCTCGTGGCCGTTGTTGAGGGTGCCGAACGTGCGCACCCATTGCGCCAGCGGCGCGGCGGGCGCGAGGCGCGTGCGCGTGGCCGCTTCCGGGAGCGCGCCGCCGGGGTTCTCGCCCCCGAGGATCAGCGAGGCGTTCAGCCCGAAGAACGGCTTGTCCAGCGGCTGGCGCGGCAGGTAGGTGAACGACGCGGGCTCGCTGGCCGCCCCGCCCGTGCGCACGGCGATGGCGTGGATGATGAGCGCGCCGTGCTGCGGCACGGTGAGCGCCGCCGAGTACACGGGCGAACTCGCCGTGGGCGCGGTGCCGTCGGTCGTGTAGCGCAGGGTGTCGCCCGCCGCGCAGGAGAGCGCGACCGCCGTGCCGGCCGGGACGAACCCGGGCGCCACGCTGGGCGTCGGCGTCTGCACGCCGAATTGCGAGCGCTTCACCGCCAGCATGGCCAGGTGCTTGCCGACCATGTACGCCGCGTTGACCTGGCTGCCGTGCACGCCGTTGAAGAGGGCGCGCTCGACGAAGTAGAACAGGACGTCGTCGTGCGGGTAGTCGAGCGGGTCTGAGGTGAGGTTGAAGGAGAAGAAGCCGTTGGCGTCCACCGCGTTCAGGTAGTTTTCGTAGGAGGGCTTCACATACTGCCCCCACGGGGTGTCCAGCATCCCGATGACGGCGTACTGGCCGGCGTTACCGGCGTTGAGGCCGTTCCAGACGACGCGCCCCTCCGCGTTGCCCCCGGAGCCGAGCTCGGGGAGCGCGTCCAGCTCGATCATCTGCGCGGAGGCGCCCGCCGCCAGCAGGAGCAGGCCCGCGACACATTTCATATCATTCACCTCGCGCCCCCCCTCACTGCTCCTCGACCTTGAAGAACGCTTTCGCCTCTGTCGCCAGCACGCTCACCGTGAGCGTCGCCTTGCCGCCGCCCAGGTCGATGACCGGGGGGGTGAGGGTGGCGTCGGGGGCGCTGCCGAGGGTGCGCCACATCTGCACGGCGAGCGGGGTGAGCGCGCCCGTGTAGTCCAGGTCCAGGGTGACGGGCCGCCGCCCCGCCGCCACCGCCCCCAGGTCGATGCGGGTGATGCGCAGGGAGCTCAGCGCGGACCCGAACTCGTATGCCCCCATGTCCGCCGTCCCGCCGATGACGCGCGGCTTCCCGTCGAGGTCGCGCCCCGCCCCGTAGCCCGCCACCGCCCGCGCGCCGAACACCTGCTTCATATCCGTGAGGAAATCCTCCACGTGGCCGTACCCCGCCGCCGCCAGCGCGTTGTTCCCCGTGTTGCGGCACGGCGAGCCCGGCTGGAGCCGGAAGTCCCCCCCGGCCGCATCCGCGAACAGCGGGTTGCCCCCCTTGTTCTCGACCCCCGGCGGCGCCGACGCGGAGAAGGAGTACATGAACACGCTCCCCGCGCCAGCCTCATACTCCGGCTCGGAAGTCGCCTGGTTCCCGTGCACGATGGTGTTCTCGACCTGGCACGCGCCCGCCACCCCCCCGGCGTTAATCGCCGAGTTGCGCGTCACCGTGCAGTTCAGCAGGTGGCTGCGCACCGCCCCCCCGCCCTTGTCCCCCGCCGTGTTCCACGCCACCAGGGAGTCCTGGAGGGAGCAGTCCCACGCCCCGCCGCCGTGCCACGCCGTGTTGTTCGTGACCACGCAGGCGCCCATGTTGCAGCCCGTCGCCCCGCCCCCGGTGCCGCCCGCCGTGTTGCCCGCCAGCGTGCACCCCAGCAGGGAACACTCGAGTGGCCAGTTATCCACCTCGCCGCCGTATGCCCCGCCGCCGTGCTCCGCCGCGTTGCCCGTGAGCGTGCAGCCCAGCAGGTAACTCCCGCACACCCCGCCGCCGTAGTACGCCGTGTTGCCCTCCAGGTCGCAGTCCAGCAGGTAACTCAAGAACGCCCCGCCGCCGCCGGTCTCCGCCTCGTTGCCTGTGAGCGTGCAGCCCGTCAGCGTGCAGTTTCCCGCCCCGCCGCCGATCCCTGCCGAGTTGCCCTCCAGGTCGCAGTCCAGCAATTGGCTCCCGTATGCCCCCCCGCCAAGCTGCACCGCCGTGTTGTGGGAGAGGTCGCAGCCCGTCAGCGTGCTTATGCACGCCCCCCCGCCAAGCTGCACCGCCGTGTTGTGGGAGAGGTCGCAGCCCGTCAGCGTGCTTATGCACGCCCCGCCGCCGGCCTCCGCCTCGTTGCCGATGATCGTGCAGTCCGTCAGCACGCTGAGGCACGCCCCGCCGCCGATATCCGCCGTGTTGAAGGAGACGATGCAGTTCGTCAGCGTGCCGCCCAGGGCCCCGCCGCCGCCGCCGCTCAAGTCGTCGCCGCCAGTCGAAACCGCCTTCCCGTACCGCAGCGTGAACCCGGAGAGGACGGTGTTGGTCGCGGTAAGGTAACCGACGTACTCATACTCCTCCGGCTCCCCCAGCATCGCGCAGCGCCGGGTGTTGCCGCCTTCGATGATGACCCACCTCGGGTCGGGGAATATGCTCTCGATGCGGATCGCCTTGTTGCTGGTGGCGATGGGGCTGTACGTCCCCTGCGCCACGCGCAGGACGTCCCCCGGCTGGGCGATGTTGATCGCCGCCTGCAGGTTCGCCCCGCCGCCGCTGACGTTGATGACCTCCGCGCGCGCCGCGCCCCCCGCCAGCGCGAGCGCCAGCACCGCAATGTTGCCGCGGCCCGATGCCGCCCTCACGTTCCGTCTCATCATAACCCGCTCCTTTCCTTAAAGAGTAATCATAATACCCCCTCCCCCCGCGCATTGCAAGAGGATAATGCATAATAGGTGATAAGTAATAAGTAATAGGTAATATGTAAAAGGTAAAAAGTAAAAGGTAAAAGGTAAGAGGCAAAAAAAGCCTACGCACCTTGAAAGGAATCCCTGTTCATTCTTTTTTTGCAGATACCTTTTACATATTACCTTTTACCTATTACCTTTTACATATTACCTTTTACCTATTACCTTTTACCTATTACCTTTTACCTATTACCTTTTACCTATTACCTTTTACCTATTACCTTTTACCTATTACCTTTTACCTTTTACTTTTTACCTTTTACATATTACCTTTTACATATTACCTATTACTTATTACCTATTACCTAATCGTGCGTACGCTCCGTGCGGGGAGGGTGAGGGCGGCGAAGGGGGTGTTGCGCGAAAGGGACTGGAAGGCGGCCGGGGTGACGACCCAGCGGGCGTCGGGGTCGATCAGCACGAGGTCGGCGCGGGCGCCGGGGGCGAGGGTCGGGGGGGGGAGGCCCAGGACGGCGGCCGGGCCGGTGGTCCAGCGGGCAAGCCAGTCGAGGGGGGCCATGCGCTCCTCGCAGACCATGGCCTGCCAGGTGACGCCGACGGCGGTCTCCAGCCCGATGACGCCGAAGGGGGCGGCGAGGAAGCCGCTGGACTTGGCGGCCGGGGGGTGCGGGGCGTGGTCGGTGGCGAAGAGGGTGATGGTGCCGTCGAGGACGGCGGCGCGGATGGCGGCGCGGTCGGCGCGCGTGCCGAGGGGCGGGTTCATGCGCCAGTTGCCGTCGTCGCCGGGGATGTCCTCGGCGGCGAGTGCGAGGTGGTGGGGGGAGGCCTCGGCGAAGACGGGGAGGCCTTCGGCGCGGGCGGCGCGGATGAGTTCGACGCCCCCGGCGGTGGAGATGTGCTGGATGAGGAGGGTGCAGCCGGTCTCGCGGCAGAGGCGGATGTCGCGGGCGATGGCGCGGGTCTCGGCCTCGGGGGGGAAGAGGGGGAGGCCGAGGGCGCGCGCGGCGGGGCAGTCGCGGATGACGCCGTCGGCGGCGGTGGCGGGCGCGACGGCGTGGTCGAGGATGGGCTTGCCGAGGGTCTTGGCGCGGCGCATGGCCTCGCGCATGAGCGCGTCGTCGGCGACCATGGCGCCGTCGTCGGTGAACGCGGCGGCGCCGTGGCGGGCGAGGGCCTCGAGGTCGGCGAGGGCGCGGCCCGCGCGGCCGCGGGTGACGCAGGCGGCGGGGTGGAGGGTGACGGGGAGGGCGTCGGCGAGCTGCTCGCGGAGCCATTCGGGGGAGTCGCCGGGGGGCGTGGTGTTGGGCATGGTGACGACGTGGGTGAAGCCCCCTGCGGCGGCGGCGCGCGCGCCGGAGCGGCGGGTCTCGGCGGCGGGGTTGCCGGGGTCGCGGAAGTGGACGTGGGTGTCCCAGAAGCCGGGGGCGGCGATGAGCCCCGAAGCGTCCTTGACGGGCAGGTCGGACGCGTCGGAGCCGTCCGGCTGGATGACCCCGTCTCGGATGACAAGGTCGGTGACGGCGTCAACCCCACGCGCGGGGTCGATGCAACGGGCGTTTTTCAAAAGCAGGTTTGTCATAGGTGTTCGTTCCCGTGCGTGTTTGTGAACCTGAACTCGACGAGGACAGGGAGGTGATCAGAACCGACGCGGCCGCCCGTCCGGCGCGAGATGATTTCGATGCCGGGCGTGTGCAGGACGTGGTCGATGGGTATCCGCAGGAAGGCGGGGAAGACGGCGGGCCATGTGGGGTACAGCCCGCGCCCCTGCGAGGCGTTCCGCAGGTCAGCGTCGCGCAGGAGGCGTTTGAACGCGGCGCACCACGGCGTGGCGTTGAGATCGCCGACGAGCAGCAGCGGAAGCCGTGTGTCACGCACAAGACGGGCGAGCTCGGCGAGTTGCGCGTCGCGGTATTCAGAAAAGAAAGGGCCAATCGGCGGCAGGGGGTGCGTGGCAAGGACGGCATACCTGCCATGCGGGGCGTCGATTTCGGCGAGGATGGACGGCACGGCGGCGTTGCGGCTATAGAGTATGTTCGTTACGGCAAACGGGTGCTTACTCCACAGCCCGATGCCGAAGGGGTCGTCGCGCAACGCCGTTGTGTGGTGCGGGTGTGTTTGGGCGAGGGTCGGCGCGAGGCGGTTAAACCACCTCTGGCCGATTTCCTCCAGCACGATAACATCAGGGTCGTGGGCGCGAATGACCCCAAGGACTTTCTCTGGGTCGCCAGTCTTGTAGTTGACGTTGAAGAGCATGACGCGGCACGGCGCGGCACCGTGATTGAGGGGATTGGGCGCATTGAGGTAAACCGGCAGGAGGAGCGCGAGGTTCAGCACGG
>Ga0082212_10003648_pt1 | contig 21739 bp, 19 predicted proteins | sample TergutNt197P3_FD_71548 | JGI IMG/M metagenome (GOLD analysis project Ga0082212, IMG submission 71548) | Neocapritermes taracua P3 segment gut microbial communities from Petit-Saut dam, French Guiana - Nt197 P3 | ecosystem: Host-associated > Arthropoda: Insects > Digestive system > Gut ... | reverse complement strand
AACGTAATTATCACGTTACTGCGTGTGGACGAAATTGTTCCGATAGCAACGAAGCCGACGGTAACGGTAACGATGCGGGAACTGTCACGGGATGCAAAAGGCAACTGCGAAATCGAATTTTCAGCAGAAGGGCACAGCGAGGCGGGAATCGAGTTTTACGCTTGGGATTTTGAACACGACGAGAAAAATGGATTCGTACCGTTTATTCTCATCGACAAGTCAGGCAAGCAGATGCACACGTTCAGTGCCGGTACGCATATTGTTGCGGTCAAAGCCGTGGACAATGAAGGACTCGAAAGCGTCGAAACGATCAAATTAAAAGTCAACGGTGTGGTTAAGTCGGTTTGAGAATATGTCCCGCTTTTTCATTGATCCAGAGCAAGCCGACGAAGATGGAATTGTCCACATTGGGGGAAAACTGACTCCCGATTGGCTCCTCGATGCATACTCCCACGGCATTTTTCCTTGGCCCATCACCAATCCCACTCGCCGTGAACAGTCCCTCCTCGCTTGGTTTTCTCCCGATCCCCGGTGCATTTTTGAATTCGATCAATTTCATGTCTCCCGACGCTTGGAACGTACCTGCAACAGCGGACGGTTTCGTATCACATTCGATGCCGATTTTGCCGGGGTCATTCGCAACTGTGCCGAACAACATCAGCACGAAGGAATTTGGATCACGCCGAAAATGGTGAAAGCCTATATCCGACTCCATGATCTTGGTTTTGCTCATAGTGCCGAAACGTGGCTTGGCGATGAACTTGTCGGCGGCGTGTATGGCGTAGCCATCGGTGGATTGTTTGCCGCCGAGTCGATGTTTTTCCGCCACCGGGACGCATCCAAAGTGGCATTGGTCGCATTGATAAGACATCTGAAAGACTGGGGGTATCAACTTGTGGACATTCAGGTCAAAACGGAACACACTGCCCGGTTCGGTGCGGTGGAAATCCCGCGTTCGGAATACCTACGCCGCTTGAAATACGCACTGCGTCATACGCCAAAACCCTTTTGAATGGCAATTTGGGCAAATTGCACAAACTATTCCGGTCTCGCCGTTAAAGCCGATTCTACCTATTGTTTCTGCCGATAAACCTGACAACGGCTGTTCATATTTACCCCAGAAGCAACAATGGGACTCGGTCTCAGGTCTGCCATTCACACTGCCAGTACCGGCATGAAAGCGTCTGAAAAGACGATTAACGTCGCCGGTAACAACCTTGCCAATGCCAATACGATTGGATATAAATCGGAACGCGCCGATTTCGTCGATTTCCTTTCCTATATGTACAACCTCGGCACGTCCCCCGGAATGGGCTACTCTGCCGGGACGAATCCCACCCAAATCGGCATGGGCGTGAGCCTCGCCGGAATCACCACCAACTTCGCACAGGGCAGTTTCAAAGAAGGAATGACCAATCAAGATATTGCCATCAACGGCAATGGTTTTTTCATTGCTCAACAGGTCGGAAGCGACCTCAACTACTATACCCGAAATGGTGCACTCAAACTCAATCCTGATCTCCATCTCACGACCAACACCGGCTTGTACGTGATGGGTTACGGCATCAACGATAAGTTTCAAATTCAAGAAAATTTGCCGCTGTCGTACCTGCGGATCCCGATTGGCGAAATGCACATTGCCGAACAGACCAATTCGGTAACAATGGAAGGAGTTCTCAATGCCGTCGGCGATAGTGCGACCCAGGGGACGGTCCTTCAAACGCCACCGATGACCGATCTCTCCAAATCTGCTCCTGTCGAGGAAAATCCCGTCTCCATTACCCAATTAGACCGTCCTGCCCTTAATAATGCCGCAGCAAGCGGCGGCAACGTTGCCGGAGGAACAATGACCGAGGGGGATTATATCTATCGGTTCGCGTATGTTGATGCCAATGGGGTCGAATCGGATTATTCTGCTCCGATCACTGCAACCGTACAAAACGGCGAAAACTCGGTTACACTGGACAACTTGCCTGCTATTCCGGCGGGGTACAGTACCCTTCGGATTTATCGATCCGAGGATACCGGCGATCTTATGCAAACGCCGGAGTTTTACCACGTTGCCGACTGGACGGCGGGAACGACCTACACCGACACGGGCATTACGGACACGACAAAGATGCTCGACCAAAGCCGACTGGGAGAGAGTCATCAGTACAGTTATCAGTATTACATCACCTACGTCGATGCTTTTGGCAACGAAAGCCGACCGGTTGCCATGGGCGATCCTTGTAACATCAACAGTGGTCAGATAGTGCTTGCCGATTTACCGACAACCAATTCGGATGGTTGGGTCGGACGGAAAGTCTATCGTAGTTCCGGTTCGGACCCCACGGAGATTCATCTTGTCGGGGAAGTCTATAATATGGACCCAAATGCCACTCTCATTGACCGGATGTCCGATGCAGTGCTGATGCAGCAACCCGCCGTGAATGAAGCGGGACAAGGGAATGTCTTCGTCGATCAAAGCACTCTGCTCGTTGATGTCGGCAAGTTTGTCAATGGTCAGTTCGTGAATGTCTTTGAGCCGGGGACGTTAACGCTGACACCGCAAAAAGGAGTGCAGGAACTTCGGACGGCAACGCTCGAAATTACCAACACGACGACCGTTGCCGAGTATCTGGATTTTCTGAACGAAGCGTTCGGAATTCGCAGTGCGGCGGATGGAGTACCGCTGGATCAAGGAACGCTCGGAAGCACAATCAACGGTGGGTCGCCGGGAGCGGCAGTCATTGACGGGTCGCTCTATCTGCTCGGCAATGCAGGAACGGAAAATGCGCTCGTTTTCGACAGCAATGACATGAAATTGACCACCGCATCGGGCGAGATCAAACTGGTCAATCTCGGCTGGGGACAAGACCCTGACAACCGGCAGGATGCCGCAGGGGCAAGTGTGAAGACCGACTTGCAGGTATTCGACTCGCTCGGAACGCCGATTACCGTGCAGATGACGTTTGTGCTGGAATCCAAAACCGACACGGAAACGATTTATCGTTGGTTTGCCGATTCGTCGGAAAATCAACCGGTCGATGGTTCGGCGATTGCAACGGGTTCCGGCACCATTCGGTTCGATCAAAATGGCAAGTTGATTGATGCGACCAGTACGACGGTTTCCGTTGAGCGGACGCAGGTGGCTTCGGTGAGTCCTTTGGATTTCGATTTTGAAATGGACATTGGTGCACTGATGGCACTGGCAACGAATTCGCCGAACGTGAGGCAAACGTACCAAGACGGTGCGGGAGCAGGGACGCTTTACGATTTTCAAATACTGGGCAATGGTATCATCATGGGGCGGTTCACGAGCGGCGTAGAGCGTCCGTTGGGACAGATTCCACTGGCTACGTTCAAAAATCAGGAAGGATTATACAAGGCGGGAGACAGTCTGTATCTTCAAAGTACCAATTCCGGCAATGCGATGATTGGGATTGCCGGTGCCGACGGGACTGGTTCCATTAAAAGTAACTGTTTGGAACTCTCGAACACCGACATGGGAACGGACATCGTTAACATGATTCTCGCATCGGCAATGTATCGAGCCAATGCCAAAGTAATGACGACATCCAACGAAATGTTCGACGCACTGTTGCGGATTATCTGAGCGTCACTGCTTTTGCTCTGGACGTTCGCTCACCGTTCCCTCTCCCTCTGGGAGGTTTTTTCAGACGCGAGTTAGGATGAGGGCGACCTGTTTTTTTTCGGCGAAAGCCTAGTACCGTAATCGAACTACCGGCGGACTTGCGTCCGCCGCTCTTGCGCTATCGCAATTCCTTCGCAAAATACTCCGGCGAAAGCGGTTTGCCCGTCGCTCGTTTGACAAAATCCTGCCACTCGTAACGCTGTCCCGGTGCAAACACCTTTTCCTGTAACTGTTTACCGAGTCGGGTATTGTCCCGAGTTCCCAATGTCGCCCGGAGTTGCGCCGCAAAAAGTTCTCCCATCTGATAATTGTGATAATAGACCGGCGCAATCACAAAATGCGGCTTCGATGCCCAGTCGGCAGACTCGCCGCCCCGCTCCGTCGGACGCTTTAACAGTTGGTACTTCCCCACCATATCCCACCAGAGTTCCTTCAAATTGCCGTCGGGATTCTCGTACAACGCTTTCTCGAAGTTGAGCATCACAATCGCCCAGCGACAGAAGATCAACTGCTCCCTGACCCGCTGTGCTTTGAGTGCCTGCGCCGCATTTCTCGCTGTCCGGTGATCAATTCCGGCAAACTGCACCATCCACTCGGGATCGCGGGCTTTCGCTCCAAGCATCATCGCCACTCCTTCGGTGGTGAAAATGTGTGCCGAATCCCGAAGGTTGAACGGCAAGTTGCGGTCATGTCCCAGCGAATAGACCCCATGTCCTCCTTCGTGAAGAACTGTATCCATCCACTCCGCCGTCGGTTTGACATTGTTCAGGTTCCGCACATCTCCCAACGTGTCCATGTCGATGCTGAACGCATGCTGATTTTTCCCTTCCCGCTCGTACATATCACTCTTTTCCAGCATCTGTTCGTAGGGCAAACCAACATGTTTGAAATACTTGACGGCGATGGCAACGATTTCCTCTTTGGTTTTGTTCTTGTAAAAATCGTTCGGGTTGACCGCCTTCGACGGCGGAGCCTGCTGGAAAAACGGATTATCGTAGTGCCAGGGCATCAATTGGTCGGCAGGAATACCGAATTTAGTAGAAAGTTCGGAATCGAGTTCCGCCTTCATTTTTTCAAAGAGCGATCGAGTCGTTTTCTCGAGATTCTCGAAGATCGCCAATAATTCTTCCGGCTTGTAATCTTGGAAGACGATTTGCATTTCCCAGTAGTTTTTGAAGCCAAGTTGCTTGGCGGCTTCGTTCCGCACTTTGGCGAGGGCGATGATTTTTTCGTTGACTTCGCCGCCGACTTGCTTCAAGCCTTGCCAAATCTTTTGTCGTTTGGCTGAGTCGGTTTCGGCGGCGATCATTTCGAGGAGATCATTATTGGAATAATCTTTGCCGTCGAGTTTCGGTCGGTAATTTTGAAAGACCTTTTCGATTTCGGAGGACATATCGAACATTTTTTTCTGCAAGTCTTTCGGCAGTTGGTTTTGAGCGTAGGCGAGTTCCATCACTTTGGCGGATCGGGCGATGACGGGGTGCAATTTGGTTGCCTTTGAGCGTAAATTCTTGATCTCTTCGTACACTTCTTTGAGGCTATGGTGTAGTGCCCATTGCAGTTTTGCATCGGCGAGACGAGCGAATGCATCGTCTTTACCGGTGGTCATTGCCTCCCATTCGGATTCGGTAATTTTTTTGAAGAGTTCAAGTGCTTTGCCTTGGTACCCTTTCAAGATAGCAGTGAGTTCGCTACTTTCTTGAGTTGCTGATTGATTTGGTTCTGCGAATTTTTCAATTCTGTTAACTTCGTCGGTTGCTTCTTCAGTCATTGGCGAAGGGACAAATACTGTACCGGGCGGTAAATACGCATAGATTTTGATGTTGCGACCATAGGTAGTAACGTTGGCGGTGCCAGGTTCAGACGTTTTAGTCGTTGTATCACTTCCGAGAGCCTTCCTCATTCGGTTTCCGAATCGATTATTTTGTGCGTTTGCGTCGGCACAGGCAAAGGCGAGGATCACGGCGCAGATAAAAATTGAACGTGTCATATTGTATTCTTCCTGAATGGGGTGAACGAGTTGAGAAAATTGTACCGGGAAGGGCATTTTGTTGCAATACAAGAGAGACGGGAAATTTGAAATCGGACGGACTGTTGTATCCGCCGTATCGCAGAGTATAATAGCCCCAAGAGCCTGTGGTAAAGGTAAAACTAATTGGAGAACCCGTCAATGAAATATGTCTTTGTACCCGTCGTTACACTTTTGCTGACGTTGATTTTTAGCGTCGGTCATTCGATTGCCCAAGCAGAGGAACCGATCAGCCTATTCGATTTGCGCTATACATTGCGGGGCGATTGGGCTGTTCCTGAAAAACTCAACGAAGCGTGGGATCACGTCCACACCGCAGCGACCTTGCAGGGAATTGTCAATCGAGACAAACCGCGATTGTTCTTCTTTTTCGTCGAAACAGGAAATCATTGCATTGACGAATACTGGTGGGACATGTACCGCAAGCCGGGCAAGTGGCTCGCCGACCGCGAAACAAAAACCTACTCCAATATCGTTGATCTTATCACGGCATTTCAACAAGACATTAAAGGTGTCGTGGTCTATGACCCGAATGTCGCCTCCACGAGCAACGTTGCTTCCGCCATCGCGGGAATCGAAAATCTGATTGCCGTCCGTTACGATACCCAGCCCGATTCACTCTATTCGCAAATCGTTCTCGGCGGACCCAAACTGCCCGTCAAACTTCGTTTGCTCAACGAGGATGGCACACCGCTTTTCACGGGAAAAGGAAAGATTCCCGGAACCAACCGCGACTCGACCGGTTCGATCAAATGCGATCCTTACATTTGGTACATTGAACACTACATGAAAGCGGGAAAGTGTAATCCAGACTTCGGTGCCTATTACATTGACCAAAAATGGCGGGAAAAACCGACGGCATCCACCCGCAATCATCACACGCTTTCCAATCATGATTTTTTCGTTGCGCAGAAGGCATTCTTTTTTGATCTTTCCCCCTGGGAAGATGAACCGGCAACCGATGATCCGACCCAACCCGTCGGCACCGATTTGGCAACGCTCAAAGAATTTTTGCTCACGGCTTACACGCTTAACAAGGGAAAAAAAATCTTGTACATCGGCGGTTTTCCCGCCTGGGCATACAAATACACGAAACACGCAGGCGGTTCGCACGACGATGTGCCGACCGAGTGGGAATTTTCGCGGATCATCAGTGCGTACAATGCGTTCAAAGATGCAGATGCCATCGGATTCGGTGCCCTTGCCAACGCATCGTTTTGGCAACATTATCCGCTCAAAAAACAATACCCGCAGCGTTGGGTCACACGAGAACAACTCAAAGATCGCGGTTATTTGACCGCTGACGGCAAGGTCAATTTTGATGACCGACACTTCGTGGTTTTTTACGTCGGCGATTACGATGCCGCCTCGTGGGTTTCACAAACAATGCCGACGATCTGGGACGACCCGAATCGCGGCAAAGTGCCGATGATGTGGTGTGTCAGTCCGGTACTCGAAAAACGTGTCCCGATGGCTCTCGAATATCAACGTGAAACGGCAACACCGAACGATTATTTTGCCGCCGCCGACAACGGTGCTGGGTATCTCATGCCCGGTATGTTGCAGGAACCTCGCGAAATTTCCGGTCTGCCAAGCGGACTCGACGCTTGGGCAAACCATTGCAAGCCGTATTACCTGCGATGGGATTTGACCATCACAGGCTTTGTTATTGATGGTTATGCACCCGGACTGAACGAAAAAGGACTCGACTGTTATGCGAGTTTCAGTCCGAATGGAATCGTGCCGCAAAAAGTACCGGTTGCGAGTCTTCACGGCAAGATGCCGGTATTGCGTTCGGATTGGGACCTTGTTTCCAACAACCCGGTTGAGGCGGCAGGGGTGGCGATGGATCGAATCCGCGACCGGGGAGGATTCCGTTTCCATTGGTTCCGACACATTCTAAAAACGCCGACGTGGCAAGTCGGTGTCATTGAGGAAATGCAGCGTCGCAATCCGAAAATCGAACTGCTCGACGCTCCCACATTTTTTGAACTGTTGCGGATTCATTTGGAAAACAACTAAAATGTGCGTGGCAAATACCCCTTGCATTTCAAGCCCAAACCGGGTACAATGTGTTGCCATGTCGTTGATTCGTTCTGTAATCGGTTTGCTATTCCTTTCCGCTTTGTTTTTCACAGCGGCAGAAGGAACGTGTACCGAACAGAATATCGACCAACAGATTGCCGAACGGACAAAACAGTATCAAGAATCTCTTCGGCAACGAGCCGCTCATATTTCCCCTTCATTTCAATCTAAAATTGAGTCGCAAGTCAAGCAGACGGTTTCCAAAGGCTTGGCAAAATGGCACAGCGGCGAAATCGGTATCCAGATCGCTCTCCCCTGTCGAGCGGAGGCTCAACGCATTGCCCGATTCATTGCCCGACACTTACCGTTTTCAGGTTTTCCAGCCGGTTCGTTTGTATTTGGTAATGGGACAAGTGGTGTTGCTTTGACCGTTACATCTATTCAGTCCGTTTTGAAACCTTTCGCCATTTCGGCGATCAATTCTATTGCCGTTCCCTCTTTCGTTGGACTGTTTCAACGAAACAACGACGGCATTTCTTATTTTGTCCGAATCGCTTGTACCATCGTGCAACGGCGATGAGGGGAAGAGGAGTCTGGAGAAAGGAGTTAGGAGATAGGATTTTTAACTCGTGTCGCCTAACGTCTGTGTTCTGACTCCCTACTCCTTACTCCTTTATTCTTTCTCCTTTCATTTAACCAATCACTTAATCATGAAAAATTATATTTCCTTAACCCTCATTTTCCTTTTCACTGCAACGTTCACCGTTGCCCAAGATACCGCCGAGATTCGGCGGTCGATGGATAAAGCGGTCGCCTATCTGCGTTCGACGCAAGACAAGACTGGCGGCTGGGTTACGCCGCGCACCGTCATCGGACCAACCACCATTGTCCTAGCAGGACTCCTCAATGCCGGTGTGGACATTGACGATCCGATGATCGCCAGCGGTCTCAAATTGATCGAGGCTTCCACCCGCGAAGACGGCGGGGTCTATACTCCCGACGGTTTTTTGCAAAACTACGAAACCTGTTGCGCCGTGATGTGTTTTGCCAAAGCCAACGAAGCCGCCAAAAAGAAACATGGCAAAGAACCCTACAAAGAATTGCTTACAAAAGCGGATAAATTTCTGCGGAGACAACAGTTTACCGAGGATAACAACACGAAGCCGGAAGACCCCAACTACGGCGGAATCGGTTACGGCAGAGGAACGCGTCCCGATATGTCGAACATGCAGTTTTTCCTCGATGCCATCAAATCGACCGGCGCAAAAGAAGATGACCCGGCAATCCAAAAGGCTCTCGTGTTCGTTTCCCGATGCCAAAATTTGGAATCGGAACACAATACGATGCCCTACCTGGCGCAAAATGCCGACGGTTTGGACGGTGGTTTCATTTATTACAACCAGCCCGATTCGGAAGGCACGAAAGCGACTGAAGGACTTCGGAGTTACGGCGGAATGACGTATGCCGGTTTGAAAAGCATGATTTATGCCGGTCTCACCAAGGAGGACAAACGTTTCCAAGCCGCTCTCGATTGGATTGCGAACAATTATTCGGTCAAGGAGAATCCGGGACGCGGTGCCGCCGGATTGTATTACTACTATCAAACGATGGCGAAAACGTTGGAAGTTCAAAAGTTGCCGCTGTTGGAAGATGCGAGCGGCAAGAAAAATAATTGGCGTGCCGATCTTTCGGAGCAACTGATGGCGATCCAAAAACCGGACGGTTCTTGGACAAACGAAACGCCGCAGTACATGGAAAATGATGCGAATCTAGTAACGGGTTACGCGCTGATTACACTGGCGTTGTGTCTTCAAAAATAGTGTGTGTCAGAATAAGAGCGGTGGACGCAAGTCCGCCGGTTTAGGGCGCATTGACTCGGACTCGTCGGGGGACTTACGTCTCCCGCTCATTTTCGTCTTTATCCAATTTTACCATGTACAAAAACCAAATAAAAAAACAGAACGGTTTTACGTTAGTCGAACTCCTCGTGGTCATTGCGATTATTGGAATGTTGATCGCTTTGCTGTTGCCTGCGGTGCAGGCGGCGCGCGAATCGGCTCGGCGTATGACGTGCCAAAACCATTTGAAGCAAATCGCTCTGGCAATCCACAACCACCATGATACAAAAGGTACACTACCGGCTGAATGTAGTTACAATACGAACAACACGGAATTACTGCCGATTGGCATGAATTGGCGAGTCCGCATTTTGCCCTTCGTCGAGAAGCAAAATGTGTCCGATATTGTCAATTTGAACGATCCCGATGTTGTGAACGATGTTCCTCCGATGACGTTGCGGGACTTGGCACGTTACCGATGGTCAAGTAATCGGATTCCGTTTTTTCTTTGTCCCAGCAATGGCAATGATATTGCGGATATACAACCGACTTTCTCGGACAATGGCGAAACGAAAAATAAACACGTTTCCCACTATTATGGCGTTCCCGGTGCATTAGGAATCATACCGGGAACCACGGATTCGTACTACCATGTTGCCGACACGATGACCGCATACGCCGCCATGGGAGGGCGAGTTGTTGTGGGACCCCATGCGGATAATGGGACAATAATCATCAATGGACTTTTGACACTGGGATCGATTTTGGATGGCACTTCCCACACGTTTTTGACGGGTGAAATTTCGTGGAGCAACTTTGGCGGACATTACGAATGGTCGCGAGGCACCATGGCAAGTGCTGCCGGTGCCCCGATGGTCAGTTCCAAAGGAATCGCATATGATTGGGCTATCAACTATGGAAGGAAAAAAGAGACAATGGATACGTTCAGCAAAACTTTTTTGTTGCCGAATGGCATGCCTGACACACAAAATTATCCTGTCCAGGGGCAAAACACTGCTGGCAGTGGTGTCGGCGGATTTGGGAGCAATCATCCCGGCGGATGCCTTTTTGCCTTTGGCGACGGCTCGGTTCGTTTTATAAGCGAAACGGCTTCGTCCGACAGTCTCCTGGGAGCGGCAAGCAGAAATGGCAGAGAGGCAACAGGGTTGTAAGAGGCTACGTCGTCCTTTGAGCGGTTGGGCATACCTTCGCTTGTTGTAACGCCACCAATGTTCCAATCCGTCAACGATAAAATCACTCGTCACCAGTTAATTCTTGGCGAAACCTAACAATGTTTTGCGGAGCCGAGTGCGGGAAAGCCGCACGCTCGGATCCGTGGGTTCCCCGGAGGAATAATTCCCGGATCCATGGAGCAACCCGATCTGTGCTTATGTCCTTGACTTTTGACATACTGGCATACGACCTTTCGTTTCCGTGAAAATGTGCTAAAATGTCCGTTTGTATTTTTGAGATATTTTTCCATTTTCGACAATGTCCACTGAAACTACCGTGGAAACCACCGCCGAACCCGTTGCCAAGCCGAAACGGTTGATCGGCTCGCAACGCAATCCCGACGCTTATCGTCCCAAGCCGACGATTCCCGTTGTCGGAGAGACTCCACCGCCTACCGAACCGCCGCAAACCAAAACCTTTCCGCCAGACGGTGCGCCTGTGCCGCCGAAGCCGGTCGTGGACGATCCCGATGACGAAAAACCCGACCATCTCTCTGCCGAAGGAGAAAAGAAACTCACACAGGTTCCTCCCAAACCGGTTCGTGCCGTAGCGATTCCCAAATACCGCCGGGACGGGAAAATGTCCGATGATCTCGAAGCCGAATTCAGTGCCGTCTTCGGAAACGACGACGCTGCCGTCGATGCGATTTTGCAAAAATCCGGTGAGTTGACAGGTAACGTCATTCTCGAAACGGACACAAAAGTCAAAGCAAAAGTCATTTCATTACGCGGGGAAAGCGTCTTTTTTGATGTCGGAGCACGAGAACAAGGAATTGTGCTGCTCAAAATGTTCCCGGCGGATGCCGAACCGAAGCAGGGGGACGAAATAGAGGTAACGATTGTCCGATATTTGAAGGACGAGGGGCTGTACGAAGTTTCCGTTCCGCTTGCCGCCGCCGATGTCCGGGACTGGTCGCAACTCCAAGAAGGAATGATCGTGGAGGCTCTCATCACGAAAACGAACACCGGCGGATTGGAATGTGAAGTTAACCGGCTTCGAGGATTTATTCCGTTGAGTCAAGTCGAACTTTACCGGGTCGAAAATTTTGAACAATACGTCGGGAAAAAATTGACATGTGTTGTTGAAGAGGTCAACGCCGAACGCCGGAATCTGGTCTTGAGCCGCAAGGCAATGTTGCTCCGTGAGCGGGAAGAAAAACGCCAACAGTTGCTGTCTGAGTTGGAAGTCGGTCAGGAGCGGGAAGGGTTGGTGCGGAAATTGATTGATGCAGGAGCGTTTGTCGATCTCGGCGGAGTCGATGGTTTCGTGCCGATTGGAGCGATGTCATGGGGACGTATCCGCCATCCCAGCGACATATTGACCGAAGGAACACGAATCAAAGTGCGTATCACCAAAATCGCCGAAGAAGGCAACCGTATTTCGTTGACCTATCGGGACGATGCCTCGAATCCATGGTCGAACATTACGGAACGTTTTCAGGAAAAGACGTTGGCTCGCGGAAAAGTGACCAAATCGATGGACTTTGGGGCGTTTGTCGAACTGATGCCCGGTGTGGAGGGATTGGTACATATCAGTGAACTCTCGAACAAGCGGGTCAATAATGTCAGTGAGGTCGTCAAAGAGGGGGACTGGGTCGATGTGTACATATTGGACATTGATGCGGAAAGCCGACGGATGTCGCTGTCGATGAAGCAAGCCGCAACAACGAGTAGTCCGGCATCCGAATTGACAGAGGACACAAACGAAACGGAAGCCCCGACGAAACCCAAAAACACGTACAAGGGACCGCTCAAAGGCGGCACGGGTCAGTTCACCGGTAGCGGGAAGTTCGGACTAAAATGGTAGAGAGAGATTACAGATCGCAGACGGCAGACCGTTGCGGAAAGGAGTCTGGTTCGGTGTGCGTTCGGAAAGTCCAGTAGCCCCTCACCCCAACCGTGTCTGAAAGGACCTCCCAGAGGGAAGAGGGAACGATGGTGAATTCTTTCTCAGTGAGGGAGGGGACGGTGGAATTATGCATCGAGTAGCAGAATGATGTCCAGAGTAATTTTGAAAATACTCTAGGCACCCTGTTCAGTTTTCGTGAGTTGTCAACAATGCCCCATTATATCTATACAGCAAAAAACGAAATAGGCGTAGAGACCAACGGTCGGATTACGGCGAATTCCAAGCGGGAGGCTCTCGATGCGATTCATCGTCTCAAACTGTTTCCTCTCTCCGTCGAGGACAGTGCGAAAGGGGAAATCACCATCCAACTTTTCAAACGCCGTGTCTCGGACACGCAGATTGCCGCTTCATTGCTACAACTTGCCGAACTGCTGGATAATGGGGTGCCGGTCCTTCACGCCTTTCAGATACTCGAAAAACAAACGCCGAATCCCCGCTTGAAATCGGTCATCAAAAACATCCATGACCGTATTTCCGAAGGGGAATCGGTGGATAGTGCTTTTTCTGCCCATTCAGACGTGTTCAATGACCTGACCGTCAGTGTTCTTCGTGCTGGAGCGGAAGGGGCGTTTCTCGAAGATGCTCTGCGGCGAGTCGGTGGTTTTCTGGAACAACAAGCCGAACTCAAGGGGAAAGTGATTGGAGCATTGATTTATCCGATATTTCTATTCTTTGTTGGAGTTGCAGTCGTTCTCGGAATGTTGATTTTAGGAGTGCCGCGGTTTCAGGCAATGTTCGATCTTATGATATCGGAAGATAAACCGCTTCCTTTGGTTACACAATCGTTATTCTGGATGCGGGAGATAGTGATGTCATACGGTTTGTACATTGCCGGTGTTTCTGTGTTTTTGTTTATCGTGATTCAGGGGCAACTTTCGACACCGTGGGGGATTAGAATTTGGGATCGCTTCAAATTGCAAATTCCTCTCATAGGGAATATCTTGTTGGAGGGAGCAGTCGCCCGATTTTGTCGCGTGTTGGGAACGCTCCTCGCTAATGGAGTTCCAATTTTGAAATCTCTGGAAATTAGCGGACAATCGACGGGGAATTCGGTGTTATCCGATGCGATTCGGCGTTCGGCGGAAAATGTTTCGAGTGGTGAACCGCTTGCCAAACCGCTTTCTGAGGCGGGAATCATCCCACCGCAAGTCATGGCGATGATTAGCGTCGCGGAAGAATCGAATACACTGGAGACCGTATTGATCAACACAGCCGATTCGATAGAACGTCACTCATCGCGGCAATTAGACATGCTTGTCCAAATTCTCAGTCCGGTCATGTTGCTGGCAATGGGTATCGCTGTCTTTTGTATCATCGCCGCACTCATTCTGCCCATATTCAGTATGTGGGACAGCATGTAAACATTCCGAAATTTTTGTTTGTGATGAGAATTTTTCTGATCTTTGTTGCTTTTTTGTTTGATCCGTTCTCATTCCTTGCAGCCGAGGAGATTACTCCGCTCGGTAAAGAGATGCTCTACGGAAGATTGGAGAGTCAAAAATGGTTTGCGGAAACCGATGCGGAAACCCTTTGCCGGAAGAGAGAATCCAAAGGTATTTTTCGTTTTGAAGTCGAAAATAACGGCACAGAATCGTGGCATCCTCTTCTCATTTCACGAACGCACACATTTGAGGCGGGAAAAGTCTATACCTTTTCGATCAAGGCGAAAGCCAATAAACCCACCGAAATCATCGTCGGTATCACGCGGGATGAAAAAAACTATGGTAATCTCGGCTTTTCTGCCAAATTACCCCTGACAACGAAATGGAAAACGTTCACGTTCACTTTTATTCCCAAGGAAACGAGTCAAAAAGCCCGATTCGACATCGGCGGATTCAAAGAAGGATTCATTTATGATTTTCATGGATCGACTCTCAAGCCGGGCGGGAGCATCGGCATGTCGAAACTCGGAGCAGTCTGGGAAAGCCTTGTCCCAGACCAGACCCATTTAAGACTCTATTCTTCCGAGCCATCCGGGACGGTTTTCCTTAAAACGTCATCCACCACGCCGTAGTTCTTTGCTTCTTCGGCATTGAGATAAAAATCCCGGTCAGTGTCCTTTGCAATTTCTTCGACAGGCTTGCCAATATGAAAGGCGAGAATTTCATTGAGCATTGCCCGGTCTTTGATAATCTGCTGTGCCTGAATTTCGATGTCCGAGACCTGTCCGCCGACACCGCCCCACGGTTGGTGCATCATAATTTTGGCGTGCGGCAAAGCGAACCGCTTCCCTTTGGTGCCGCCTGCCAACAAAATGGAACCGCCACTCGCCGCCAGTCCCACGCAATAGGTCGCCACCGGACAACTCAACATTTGCATTGTGTCGTAAATCGCCAACGTTGCCGTAACGCTCCCGCCGGGTGAATTGATGTAAAAATGAATGTCCTTTCGGCGATTCTCGCTCTGCAAATAAAGCAGTTTCATCACCAACTCGTTGGCATTGTCGCTTCGGATTTCTCCTTGCAAAAAGATGATGCGGTTTTCCAAAAGCAAATCGCCGAGCGTCATCGAACGCTGACGTTGGTAATCGTGGTAATTGGGCATGACGGGTATAATAAACGTCTAATGTTTCGTTCATTTTCCCCGAAAACCGGCGGTGTTGCAAGAGCGGGGGACTGTCGCCCTTGCAGTTCCGGGCGGTTACGGTAAATTTAGGAGTTAGGAGATGTATAACTCTCTCCCGGGAATCGGCGGGCTAACGCCCGCCGCTCTTGTGCTGAGAGGGGACGACGAAGTAATTCCAGACCAATTTTGCAAACGCCCTAACTCCTAATTCCTCCATATGCCCTCCAACGTTCGTCGTGAAGTTCTCGTTGCCATCGCCAGTGATCCCAATGTGGTTTCCGTTCCTCTGGTGGGAAAGCCGACCGATCTGAAATCTCTGTTCGCAAGGCACTCCTTTGGTGCCAAAGTGCAACGAGAACGATTACCGGAAGATGTCTATGATTCCCTGCAAGATACGATCCGTAATTCCAAACCGCTTGATCCTGACATTGCAGAAGCCGTTGCCGAAGCAATGTGCGTCTGGGCACAGGAACATGGAGCGACCCATTTTAGTCATTGGTTTCAACCAATGACCGACAGCACCGCCGAAAAGCACGATTGCTTTGTCGTGCCGGAGAGTCCGGGCGTTGCCATTGCCAAATTCAGCGGAAGCGAACTCGTTCGCGGAGAACCCGACGCAAGTAGTTTTCCTTCCGGCGGACTTCGGGCAACTTTTGAAGCACGCGGCTATACCGCTTGGGACCCGTCGAGCCCTGCGTTTATTTACCGGCACAAAAACGGAGCAACGCTCGTCATTCCAACGCTCTTCGTCAGTTGGACGGGTGAAGCCCTCGATATGCGTACTCCGTTGCTCCGCTCGATGACTGCCCTCGAACTGCAGGCACTCCGGGTACTCAAACTTTTCGGTAACAACAAGGCGAGACACGTTTATCCGACGGTCGGTGCAGAACAAGAATACTTTCTCATTGACCGCCGCCTTGCCGCACTGCGCCCCGACCTGCTCATCACGGGGCGGACGCTCTTCGGTGCCAAGCCGCCGAAGGGACAAGAACTCGATGACAGTTATTGCGGTTCGATTCCCGAAAGAGTGATTGCCTTCATGACCGAATTGGAATATGAAGCGATTCTGCTCGGCATTCCGGTTCATACCCGGCACAATGAAACCGCACCGGCACAGTTTGAGATTGCTCCGCTCTTTGAACCGGCAAATCTTGCGGTGGATCATCAAATGCTCCTGATGCAACTCTTGCGGAACACTGCTACCCGGCATGGATTTCACTGTTTGCTCCACGAAAAACCCTTTACCGGAATCAATGGCAGTGCGAAGCACAATAACTGGTCGCTGATGACCGATGAAGGAGAAAACCTGCTCGAACCAGGCGAAACGCCGCATGAAAATGCGCAGTTTCTTTTCTTTATGTCGGCAGTCCTTCGGGCAGTCCATTTATATGGCGATCTGTTGCGGATGAGCGTCAGCGGGGCAGGAAACGACCACCGGCTTGGTGCGTATGAGGCTCCCCCTGCCATCATGAGCGTGTTTCTCGGCGGAACTTTGGAAGAAGTGTTCCACAAATTAGCCGAAGGCACAGCGACAGCGGCTAAAAAGCAGGCTCCCCTCGAAGTGGGCTTGCTTCCTCCGCTCAAACGACACAGTGAAGACCGAAATCGAACGAGTCCTTTTGCCTTCACCGGCAACAAGTTCGAATTTCGAGCAGTTGGTTCGAGTCATAATGTTGCCCGATCAACCATCGTGCTTAATGCGATTGTAACGGAAAGTCTTGACTATCTCGCAGGACACTTGGAAAATGCGTTGAAATCAAAAGAATTGAGTGCGGCAGTCAATGAGATCGTCGGTAAGATGAGTAAGGAACATCAGGCGGTTCTCTTCACCGGAAACTGCTATTCGGAAGAGTGGAAGAAGGAGGCAAAGAAGCGGGGGTTACCCAATTACGAAACGACGGCAGACTGTCTGCCTCTCATCAACAGCAAGAAGGCTGTCGGACTTTTCAGCAAGTACAAGATTTTTAGTGAGGCGGAAACAAACAGCCGGAGGGAAATCTATGAGGAAAACTATCTTAAGACGATCCGCATTGAGGCGGAGACAGCCATCGAAATCGTGGGAACGATGATCCTACCGGCGGTGTTTCGTTATAAATCAATCTTGGTCACGGCGGCAACGTCGAAGTTGCAAAGACAATTATTTGAACATCTCGACACTTGGATTGATCAGTTGATCAAAGGACACGACCTGCTTAAAAAAACGATGCAGACGGAATCACGAATCACAGCGGAGTATTGTTGTCATAACATTCTGCCGACAATGCAAACGCTCCGGGAAATCGTCGATACCCTGGAAACAATGGTGGATGACGACCTGTGGCCTATACCGACGTACACCGAAATGCTTTTTTCACGGTAAACAACCAGTCCATATCTATTTTTTTGCAATCGGTAAACAGCGTAGTTCGCGGATAGACACTGTTTCTAGGCAGTGCCGTGCGGACTCTATCGCCCACTCTGCTTCCCAGTAGGATACCTGTTGTTCGCAAAGCATGTCCACGATCTTCTGTGCTAACGCACTTGGGTCTTTAATTTCGTCGCTCATCGCTCATTACTCCTCCGCTAATAACGGTCAGGATATGCCCCGTCCACGTAATGTTTCCTCAAAAATTCATCTTGTAACAATACGTAACAATCGTTATAGTCTCTGTATGACAGTCATTAAAAAACTTCCATTACGGCTATTACGACACATTGCCAAACACCCAAATACTACAATAGACAGTTCTTTTGTCAATCCCAAACCCGTCAATGCACGAGTAAAAAAACGTGCCGAACAAGATTTATGGGAAGCCATCTACTACCTTTGGGAACCAATCCAGCACCGTATCCACAGGCTCCGGCAAATTGATGGTATATCCATGTAAACAAACCGTCGTTCCGGCAAGACAGCCGTCTACTGCTGTAATCTGCGATTTCCGAAGCATGACTCGCCGTCCATTCGGGTATGATAATGTTATTGCCGTATCTTGTTTCTTATCCATCGTTCTACTCCTCCGTTAATAATGGTCAGGATATGCCCCATCCACGTACTCAAATTCGTTGCTCTGTATCACCCGGCAATTCGGTCTCGCCTCGATCAATTTAACGAGATTCTTTGCCCACTCGTCTAAATGGTATATCGGAAAGGGCATTGCATCACTCAATCGGTTCAAAATAAATTCCTCGTCCTCTTTGGTATGTTCAGAGAGAATTTCCAACCCACCACGAAAGACTTTTACGTGAAAGCCATCAAAAATCGCCTCGACTAAAAGGAAATTTGTACGGTGATCATTGGGGGTAACTTGTATTTTCATTTCTTTAGCCCCCGTTCCGCAATCTCTTCAATTCGTTTTCGGTTGACGGCACGATACAACCACTTTGTTACAAGTGCTACGGGATAATATGGTTCCTCGTTTTTAGAATAAAATAGTAACGATTCCCGGCTATCATAAAAATTGACAATCCAGTTTGTTCCATCTTCGGTAACAAAAGCAATTCCATTTTCGCACAAAGCGTCCGGCGGCATCTCCCGACGAGGAGGTTCAATGCCTCGATTCGACTCATACCAAAATCTTTCAGATTCGGTATTACACACTGTACCATCGGTTGCAATAAATGTCATTATCAATTCCTACTTTACACTTCGGATAAAAGTAATACCCAACTTATCGACGTTTGCTCGTATCGCATTCCAATCCGACGGGTGTTTCTGTATGAATTCCTCACTCCAATCGTTGTAATGCGTAATGGAGACTCCGGCAGCATCCATCTGTGTTTTGAATTTTCTCCACGCTCTCTGTAATTGTACATCTTTGGCGATAGAATTCAAGTCGGTCTCACTTAAAGCGATTTCTTTTACATCTATCCGCAGATCGGCACACCCCCAAATCTGGGCTTCCAAGTATCTATTGCCTTCTGTGTCCCTTTTAAGGAAACCTCGTGCTGCGAAAGGATGATTCGTATTAAAACTTCTCCCATCGTTCAGTACCGCTCTGACATCATTATAAAATGCCCCTTGCTTACCAGAACTGTTGCCAAGCGTAAAAGTAGTACGTTCTCGTATTGAATCTTTATAAATGACGGTCGTTTGACCGTAATGCCTAACGCCACGACTATTGTTTACAACATTATCAACATAACCATAAACTGGTCTTTCACGTGGGTGCATACCATGACTGTTCCCGCCAGATACGATTTTTTCCCACTCTCGACGCATTTTTTTGTCTGGTGTTCCTTTTGAAGTTCCCGTTTCAAATTGATTTTTTAGTATGGGTTCATCTGCTAAATGGGGCAAAATTTCATAGAATGGCACATTTTGTAAAACATCATTTGATTTGACATAATCATTAACTTGTTTCAAAAAATCATCAACATCTTTGAAGCCGCACCCTTTTATTGCCGCTTCCATTTCTGACGATACCACTATTTCTTTCGCTGAATTATAATCCTTAATTTTGTCCAGTTTTTTCCAGAACGTTTTCGACCACCCGTCCCGTTGCTCCCCCGGTGCATCTGGCACCGGCAACACTTCAGCAGGCTTGACCGGTTCAATTCCTACCATTGTTTCCAATTCTTTTACCGTCCGTTTGAATCCGTTGTCGGGATTAACCATGTGGTCGAGCGTTAACTTGCCGGACTTGTACATTTCAAACCGTGTTTTGCCGAGCCACTCCCGCTGCCACTTCTCCGGCTGTTCTTTCAAATAGTCCGCAAAGGTCATTCCCTTCACTTGCAGATACGGCGGCTTGCCGGTCTTGTCGTGATATTCCTTGATCGCCGCATACCGCAACTTACGACGGTACTCGTAAGATAACTCGTCATACTTTTTCTGGGATTTCGGGTTCTTTTCGTATGTTTCCTTTGCCAACTGGTCGAAGTTTTCGGCTTCGGCGGGACGTTCCGACTCGTCGCCGGTATCGATGTAAGGAATGAGAACGCACCGGCAATTCGGATGGGCGGGCGGCACTTTTACCTCGTGATAGTTTTCCGGCTTCCAGATTTTGCCGTCGTATGCCGCACAGATTTGGCAGGTGCGATGGTCGAGCGTGCCGAGCCATTGGATGCCATGTCACGTTCGCCCACTTGGGGGTGTTGGAACGAGGGCATAAAAAATCCACTGCGATAAAAAAAGTTAACGGCGTTCGATTGAATTGTTTCCCATGAGGAATATGTACGGCTCATCATTTTTTGCCTCCTTTCTTGCGTCTTTTGCGAGCAGGCGGAGGTTCGGGAATCATCGTCGGCGGTGCTGTTAACTTTTGGTAACGTTCCATTAACGCCGCAACGATGGCGGACTCGCTCATGTCTTGTTTGAATTTGTACAATTTCATCACCGCTCGGTCAAGGGTTTGGTGGGCTTTTAATAGCACCGGTGGCATGGTGAGCGGGTCGTACAAATCCGCTAGCGAACTGTTGGGAAATTTCGCTCGTGCATCTAACACGGCTTGCGCTAAAGTTTCGATTTTTTTCTTCTGTCCGTCCGTTGCGTCCACCCAGGGAAAATTGTTGTACACTATCTTTGTTGAATAACGGTACGCATTTCCAAGACGACCACAGGTGTACTTTATCCAAATCATGTGAACATGAGAAGTCAACACACCGAACTCAAACAAAGAAGCGTTCGGAATCATAAGATTGAGATTGGAGCAGATCGTGTATTTCTTGACGAACCCCATCGGAACGTAATTCCGGGCTGAAGTCGAAACGCTTGGAATGATGAGATAATTGGAATCCGGTTGACGGTTTTCTCCAAATTCGGTTGGACGTTCCGCCAGTTTTTTGGTTGTCTCGCGTTTGCTCTTTTGCCGATGGTCTTTGACTTTTGCAATCCGTGAAAGAATATCCCTGTTTTTCCGATACAAAGACGGCGAAACATCATGCAACCAGATGCAATACCGTTTTGTACCGTTAATAAATTCCTCCGCCCCTACAAAAGGACGAATGAAATCTTTTACCGTTTCATCATTGTGAACCAGTTGCTTTCGTTCTTGCGGAGTCAGCAACAGATGCCCACCGTCATTGGGCATACTTCCAAAAACCATCTCCGGCACATCACACAGAGGTTTCGAACGGGACTCAATCAGTATATCAGGAGCATCAGCAAGATACTGATTGAGAAACTGCACTTTTGTCATTTTCGGTTGGCTTGTCGGCGTGTCATATCTGAATAATTTTTTTACCGACCTTTCAAACATTGCAAAACCGATGATCACGCAATAAACTTGTGCTTTATCTTTGGCTTCGTTCCACCATTTGAATGTCTGGTGTGCAAAATTGATGACAATTCTGCGTGAAAATAGATGCCGCCATAAAATTTCTGCTTGTTCCCCTTGTGTGATACTGTTCGTAGCAACAAAAGCAACTTCAATTTTCGTTTCCTTAATATAATCAAGTGCCTTCTTAAACCAACATGTTACATAATCGAGTTCCCCTATCCCTCTGTACCGAAGAAAAGTATTCAGCACGTCGTCTTTCTGCCACGATGTCATAGACCTTGCACCTTTATATGGCGGATTGCTAACG